>Ga0075121_1002518_pt1 | contig 10451 bp, 8 predicted proteins | sample AntAceMetag02UKG_FD_69793 | JGI IMG/M metagenome (GOLD analysis project Ga0075121, IMG submission 69793) | Saline lake microbial communities from Ace Lake, Antarctica - Antarctic Ace Lake Metagenome 02UKG | ecosystem: Environmental > Aquatic > Non-marine Saline and Alkaline > Saline | place... | reverse complement strand
AGCAGAAAATGATCATGGGCGAGAATGGGCCTTCAATTGCTCGTCGGAGCCCATGATCATTTTCTGCGGGTTGCCGGCTATGCCATCGCATGCCGCTTCACTATCAATCATTATGTCTAAGAGCTAATCGCTTATCTTAGGTATAATTGTCTGTGACGCAAATAAAAAACCGCTTGACATTTTTGTTAGTGACACTTACTAACTAAGTATCACTAAATCATTATTCATAAATTTAACACCTAATAAGTTTAAATTCAAGCAAGAATAATTTTTCCATCCTTATTTTTTTACGGATATCAATGGAAAGCGGCTCTTACTAAAAATAAAGATTGCGATTGTTAAAAAGGAGAATCCATATGGGACGTAAAATCCGATCCAGTGAGCAGCTCTATTTTACCAAAGAACATGAAATGGTGCGCAGGTCGGTCCGTGATTTTGTGAATAAGGAGATAAATCCTTACATGGATGAATGGGAAGAAAAAGGAGCCGCACCCCTGCATGATCTGTTTAAAAAAATGGGCGATCTTGGTTTTTTGGGTATCCGATACGATTCCAAATACGGGGGAGAAGGGCTGGATTACTGGTATGAACTGGTTGTGATGGAGGAGTTCGGTCACATCCATGGGTTTGGCCTGCCCATTGCCATCGGGGTGCAGACCCATATGGCCACCCCTGCCATCCATGAATTCGGCAGTGAATACCTGAAGGAAACATATCTCAAGCCGGCCATCACCGGAGAGATGGTGACCGCTATAGCGGTTACGGAACCCGGGGCCGGATCAGATGTCGGCGCCATTGCCACCACTGCCGAAAAGGATGGCGACTCCTATGTCATCAATGGTTCCAAAACATTTATCACCAACGGCCCCCAGGCTGATTACCTTACCCTGCTGGCCCGCACAAGTGCTGAGCCCGGATATCACTGTTTCAGCCTCTTTGTGGTGCCCACTGACCTGCCCGGTTTCAAGATCAGTCGCAAGCTCGATAAGCTCGGTATCCGGAGCAGTGATACGGCCGAACTTTTTTTTGACAATATGCGCATACCGGCGGAAAACCTGATCGGTAAGGAAGGCGAGGGGTTTATCTATCAGATGCAACAGTTCCAGCATGAACGCTTTTCCGTCATGCCCTTTTCCTATATAGCTGCCAGGGATATGATCGACATGACAGTGGAATATATCCAAAAAAGAATCGTTTTCGGCAAGCCCCTGATAAAAAAACAGGTGCTGCGGCATCGGCTGGCGGACTGGCTTACCGAAATCGAATGCATGCGTCATCTCACCTACCACGTAACCCGATTGAAAGCAGCCGGTCTGGATGCCACCCGGGAGATCTCCATGGGTAAACTTTTTGGCAGCCGGATGCTGCGTAAGGTGGCTGACGGCTGTCTGCAGATGCATGGTGGCATGGGGTTCATGAATGAAATGCTGATATCCAGATATTACAGGGATGCCCGTATCGTATCCATCGGAGCTGGTGCCGACGAGGTCATGAGCGATGTTATTGCCAAGCTGGCGGGGTATTGATGGTTGAGAATTGAAATTGGAAAGAGGGCAGAGGGCGGAGATCAGAGGACAGAAGTCAGAAGTCAGAGGTCAGAGGGCGGAGATCAGAGGGCAGAGGACAGAGGACAGAAGTCAAGGGACAGAAGGCATAGGACAGGATTTCTTCAATACATTGAATAGGAGACGAGATGGCTGAAAATATCGTTTTGTTTGAAAAACAGGATAAGATATGTACCCTGACGCTCAACCGGCCCGGAATTATGAACGCGGTAAACCGCGAAATGCTTACGGAGTTTCAGGCAGCCCTTGATCGAATAGCGGCCGATGAGGAGATCCGGGTCGTCATTTTGACGGGGGCGGGTGGTCATTTTTCTTCCGGAGCGGACATGCTTCTTCTGGATCAGGCCGATTATTCACCCGAGATGTTGATGTTTATGCGGCGTCTGCGCAAGCTGATCATGGCCATGCGCGAACTGCCCCAGATTATTATTTGCAAGGTCCGCGGTGTGGCCTACGGTGTTGGTTCAAATACGGCCCTGGCCGGGGACTTTGTGGTTGCATCGCACACTGCCCGGTTCTGCGAAGTGTTTGTCAATATCGGTACCGTACTGGATGGCGGCGGCACCTATTTTCTTCCCCGGCTGGTAGGTCCGGCAAAAGCCCGGGAACTGGCCCTGCTTGGAGATGAATTCGACGGCCGGGCTGCAGCCGAAATGGGACTGATTTATAAATCGGTGCCCGAAGAAGATCTCGATAAAACCGTAGAAGATCTGGCCCAAAACCTGGCCGGTAAACCGGCCTTGGCCATGACCCTCATCAAAGAAGGGCTGGAAAACAGTTTTGACATGACCCTGGGCCAGATCCTGGAGTGGGAGGCGGCTCATCAATCGATAATGCTGCAGTCCCGGGAAAACAGGGAAATCGCAAAGATGTTTCTGAAAATGAAGAAAAAATAAAGTTGGAAATAGTTTTTCAACCTGCGAAATCTGCGGGTCAATTGACCTTTACACCTAAGATGAGCGATTAGCTCTTAGCAATTCAGCGGTTAGCTCCTATATTTTAGGCGTTTACCAGTAATGCGATTATCACCCATTGAGTGAAATGATGACCTTTGCCAATATATTGAAATTATTGTGCTAATTGCTAAAAACTAACCGCTAATCGCTCATCTTAGATAACAATATCGAACTGATAAACGGGTACATACTTTTGACAAGGAAGCAATAATGGATAATGCTATACTAAAGAGCTACCCTGAAAACAACCCAAAGCCCCCGAAAATGCCCCCCGGCCGCATTAAAATAATCAATGCGTTAAAGGCGTTGCTGCAGGAAAAAGATTTCAATGCCATCACAACGGCTGAGATCGCCAGATCCGCCGGTGTCACCGAGGCCCTTATATATAAATATTTCAAAGGCAAACGCGATCTGCTCCATCAGATCCTCAGGGAATACCTCGAACAGTACTGTAGTAAATTTGAACTGGACCTGAAGGGAATCAAGGGGGCCTGCAACAAAATCCGAAAGCTGATCTGGGCACACATTCATGCCTATGCAACCAACCGGATTTTTGCCAAAATTTTATTGATCGAAGTTAGAAATTATCCGGATTATTATAAGAGCGAAACCTATGAATTTGTAAAAAAATACTGCAATGTTTTGCTGGATGTCATTGAAGAAGGCATTGCCGAAGGAGAACTTCGTGACGACATATCCGCCAGGATGGCCCGCCAGGGCATTCTGGGCGCCATTGAGCATGCCTGTCTGACCGAAATCATTTTTGACCGCGAAATATCCCCGGATCAGCTAACCGATGATATCTGTGAATTTGTCTTCAGGGGGATTGAGCGTCGTTGAACGCCGAAGGTTGAAGCAACCTTTGCAATCGCAGGGTGGGCTGTGCCCACCGACAGATAGAATGCCTTTTAAGGAGGTTCACGGTTTACAGTTATCGGTTTACGGTTGAAAAAACTGTGAACCGATAACCGTGAATGGTTCAAAAAATAGTAAGGAGAAGTTGATATGGGCACCTGGATGAACGGCTATATGGACAAGCTTGCCACGGTCCGCAGGGAAAACCTGGAGGGCGGCGGTACAGAACGCGCGGCCCTCATGCACAAGTTGGGCAAGCTGACCGCCCGAGAGCGAATCGCCCGGCTTGTGGACGGCGGTTCCTTTGAAGAGATCGGCTCTGTTGTCAGGGACCACCGCCGGCCCTTTGACGGCACGCTCAGACCCAGTCCGGGGGAAGGGATCGTCATGGGGTTTGCCACGGTTGATGAGCGCCCGGTGATGGTGTACTCATTTGACTTTACAGTCATGTCGGGCTCCCTGGGTGATCAGGCGGCCTGGAAACTGGCCGACCTGATGGAAATGGCCGGTCAACGGCAAATGCCCATCATCGGCATGATCGATTCGGCCGGTGAGAGACTCAGCTTAAAGGGCGGGGATTCGGGGCTGAACGCTGTGGGGGCACTGATCAAAAACTACTGCCTTTACTCGGGCGTTGTTCCCCGGATTGCGCTGCTGCTTGGACCCTGTACAGGGGTTTTTGCCTCTGTGCCGGTGCTGTCCGATTTTTTGATTATCAATGAAAATTCCGGTTTTCTGTGGTTGGGCGGTGAAAAGCAGTCGAAAGATGCCGGCAACGCTGAATTTCATATGGAAAACAGCGGCCAGTGTGATCTGATTGCCGAAAGCGATGAAGATGCCATTGATAAAGCCCGGAAACTGCTGGAATTTTTGCCCGGAAACTGCTGGGAGAAACCACCTTTGAGCAATACGGGTGATGATTCCGAGCGTAGGGAAGAAGCACTGCTGGACGTTATGCCCGACAATGTAAAATTTACCTATGATATTCATGAGATTATCGAAAAGATTACCGATGACGGCGAATTTTTTGAACTCAAGGAAGATTTCGCCTCTCACCTCGTGGTGGGGTTTTGCCGTTTTGGCGGACAGGTAGCGGGTATCGTAGCCAACAATCCTGATGAACTCAGCGGTATCCTGGAACCGGACGCTTCGGATAAGTACGATCGTTTCATGAATTTTCTGGATGCTTTTAATATTCCGCTGGTCACGCTTGTGGATACAACCGCTTTCCCGCCGGGGGACCGATGGGAAAGGATGGGCATTATCCGCCATGGGGCCAAGTTGCTTCACTCCTATTCCCACCTGACCTGCCCCAAAATCACCATAGTCCTGCGGCGAGCCTACGGCGGCGCCAATATCGTGCTGGGCTGTTCCAAGATGTTTCCCGACTTTGTTTATGCATGGCCCACTGCCGAATTCGCGCCCACCGGTCCGGAAACAGTGGTTCATGCGATATTTCATAAAGAACTGGACAAGGCAAAAAAAGAGGGCAATTATGATGAAGTCTATGGCATGTTCCTGGGCATTTTAAGAGAGCAGTTTTCCGTGATGAATCTGGCCAAGCACTGGACGACCTATTATACGGCCCATGAAATTATCGATCCACGGGACACGCGGCCGAAAATCATACGGGCGCTCAAATCTCTTGCAAAAAAACAGGAACATTTGCCGAAAAAAAACAGATTCATCAAACCCGCATAAAACAAGGAAATAATCGTTCACGGTTAAAAAAACCCAAAAATTGAAATCAATACGCAACATGTTGCAACAATGAGCAACGCCAATCGTTGTATAGTTTATTGAAAAACTGTGAACCGGCAACTGTGAACGGTTGCAAAAAGGAGATACCATGGGGAAAAAAATGAATGCGGCCATTGATCGGCTGCGAGATATAAAACAGGCAAATCTTCTGGGCGGCGGTGAAAAACATATTCAGCGCCAGCATAGCCGGGATAAACTCACGGCCCGGGAACGGATCGATTGCCTGCTGGATCCGGGCACTTTCAACGAACTGGGTTCCTGTGTCAATACCACCGGCGCACGCATAGACGGCCGAAAGACAGATGCTCCCTGCGACGGCGCCGTGGTGGGTACCGGTAAAGTCGACGGCCGGCCCATGGTTGTGTACGCCAGTGATTTTACCGTGTTAGGGGGGTCGCTGGGGGCCCAGCATGTACTGAAGTTCGTAAAATTGATGGAAATGGCGGCCGAATGGGGCGTCCCCATGGTCTGGCTGCTGGACTCGTCCGGCGGGCGCCTGGGATACCAGGATGTACCGTCTGCGGGCATTGACTGGTGGTTTGCCCTGCAGTCGCGCTATTCCGGTCTGTTCCCCCAGGTCAACGTTCTCATGGGACCCTGCATTGCAGGTCAGGCCTACTGTCCCACCCTTTGTGATTTTCTTTTGATGAGTCGGAAAACAGCTCATCTCTGGCTCGGGGGCCCGCGAATGACACAGGCGGCCACTTCTGAAAAAATCAGCGATGATGTGGGCGGTGCAGACTATCATATGGCCTATAGCGGCACCTGCGATGTCGTTGGCGATACGGATGAAAAAACCATTTTAAAAACCCGCCGGCTAATGGGCTACCTGCCTTCCAATTGCCGGGAAAAGCCGCCGTTTGCCCCGGTGACCGATGATATCGACCGTGATATCAGCCGGATTGTCGATATCGTGCCGGATGAATATGACAAAACATATGATATGCACGATGTCATAGAGTTGCTGGTCGATGATGGAGAAATATTCGAGATCAAGGATGGGTATGCCAAAAATTTGATCACCTGCTTTTGCCGCTTCAACGGTGAAGCCGTCGGCCTGGTGGCCAGTAACCCCGGGGAGCCGGGCAGTATTTATGAAATCAATGCCTGTGACAAGTATTACCGCTTTCTGCAGGTGTTGGATGCCTACAATATTCCCCTTGTCAATCTGACGGACACAGCGGCCACGGTCGCCGGAGAATCGCAGGAAGAAAAAGGCCTGCTGCGCCACATGGGCAAAATTCTCGACGTATATGCTACGGCGAAAATACCCAAGATCAGCATTATCCTGCGGGAAGCCTATGCCGATGCCGGAAGCCTGATCATGGGCGGGGTGAAAAGCATGGGGACCGACATCTGCTATGCCTGGCCCATTGCCCGTTTTGCCGTAGAGGCATCTACGCTTGATTATTTTGAAATATGTGGAAAGGGGATCGAACCGGATGCGCACACGGGCTATCTGAATCGTTCCCGCGAAAAGATCGATGTTTTTGATGCGGCCGGAAGCTGGACAGCCCAGGTGGTGGATGAAGTCATCGAACCCGCCTGGACCCGTCGAAAAATCATTGAAGCCCTTGCCATGGTTCGCACCAAAAAGATCTCCATGCCGCCAAGGGCAAAAATGCACTCTACGGCTCCTTGTTAAAAAAGGGCAGGGCCAAAAAAATCTCACGCAAAGGCGCAAAGGTTCGTGAAAAATTCATCTCACTATTTTTTTTAGAGAACTTTGCGACTTTGTATGAAAAATATATTCGGAAGTCATCGTATGGTGGGCTGTGCCCACCAATAGACAGCATACCTTTTTCTGACCTTGAATAGTGAATTATGAATCTATGAACGATTACCAAACAACAAACAATAAATTTTGTAAGGAGAACATATGAGCAGTGATAAAAAGACAAAGCGAATCGAAGTAAAAGCCCCCATGTCCGGTATATTTTATCGCACTCCGGCGCCTGATCAGCCGTCATATGTGGAAATCGGCGATACGGTGAAAAAGAAACAGGTACTGGCGCTTCTTGAAACCATGAAGGTTTTTCAAAAGGTAAAAAGCCCGGTCAAAGGGAAAATAGTTGAAATAGTACCTGAAAACGAGACGGCATTAAAAGATGAGCAGTTAATGTTTGTGATTGAAACTTGAAACTTGACGGTCTCGTAAAAAGTCCAACTCCTGCGTTGCGCTGCACTTTGCAATCATTCAACGTACGATCAGTACGCCTCATGATTACAAAATTTGCGCGCCTTGAATTTGAACTTCTTACAAAACCTTTTAAATACGGTTTTTTAAGAGTTCATCAAGCTGGAAATTTGAAATTGTAGATAAAGGAAAAATATGTTCAGCAAAATTCTGGTTGCCAACCGGGGCGAAATTGCACTCAGGGTAATCCGGGCCTGTAAAGAGCTTGGCATAAAAAGTGTTGCTGTTTATTCCGAGGCGGACGATGCTTCCCGGCATCTTGAACTGGCGGATGAACGGATCTGTATCGGTTCGCCCATCAGTGCCAAAAGTTACCTGAATATTCCCAAAATTATCGATGCGGCCATAGACACAGGCAGCCAGGCCATCCATCCGGGCTATGGCTACCTTGCCGAAAACGAATCTTTTGCCGGGGCCTGCGTCGATGCAGGAATTGTTTTTATCGGTCCAACACCGGAGAATCTGCAGCTGGCCGGGGACAAAATTACCGGAAAACGGCTGATGCAGGAAGCCGGAGTGCCGATTATTCCCAGCAGCCCCGGAGCAGTAGACAGTATAGAAAGTGCCAGAATCTTTTGCCGCGATATCGGCTATCCGGTCATGATTAAATCTTCCGGTGGTGGTGGTGGAAGGGGCATCCGAATCTGTGAAAATGAAAGTATGCTGGAAGAGGAGTTCCCTGTGGCCGGAATGGAGGCAAGGGCCGCCTTTGGCAACGACGAAGTCTATCTTGAAAAATATATTCGCAGGCCCCGCCATATAGAGTTTCAGATTCTGGCAGACCATCATGGCAATATTATTCACCTTGGAGAGCGGGAGTGCAGCATTCAGAGAAGATTCCAGAAGCTGATCGAGGAAGCCCCCTCTCCCCGGCTGACATCCGAACTTAGAGCGACCATGGGAAAAGCCGCTATTGCAGCGGCCCGGGCCGTTAATTATGTCAATGCCGGTACCGTTGAATTTTTGCTGGATACGGATGGTAATTTTTATTTTATCGAGATTAATGCCCGCATCCAGGTGGAGCATCCGGTCACGGAACTGACCACCGGAATCGATCTGGTAAAAGAACAGATCCGGCTTGCGGCCGGACAGGAACTCGGCTATACTTTTGATGACATTATCATGCGCGGATGGGCCTTGGAGTGCCGCATCAATGCCGAAGATCCCGAAAAAAATTTCATGCCCTGTCCGGGAACAATTAAAGAGTATCATCCCCCGGGGGGATTCGGGGTGCGCCTGGATACGCATCTGTACCAGGGCTATGAACTGCCGATCTATTATGATTCCCTGATCGCCAAACTCATCACCTTTGATCTTACCCGGTCGGGTACCATTCAAATCATGAAGCGGGCCCTGGCGGAATTTACCATAAAACCGCTGAAAACGACCATCCCCCTATACTTGAAAGTAATGGATGATCCTGATTTTCAAAAGGGAGAATTTGATACCGGATTTATTGAAAAATTCATTCCGGAAGAAGAAGATGATGACGATGATGATGACGAGTAGATCGTAGGGTGGGCTGTGCCCACCAACCGGTTGAAATCATTTAAAGGTTACAGGATATTTTTTTTGTTAAACAACCAAGATGAAATTAAAAAGTGAGAATTAAATATTGAAAATTTGTGGTATCGCTCCTTCCCGCAATCGCTCTCTCTCAGGCGAGGCGGGCGGGTCGCTCTGCCTATTGGTGGGCACAGCCCACCCTACGATGGTTTGAACCCAACACCCAACACCCAAAACTCAGAACCCAGAACCCAGAACCCAGAACCCAGAACCCAGAACCATTGAACCAATACAAAAAAAATATAAAAAGGAGCAAAAAAATGGCAAAAAAATTTACGACCAAAATTACGGAAATGCTGGGAATCGAATATCCCATCCTTTGCGGCGGCATGCAGTGGGTCAGCCGCGCACCCTTTGTGTCATCGGTCTGCAATGCCGGCGGATTGGGGTTTATCACCGCCGAATCACTGGATAAGCCGGAAGACCTCAGGGAAGAGATTAAAATCATGCGGGATTTGACCGATAAGCCCTTTGGCATTAACCTGTCCATGATTCCCGAATTCGGTCTGCCGGAACGTACCTTGCGTTTTTGCGATGTTCTGTGCGAGGAAGGGGTAAAAATAGTTGAAACCGCCGGCCGCAGCCCGAAACCCCTGATGCCTGTACTCAAACAGGCCGGCGTCAAGGTGATCCACAAGCTTACCAATGTGCGTCATGCCGTCAGTGCCCAGAAACTGGGGGTGGATGCGGTTACTTTAATCGGTTACGGCTCGGGCGGGCACATCGGCCTGGAAAACGTGGCGTCCTTTATCATGATTCCTCTGGCCGTCAAAAAGCTCGATATCCCGGTGATCGCCGGAGGCGGAGTTTCCAGCGGTGCCGGTTTTTTAGGTGCCATGGCCATGGGGGCCGAGGCGGTGCTCATGGGAACGGCTTTTTTTGCATCGGAAGAGTCCCCGATCCATCCGGCGATCAAGGAAAAACTCCTTCAAACCAAGGAAACCGATACCGAATTGATCTTGAAGTCCATCAATAATCCCATGCGCTGTGCCCAAAACAAACTGGCGGATGAATGTATCGCCCTTGAAGAGGCGGGCGCATCCTTTGAAGAAATTCTTATAAAGGTCGGCGGCGGCAAGGGTAAGCTGGCCTATGATTCGGGCGACCCCGAAGCCAGCCCCATTGCCTGCGGTCAGATTGTCGGTATGATCGATGAGATCAAACCGGTTAAAAAGATTATCGACGATATCATATCCGAAGCCGACGACCTGCTGAATCGCCTGAACCGGATCAACGGGTAGCGGTTATGCTCACGCAAAGCTGAAAAGCCCGCAAGGGAAAAATGGGAATTATATTCCAGGGCAGGTTATCTGTAGCGGCATATCACCATCGTAGGGTGGGCTGTGCCCACCCTACGATGGTGAATCCCGGGACATTAGGAGAGCGGCACCGAATTCTTGAACAAAGGGATAGAGATATGCAATGCGTATGAAGGAGAATATAATGAGTAAAAACAGCCCTTTTAAAGTTGAAAAACAGGGCCATATCGCCTGGCTGATTCTGGACCGTCCGGAAAAACGCAACTCCATGGATTTTGATTTTTTCAAAGAA
>Ga0075121_1002516_pt1 | contig 10457 bp, 11 predicted proteins | sample AntAceMetag02UKG_FD_69793 | JGI IMG/M metagenome (GOLD analysis project Ga0075121, IMG submission 69793) | Saline lake microbial communities from Ace Lake, Antarctica - Antarctic Ace Lake Metagenome 02UKG | ecosystem: Environmental > Aquatic > Non-marine Saline and Alkaline > Saline | place... | reverse complement strand
AAACTGCTCATGGACTTTGATGACCTTTTAGCAGAAACATTTCAGCTGTTATCAGAAAATGAAGATGTCAGGAGAAAATACAGTTCTACATTTAATCACATCTTAGTTGATGAATTTCAGGACACAAATCCTGTACAGGGTGAGGTCGTTAAGCTTCTAATAGGTGATACCAGTAATGGTTCAAGCTACTGGGTTTGCGGTGATGATTGGCAGAGCATCTACTCATTTACCGGCGCTAGTGTTGGAAATATCCTGAATTTTAAAGATTATTTTCCTGATGCATATGAATTCATTTTAAACACCAATTATAGATCTACGCCTCAGATACTTAGAGCCTGTCAGAACCTGATCAGACATAATGTTCGGAAAATTGAGAAAGTGTTGACCACGCAAAATAGTGACGGAGAAGAGGTGTATGTAATTGAAAATTCCAGCGAAGAAACAGAAGCTCTAAATATTGTTACAGAAATTAATGATTTGGTTAGCAGGCGAGGATATGCCCATAAGGATATTTCAATACTCGTTCGTGCCAATTTTCAGACAAGACAAATTGAGGAAACCTTATCATCACAAAAGATACCATACTACATTGAAGGTGGAGTTAACTTTTATGATCGTATAGAAATTAAGATTCTGCTGGATTACTTGAGGTTAATTTCAAATCCAAATTGTACTGATGGTGATGAAGCACTTTTAAGTGTTCTAAACGTCCCGAACCGTTATGTCAGCAATAAATTCAAGAAAGAGTTGCAGGAATTTGCAGAAGATAGGGAGATGCATCTTTATCAGGCGTTAAGAAAGTTACCGATTGAGCTTCCGTATATCCGACATGGTTTAAAGGATATGCGAGCATTTCTTGATCCGTTAATTGAGGATGCAGAGAATCTTGAACCGTGTGAGATCATTCAACTGTTAAGAAGTGAGCTTGACTATGACAGATATGCGACTGATGAAGACATCCCATCACCTGATGATACAAAAATTGCAAATTTAAACCAACTCCAGATCGCAGCAGCAAAGTACAAAAGCATTGCAAGTTTTTTAGAGTTTACAGAAAACTTCCAAAGTGATCTGGGCCACGATAAGGATGGTGTACAGCTAATGACAATTCATAAGGCAAAGGGATTAGAGTTTTTAGTAGTATTTGTAATCGGACTGGTTGAAGGAATTCTGCCATCTAAAAAGGGAGACATTGAAGAAGAACGTCGTATCTGTTTTGTCGCCATTTCAAGGGCAATGGAACTGTTATACCTGAGTACCTGTCAGACCTATCTTGGATCTCCATGTAAGAAGTCAATATTCCTTGATGAAATACTGGATAGTGATAACGGCAATAATTCCTCTTAAATGACCCTGTCAGACTCCTGGGAGTATTATCTTCAGCATCGTAACCATGGATACAATAAAAAATAAAAGGAGGTTTAAAGTTGAATAAAAAATCGGTAATACCTGATTATGACAAAAGGTATAAAGGATCACAACTTCGGGTATGTCTTGTTCGTGAAGGGAAATATAAAAGACAGACATATATTAAAACACCGGAGCATGTATATAACCTGGTTAAGAAAAGGTTATGTGAATCAGACAGAGAAATATTCCTTTCAATACTTATATCAACTGATGGAAGTCTTATTGGTGTTGAAGAGGTAGCAGTTGGAACACTTGATGAATGCCTGGTCAGTCCAAGGGAATTATTCAAAAGTGCAATACTTGCTAATGCTTCAAAAGTGATCCTTTGTCATTACCATCCTTCCGGCAGTTTAAGATTTAGCGGACCGGATAGAAAACTAACAAAAACATTACTTGATGCCGGACGTATCCTTTGTATTGATGTGGATGATCATGTTCTCGTGACGCATCGGGGATATATAAGTCATCGTAAAATTGATGAAAACTTATTTTGAAAGGAGACTAAAATGGGAAACCTTGTTGATACCTTCATAATATCATCTAAGTATGAATGGATGAACCGTATTAACTTTCCAACGGATAAAGACCTTCAAGCAATACTAAAAGCTGTTCCTGAGAAATATCGGATTATGCTCAGAGCACTTATGGTTAAGTTTGAATCTCTTGACCGGATAATGGATAACAGAGATTGTGATATGGCTTATGAAATATTTAATGCAGTTGACCCGTATCAGACAGACGATGTTATGTTCTTAAACCGTTACCGTGGGGATTGTCTACAGCAGGTAATTAGAAAGACTTTTTATGAGACTCTTTTAATTATTGAAAATGATTATAATGAAGAGAAATATAATTTCTTCATTGTTGTGTGTTCAAATCATATCATTGCTGAAGAACACTGGTCAGCATGTCTATCAGAAGAGCAGGTGGTTCATAAAGCTGTTGGTTCGTCTGAACATGCAATTTTAAACATTCATAATCTCCGTCATTAAGTAAATCCCGCCAGTAAAATATCAACATTCAAGATTCCCGGTAACTTTGAAATCAAAAGAGGAACCTATGAAAAAGGTGATCTGTGACAACTGCAAGTCCGGTCAGGCAAGAACCATTTCGTTTGAAGTAGACAGGAGAAGAAGCCCAATTGGTGAATTTGAATGGCAGCTGGAGTTTGTTGATCTCTGTTACAACTGTCTTGTTGAGCGGATAGGTCTTTTTCTTCAGGATGAGCAGGATGAAATAAAAAAGAGATTTATTAATTCAATAACCCTTAAGACGGAAGATGTTGCATAAAAAATTATCTGGTTTTGACCGGATACGACAATCAAATATCCTATGATTAAAATGGATAATAACGTGAATTAAAACCTTTATAAAAGGAGAAACATAAACATGAACAATACAGCAATAACAAAACTCGGTGCAGTGGCTGAAGAAGTTGACCGACTTTCCAAGGACTGTTATGACAAGACAATTCCAGTTTCAGATATATCATTTGATGGACTTGATGAAATAAGTATTGCAGGTGAAAAGCACTCAATGCGTGGAATGGCTCAGAGAAGTTTCTGTTACCGTCTTGGGACACCTCACCAGTATTTAAGGAAATGTCCTGTTGAATTACAAGCTGAAAATCTCAATCACTTTATAAAGAAAGAAAAGAATGAAAATTTGTTTTTCAGATTTGACGGGAATGATGTCCGAGCGATGTTTACAGAAAGATATGTGCCTATTGACCATTTCGAGGTCTTGGAACGCATATATGCTCTTGGTTATAATGATAATAGCGAAGTCCAGGCTTATCTTGATGATCAGTTCATGTCTTTAACTTTGCTTGATGGAAAAAAGAAGTTTGATATTAACGGTGATACGTTTAAACCCGGAATAAGTTTCAGTAATTCAGAAGTTGGGCTGGCATCCCTTTCAATTGCAGCGATGTTATTAAGGCTTGTCTGCACCAATGGTATGATTTCAACCTCAGATATTACCTCATCGCATAAACACATCTCCGGTAAAGTCCTGGATAAATTCCCTGAAATCATTGAAAAGGTTGCATTTGAAGTCGCACACAATCGGGATCAATTTAAATTGTCACTGGAAAGTCCTGTTGATAACCCAGAGGCAACACTTGAATCCTTTAACCGTCAGTTTGGACTTAGTCCTGTTGAAAAAGATGCGGTTACATGGGCATGGCCATTTGAGGCAGGTAATAATCTATTTTCCGTGGTGAATACTTACACAAAAGCATCTCAGTTTGAAGATCTTTCAGCAGCATCAAGTTTTAAATTACAAAAGACCGGTGGGCAGATCCTTTCAATGCTAAAACCGCAGTAAAAATTAACTCAAAAAGGATGGGATCAATGTATGAGCATATGATCCTGTCCTTTTCTATTTTAAAAGGGAGATTATGAAATTATTTACTGGAGTTGAAATGATCGGGACAATTGGAGCATTGGTGATATGTGTGAGTGCAATCCCGCAGGTTATAAAGACGTATTCAACTAAAAGTTCTGGAGATTTAAGTATCATGTATTTATCGATATTAATGCTGGGTATGATCCTGCTGCAGATATATTCAGTTAGTGTTAAGGATTTTGTATTTATATTTGGAAACACGCTTTCAATGATCATGACCGGATTGTTAATCGTTATGTGGTTTAAGTACCAAAAAAATAATATTGATCGGAGGTGACGGATGGTCAGGCAATATACGCCTATGAAATATGAGTATGACGAATTGACATTAAAGTGGTTCAGATCCCGTGGATATATCACTGAGATTTTGAGCAGTCCCTGTTATTGTGACGTAGTTGCATATCATCGGAAATTGAAACGGTTTGCAATATGTGAAGTTAAAAGTCCACGTGAGGTCGATGCGATGCCGAGTTGGTTGACAGAATATAATGTTAAAGGTCTAAACAGGAAGAAAGTTCTTGAGCAGATAAAGAAGGTGCCTGGTTATAAAGATGATCCGGGATTATGGAGACTATATTCATTCACTCTGAGCAGTCAGCTTTTTACATATTATAAATCAGCAGGAGAACATTTGAATGCTGCTAAAAAGAGAAATTGGGAATTGGAAAGGATTGATATCAGGAAAGTTAAGGTAGTACCGTATTTGGCTGTTCCTGTTGAAAACGAAAAAGTTGTCAGAAAGGTTGTCGGATTTTTCAGGAAAAAGGGATGGATAAAGAGTGCCAGATTTAATCAAGGAGGTAGGTTGGTAGTAGCAACATTGCAGTATTGAAAAGGAGGTGATTTTGTGATTGATAAGTTTGAGATCATGATGAATCCGGAGAAATATGGATATGAGCAGTGCCCTCATTGTAACGGGTATGGTTCGTCATTGAAAGATCCGGTTGGCGTGAATCAGTGTACGAGATGTAATGGGCTGGGACTGGTGAAGAAAGAGACTGATAAGGAATAAAATAGGGGTGCTTAAAATGCACCTCTTTTTTATTGGCATTTTTTAAAGGATATGACAAGATTGAAGACTAAAATTTTATAAAAATAACAAAAATACTTAACATACACGAAGTAATGGTAAGTAATTACTTAAATAAAGGAAAAGATTAATGTTTGAACAGATATTTAAAAATATTGACGACATACTGCACAAAGATGCTGGATGTAGTAGTGAGCTGGATTATGTTGAACAGACTTCATGGATTTTATTTCTGAAATATCTAGATGATTTGGAACAAGATAAAAAAGCAGCAGCAGCATTATCTGGCAAACATCATTCTCAAATAATTGACAAAAGATTTAAATGGAATGTCTGGGCAACACCAAAGACAAAAGCCGGAAAGCTTGACCATCATAAAGCACTTAGTGGTGATGACCTGAGAGATTTTGTTGATTTAAAATTATTTCCATATCTGAAAAAGTTTAAGACAACTGCGGAAAGTCCTGACACGATTGAATATAAGATTGGTGAGATATTCAGCGAATTAAAAAACAAGGTACAAAGCGGATATAATTTGCGAGAAGTAATAAATCTTGTTGATGAACTGAAATTCAGGACACACAAAGAAAAACATGAGATGTCTCATCTTTATGAAGACAAAATTAAAAATATGGGAAATGCAGGAAGAAACGGTGGAGAGTATTATACTCCCCGTCCTTTAATTAAAACCATTGTAAAGGTAGTTGCTCCAGAAATAGGAAATAAGGTTTATGATGGTGCTGTCGGTTCAGCTGGGTTCTTAGTCGAAGCATTTGAATATTTAAAAAACAGTAAAAAGCTGACTACAAAAGATATAAGGATTCTTCAGAAAGACACCTTTTACGGTAAGGAGAAAAAGTCACTTGCCTATATCATTGGAACCATGAATATGATTCTGCATGGTGTGGAAGCACCAAATATTATTCACACCAACACTCTTGCTGAAAATGTCTTGGATATACAGGGAAAGGATCGGTACGATATCATCCTTGCTAATCCTCCGTTTGGTGGAAAAGAACGAAAAGAAGTACAGCAAAACTTTCCAATACGAACAGGAGAAACAGCTTTTCTTTTTCTTCAGCATTTTATTAAAATGTTAAAAGCTGGTGGACGAGCGGGTGTTGTTATAAAAAACACTTTTCTTTCAAACACTGATAATGCTTCCGTTTCTCTCCGGAAAGAATTGCTTGAAATGTGTGATCTTCATACCGTAATAGATTTGCCTGGTGGAACATTTACCGGTGCTGGTGTTAAGACGGTCGTGCTCTTTTTTGAGAAAGGTAAGCATACTAAAAAGGTTTGGTTTTATCAGCTTAATTTAGATAGAAATCTGGGCAAAACCAATCCACTCAATGAAAATGATCTTGCTGAATTCGTGGAGTTGCAAAAGAAAAAGAAGGATTCTGGAAATTCATGGACAGTTGATGTCTCAAAAATTAATGGTACTTTTGATTTGTCAGTAAAAAATCCGAACAGGAAAGATGAAATGGTTTTGAGAGAGCCGAAAGTGATTCTGGATGAGATTAAGGCTTTGGATAAAGAGAGTGCGGAAATACTGAAAGGGATAAGAGAGCTAGTATGAAAAATTCGTTTGAGCTTGTACCCATTGATAATATTTGTGTAATTGATAAAAATCAAAATCAATGGAAAAATCTTCCTTATGTGGGGATGGAAGATATTGAATCTAGCACAGGTAAATTTATTGGCTCTACTAATCCAAGGGTAGTAAAAAGTTCTACTTTTTCTTTTGACTCTACACATTTACTATACGGGAGACTACGCCCTTATCTTAAAAAAATATTTTTACCTTCTTTTAAAGGACACTGTTCCACAGAGATTTTTCCTATTAAGGTTAAAAAAGAAGTTGATAAGAAATTCCTATTTTATTGGTTTATCTCTGATGATGTTACCGATAAAATAAATCATACTTGCACTGGAGCTCGAATGCCACGTGCAAACATGAAGGAGGTTATGTCTTTTAAAATTCCACTCTTTTCACTCTCTGGACAAAAACGAATTGTAAAAATTCTCGACAAAGCCTTTACCTCCATTGATAAGGCAAAAGAAAATGCTGTAAAGAATTTAGAAAACAGTAAAGAGTTGTTTGATTCTCATTTGCAGAGTGTTTTTGCAAATCCGGGGAAGGATTGGGAGAGGAAGAAGTTAGCTGAAGTTGCCAATCTCGTTGACTCACTTCATAAAACACCAAAATATATTCAAGAAGGTTACCCAATGGTAAGGGTTACAGATATTAAACCCGGTTATTTAAATCTTTCAAAAACAAAAAAAGTTGATAAGTTAACATTTGATGAATTTTCAAAAAGACATTCACCGAAAATTGGTGATATAGTTTTATCAAGGGTAGGTTCTTATGGAGTTTCGGCTATTGTAAATACCAATGAGTCCTTTTGCCTTGGACAAAATACTGTTTTTGTAATACCTAAAATTGATTCAAAATATTTCTATTATTTTCTAAATAGTTCTCATACAAAGGAACAATTAGATAAAATGGTATCAGGTACGACACAACCGACAATTAGTCTGAAAAGTATAAAGGAAGTTCTTGTTCCTATCCCTTCAGTAAAAGAACAAAAAATAATTGTTCAACAATTCAATGCCTGTTTAGCCGAAACCAAAAAACTGGAAGCCATTTATATGCAAAAAATAGAAGATCTGGAAGAACTGAAAAAATCTGTTTTACAAAAAGCATTTAATGGGAAATTTTAGTGTTGTCAGAATTAAAACGATAAAAGGAATATGTAAATGAACGAAGCAGAAACCAGAGCTGAATTGATTGATCCTGTTTTAAAAGAAAAGGGATGGGGTGTTGTTGAGGGTACAAAAGTCCTTAGGGAACATCACATTACAGCTGGTAAAATCAAAGTCGGTGATATGCCTCGTAAACCGCTTATTGCGGATTATATCCTTACTTATAAAAACCGGAAACTTGCTGTTATTGAAGCAAAAAGTGATGAGCTGCAGGTCGGTGAAGGTATTGCACAGGCTAAGAATTATGCGGAAAAATTAAATCTTAAGTTTACCTATTCCACAAACGGTAAGGAAATTTACCAGATCAATATGGAAACTGGAAAAGAGGGTTTAGTAGACAGCTTTCCTGAACCTGATGAATTATGGAGTAAGGTTTTTGAGAAACAAAATGTTTGGAAGGATAAATTTAATCAAATACCCTTTGAAGATATTGGAGGTACAAGACCACCACGTTTTTATCAGGAAATTGCAGTAAACAATGCTATGTCTGCAGTGGCGGATGGGAAAGATAAAATCCTTTTAACACTAGCAACTGGTACCGGAAAAACATTCATTGCTTTCCAGATCGCATGGAAACTCTTTTATTCAAGGTGGAATTTAAAACGAGATGGTTCGAGACGACCACGAATACTGTTTCTTGCTGATAGAAATATTTTAGCCAACCAGGCATTTAATGCTTTTAGTGCTTTCCCTGAAGATGCTCTTGTTAGAATAAGTCCAAAAGAGATCAGTAAAAAAGGACGGGTTCCAACTAACGGTAGTATTTTCTTCACTATATTTCAGACCTTTATGAGTGGTAAAGACAACACTCCTTATTTCGGTCAATATCCCAATGATTATTTTGATTTTATTATTATTGATGAGTGTCATCGTGGCGGTGCAAATGACGAAAGTAACTGGCGAGATATAATGGAATATTTCTCACCTGCTGTTCAGTTGGGTCTTACCGCTACACCGAAAAGAGATAATAATGTTGATACCTATAAATATTTTGGTGATCCGGTCTATATTTATTCCCTGAAAGAAGGAATAAATGACGGGTTTTTAACACCCTTTAAGGTTAAGCGTATTCAGACAACTATTGATGAATATATATATACTTCAGATGACACTGTTATTGAAGGCGAAGTTGAAGATGGTAAAAATTATACGGAAGAGGATTTTAACCGGATCATTGAAATAAAAGCACGTGAGGAAAAACGGGTTAAGATAATACTTTCTGAAATAAACCAGAAAGAGAAGGCCATTATATTCTGTGCAACCCAGGCACATGCACTTGCTATCCGTGACTTAATAAATCAAAACAAGGAGAGCAGTGATATTAATTACTGTCAGCGTGTAACTGCAGATGATGGTGAATTAGGAGAACAGCATTTAAGGGATTTTCAGGATAATGAAAAGACTATTCCCACCATACTGACTACTTCTCAAAAACTTTCTACCGGAGTTGATGCCCGTAATATAAGAAACATTATTCTCTTACGACCTATAAACTCAATGATTGAATTTAAGCAGATCGTTGGCAGAGGAACTCGACTGTTTGACGGAAAAGAGTTTTTCACCATATATGACTTTGTAAATGCCTATCATCATTTTTCTGATCCTGAATGGGATGGCGAGCCTGAAGAACCGGCAGAACATAAACCCAAAGAACGTGTTAAAACACCTACTGAAGATGATAAAGATGACAATGGTGATGACGATAGGAAAAAGGAAAAACAAAAAAAACTGAAAATCAAACTGAAGGATGGAAAAGAGCGTGAAATTCAGCATATGATCTCAACCTCTTTTTGGAGCGCAGATGGAAAACCGATTTCCGCAGAAGAATTTCTCCAGAGTTTATATGGTAAATTACCTGAATTTTTCAAAGATGAGAATGAACTGCGAGAGATATGGTCTGTTCCAGCTACGAGAAAAACATTTCTTTCAAAGTTAGAGGAAGCAGGGTACGGCAAGGATGAACTTTTAAACCTGCAGAAACTAATAAATGCTGAAAAAAGTGACTTGTTTGATGTTCTTGAATATGTGTCTTTTGCAACCAAACCAATTACACGTGAAGAGCGGGTAAATAATTCAAAGAACATTATATTTAATGAAATAGATTACAGACAAAAAGAATTTATTGATTTTGTATTGGCTAAGTATATTGAAACCGGTGTTGAGGAGCTTGATCAGGAGAAACTACCAAGTCTGTTGGAATTAAAATATCAGTCAATATCTGATGCTGCTGAAGTGCTTGGCAGTGTTGAAGTTATTAAGAATACCTTTATTGCTTTTCAGAAACATCTGTATGAGGGTAGAGTAGCTTAAAATTCATTTATATTGATTGTATCATTATATAGTAAGTCGTTAGAAGTTTAGGCATTTTCTTTTAACATCTCATCCAAATCTTCTTTAGAATCAAACCATCTAATTCCGCCTTCCTCAATCCATTTTTTAAGATGCCTTAAATTTAGATTGAATTTCATAAGAATTTTAATTTTTGCGTATCTCAAAAGTTTTTTGTCTGTATCAAAGGATTTCATGCGATTAAATAATGATTCATAAGCTATGTATAGAGCTAGTAAGTATATAAAAGGCAAGTAGAATATCGTTGATAACGGGGGCAATAAAAAGATTTTCAAGTTATCCCAGGTGCTGAATGTTGAAATATCAGTTGCTACGTTGCGAATAGATAAAACAGTTATGATTATAAAGTAAGTACTTGTGAATATATTCATAAGTAGTTTTGCTAACCTAAAATTGACCCATTTACAGCATAAATGCTAACCGAAAATTGACCCATCTGCAACCAACTTCTGATAAAAAGATTTTACACAAGATATAAATCTATTATCGG
>Ga0075121_1002515_pt1 | contig 10458 bp, 8 predicted proteins | sample AntAceMetag02UKG_FD_69793 | JGI IMG/M metagenome (GOLD analysis project Ga0075121, IMG submission 69793) | Saline lake microbial communities from Ace Lake, Antarctica - Antarctic Ace Lake Metagenome 02UKG | ecosystem: Environmental > Aquatic > Non-marine Saline and Alkaline > Saline | place... | reverse complement strand
TTCCTTTCAGAACAGGAATCAGCTGATCTGGTAAAACAGAGAATTGTTGGTCATGTATGCGGATACCATTTTACAGTTGATGGAAATTTTCCTGATATACCGGTTAACAGGCGTGTTATCGGGATATCTCTGCACGATTTGCAGAAAGTACCTATTATTGCCGTAGCCTGCGGCCCGCAGAAAATCGGGGCATTAACCGCTGCTTTAAAAACCGGAATAATAGATACCATTATAACTGATGAGCACACCGCAGTAAAAATATTGATGGATTAAATTTCACGAATTTTGTCATCTTCGGTAATTATCATCGGAGACTCTTTCACAAAAATATTCATTACTATATTTAGATACATATTGTCCCCTACCGATTCATAACATCAGAAATATTGTAAAATACTGCTGTCTCGTATACTATACGTAGTAACATGAATATGAAATATCATACACCAGTTTTTGATAATATATCAGAGGAAAAGAGACGCTCCGTTTTGAATGCCGCCTCTATTGAGTTTGCTGCTTTCGGTTATTCTGCAGCAAACATCAACACTATTGCCAAAAAAGCGGGAGTAAGTATCGGCTCAATCTATAAGTATTTTTCCACAAAAGAGAACCTTTTCTTAACCGTCTGTGCTCAGAGTGTTACATTATTGACAGAGACCCTCGATGCAGTGATGCATGAAGAGGGCACATTTTATGAAAAAGTAGAGACATTTCTGCGTATTATCCAGGTACATTCCCGGGAACAATCTGTCATGATCAATCTCTATAATGAGATAACCACTGAAGGGAACAAAGAACTCGTCACAAAGTTAACCTATCAGATGGAATCAGTTTCAACACGCTGCTATGCTTTGATGATTGAAGAGGGACAAAAAACAGGGTTTATTGATCCTGATATTGATGTAGATATTTTTGCTTTTCATCTTGATAATCTGTTTATGTCTCTGCAGTTCTCCTATGCTTCAGAATACTATAAAAAACGCATGAAAGTATTTATTAATGATGATGTTTTCACTAATGATGAGATACTAGTAGAACACACAATGGATTTTATCCGACGGGCTTTTTCTCCCACACAGAAAAATACCGTAGACTGAATATAACTTACTGAGGAATGTGAAAATGAATGAGACTTTACGACTATTAGCTGAAAGAGGCTCTGTCCGAGCGTACCAAAACAAACCCATTGATCAGGATCATATACAACAAATGAAGCAGGCAACTCTCCGGGCTCCGACAGCCGGTAATATGATGCTCTACTCAGTGATAGAAGTTAAGGATCAGGAAAAGAAGGATAGACTAGCGCTACTCTGCGACAATCAGCCAATGATCTCCAAAGCACCACTGGTGTGGGTCTTTTTAGCTGATTATCAGAAATGGGCTGACTATTTCATTAGTTCCGGTGCAGTGGATCTGGGGCTTAAAAATAATATTCCACATCGAACTCCTGTAACCGGAGATCTCTTTATAAGCCTTTGCGATGCCCTCGTAGCTGCACAAACTGCGGTAGTTGCTGCCGAGTCTCTGGGAATCGGCTCCTGCTATATTGGAGATATTCTGGAAAATTTCGAATCGGTTTCCGAGACACTCGATCTTCCAAAACTTACTCTTCCTATAACATTAATCTGTTTTGGATATCCAAAGAAGAAACCCACTCCCGGAAAAGTTCCCCGATGCAGTGCTGATAATATTTTTCATACAGACACATATCATCAAAAAAATGCTAATGAGCTTTCCGCAATGTATCATGAAATGGATGAAATACATAAAAAGCAAAAAAGATATGACACCTACCCTGGAGTTGAAAATTTAGGCCAGTATTACTATATAAAAAAACATACCAGTGAATTTATGAAGGAGATGGATCGTTCGGTTAAAGAGATGCTTAAAAACTGGGGTTAGACAACATAAAGTTCTCTTAGAGCTTCTTTAAAGCCCCCCAAAAAAACTGCTTTTCAGTATTTTTTTAATACACAAGCGTCTGTCAAGTGCGAATTTTTCTATCATTCGCACTAAAGAAAAAGCCCTGCTCATTACAAGCAGGGCTTTGTGCATTTTACATAAAACGCAGTTTTATACTACATTATTTTGCCCATATCTTTATAAAACTTCATTCTCTTCTTAGCATCTAAAGCTGCTTTTTCAAACAGTTCATCAGCATGTTCAGGATTGGTTTTGTAAAGAGCAGTATAACGACGTTCACTCTTGATAAATTCAACGTAGTCGCTTTTTGGTTCTTTCGTATCCCAGGAAAATTTCTTCCCCTCTTCAGCTTCAGGGTTGAATCTGTAAAGAGGCCAATATCCTGCTTCAACTGCCCGCTTCTCTTCAAGCTGTGATTTACTCATATCAATACCATGATTGATACAAGGCGCGTATGCAAAAATGATTGAAGGACCTTTGTAGTTTACCGCTTCCATCATGGCTTTTTGTGCATGGTTTCTGTTAGCACCCAGTGCAATTGAAGTTACATATACATGTCCATAACTCATACACATAAGTCCCATATTTTTCTTTGGCAGTTTCTTTCCGGCATTTGCAAACTTTGCAACAGCACCGATAGGAGTAGCCTTGGAAGCCTGACCGCCAGTATTTGAGTAAACCTCAGTATCCAGAACAAGAATATTAACATCACGGCCGGAAGCAACAACATGGTCAATACCGGAGAATCCGATATCATATGCCCAACCATCACCACCAATAATCCAGACACTCTTATCAATAAAGTAATCTTTCAACTCTGCAATTTTAGCCAGTATATCTTTAGCTTCGCCTGATGCAGCAGCAGCTGACATGAGTGCACCAACAATATTATTCTGTGCCTGAATACCAGCCTCAGTTGTATCATCCCAAAGTTCAATACTTGCATTAAGAACCTTTGTCAGTTCAGGAGTAGTTCCCATTTCCAGCAGTCGGTCAACCTTTGCCCGTAACAGGACACGGTTACTGTCTATAGCCAGCCGCATACCAAAACCATATTCTGCATTGTCTTCGAATAATGAGTTACCCCAGGCCGGACCACGTCCATCTGCTCTGGTACAATACGGAATTGTCGGGAAAGTTCCACCATATATTGAAGAACAGCCTGTCGCATTTGCTGCAACAATTCTTTCACCGCAAATCTGGGTCATAAGTTTAATGTATGGAGTCTCCCCACAACCAGCACAGGCACCTGAGAACTCAAATAATGGTTTCTTGAACTGCATCCCTTTTAAAGAAGTCTCTGAAACTCCGTCCAGAACGTTGTCTTCGAGTACATCAAAGTATGCAGCCTTTTCAACCTGTCCATCTTCTCTCTCACTATCAAGTGTAGTGAATTCAAGAGCCTTATTTTTAGCAGGGCAAGTCTCTACACAGACACCGCATCCTTGACAATCTTCGGTATAAACCTGAATTCTGAACTGCAGTTCGCGATTATTCTTAGTGTTTGATTTAAGTACAGTGAATCCTTCCGGTGCTGATTCTAAATCTTTTAAATCAATTTGTTTCGCCCGAATAGCCGCATGAGGACAGGACTGTACACACTGATTACACTGAATACATGAATCCGGAATCCATTTGGGTACTCTTGGGGCAACACCACGTTTTTCCAGTTTAGCAGTACCAAGAGGAAGAACTCCGTCAAATGACATACTTGAAACAGGTATATCATCACCTTTCAAATGCATAACAGGTTCAATAATTGCTTTCGCAAAAGCATTTGCATCATCTGCAAGCAGTTTAGGGGGTGTATAGGAACGTTCGATAGTTGCAGGAATTTTAACTTTCTCAAGAGCTGCTGATGCAGCATCCACTGCAGCCCAGTTCATATTAATAATATCTTCACCCTTCCTGCTGAATGTTTTCTTAATGGCACTCTTTACTAGCGCAATTGCCTGATCTTCTGGAAGTATTCCAGAAATCTTAAAGAACGCAGCCTGCATAACGGTATTAATTCTTGCAGCTCCTAAGCCAACCTCTTCAGCAATTTTTACCGCATTAATGTTGTAAAATCTAATTTTCCGGTCAATCAGCAACTGCTGATCGGCTTTCGTAAGGTGATCAAACACTTCAGATGAATCAATTTCTGAGTTCAGGAAAAATACGCCGCCCTCTTTTAATGGACCAAGCATATCATACCGACCAAGATATGCCGGATTATGGCAGGCTACAAAATCTGCCTTTACAATAAGCCATGGCATATTAACAGAACTCTTACCAAACCGAAGATGCGAAGTAGTTACACCACCGGATTTTTTAGAGTCATACACAAAGTAAGCTTGTGCGTTCAAATCTGTGTTTTCACCGATAATTTTGATAGAGTTTTTATTTGCACCAACAGTTCCGTCAGATCCAAGTCCCCAAAACATGCAGGAAATCACATCTTCAGGTGCTACATTGATCTCTTCTTTCACCGAAACAGATTTAAAACTTACATCATCATTGATACCAACAGTAAAATCATGGAAACCTTTACCATCAATATGATCAAATACCGCTTTAACATGGGAAGGAGTAAATTCTTTACTTGATAGTCCATAGCGGCCGCCGATAACCTTAACATCTCCCCTGCCGGAAGCTGCAAGAGCTGCTACCGTATCAAGAAATAGAGGTTCACCAATTGATCCTGGTTCTTTGGTTCTATCAAGAACTGCAATTTTTTTTACCGTTGCAGGAATTGCATTAACAAAATCTTTCACTGAGAAAGGTCGATACAATCGTACTTTTATGGCTCCGACTTTTTCACCGCGTGCATTCAGATAGGCTACAGTTCTTTCGATGGTATCACAGGAAGAACCCATTGAAATAATGATTTTCTCTGCTTCAGGATCTCCCACATAATCAAAGAGATGATAACTTCGACCAGTCAATTCTGTAACTTTGTTCATATAATCCTGAACAATCGCAGGAACTGCATCATAATAATTATTTACCGTTTCACGGCCCTGAAAAAACACATCCGGGTTCTGGGCAGAAACTTTTATTATTGGTTTCTCCGGTCGCATACTACGGTTTCTGAACTGTTCAATATATTTTGGTTCAACCAGACTCTGAATATCCTCAAAAGAAATTTCTTCAACCTTCTGCACTTCATGTGAAGTTCTGAAACCGTCAAAAAAGCTCAGAAAAGGAACCTGGGATTTGAGGGTTGAAAGGTGGGCAACAAGAGCCATATCCATTGTTTCCTGGATTGATGAAGCTGCGGTCATTGCGAATCCGGTGTTTCTGGTAGACATTACATCCGAATGATCACCAAAAATTGATAATGACTGTGATGCAAGAGATCTGGCCGAAACATGAAAAACTGTCGGCAGCATTTCACCGGCAATCTTATGCATATTCGGTATCATAAGAAGAAGCCCTTGTGAGGCAGTATAAGTTGTGGTTAATGCTCCACCGCTTAAAGATCCGTGTACAGCACCCGACGCTCCAGCTTCAGACTGCATCTCAACTACATCAACCTTTTTTCCGAAAACATTAAGTTTTCCGGTACTGGCCCATGAATCGGTATACTCACCCATCGGGGAGGACGGGGTGATAGGATATATCGCTGCTACTTCGCTGAAAGCATATGCTACGTGTGCGGCCGCGGTATTCCCGTCAATAGTAACCATTTTTTTGTTACTCATAATGAAAACACTCCATGAATTGTATTAATTTGTGATTATTTTCGGGTCAGTAGTATTAATACAGATTGATTGTATTAGACCCTAAACCATTTACAAAATCTATAACTCCGAAAATGGCTTTAATAAGTTTTTTGATATTCTCTTTATGATCGAAAAATTCAGGTAACTATCACAAAACTCTTTCTTAGATAATCAGCGATTCGAGTATAACCAAAAAATCTTTAAGATACAACAGTTGTGGGCACAGCTTCCGAGAATATTAATTCTGTTTTCATTTCAGATGTAATAGATATATAATTATTTTTTGAGATTACTTTATTTCTGATAAATTAAATAGTTTTACTCTATCATTCCGTATGATATAATTCATCTCTATGAGAAATCAGCTTGGTGCAGCAGTAAAAATTCTTGGAATGGTTCTTCTCCTTGTTTTAATCCTTACAGCCCCATCTCTTTTTGTACACAATGACACTGTTCGGGAAATCAACCTGCTGGATTTGGACTGCATTCCTGATCTTATACTTTTCAGTACATAAGACTTATCACATGACTTCGTATTTTAAAGAATTCAATTTTTTTTTGCGAGCATCTCCGCAACTAGCCGAATGTGCTCCGGAGAAGTCCCGCAGCAGCCGCCGATAATAGTTGCACCGGCAGTAATACATTCAGTAATTCCTTCGGCAAAATCTTTCGGGCTCATATCATAAACTGTCTTTCCGTCAATCAGTTGAGGTTTTCCTGCATTAGGCTGTGCAATCAAAGGAATATCCACCCATTCACGCATTATTCCCACAATTACGGCAGTTTCGTGGGGATCAAGATCTCCGCAGTTTGCACCGATTGCCGCTGCCCCTGCTTCCGCTAGTGCAAGAGCAACCTCTTTTGCGGAGTTCCCCATAAGTGTCCGCCCGCCTTGATTAGTGGTCTGGAATGAGAGCGTTACCAAAACAGGTAGAGATGATACATCTTTGCATGCACGAAGTGCACACAAGGCTTCGCGTGCATCCATCATGGTTTCGATCATAAAGCCATCGACACCACCTGCAAGAAGATACTCTGCCTGCTCTTTAAACGTCGCATAAAACTGCTCTTCAGTATAATCCCCATAGGGTTCTAGAAGCTGTCCGGTAGAACTGATATCACCCAGAACAAACTGATCAGATGTTACTGCAGCCTTAGCAAGCCGTGCTCCGGAAATATTCACCTCTTTCACATCCACATCCAGCTTATGTTTATCAATGGTGATACCGTTCATGGTTAATGTGTTTGTAATCAGCAGGCTGCATCCGGCATTTACGTATTGTTTATGCACAGAAAGCACCTCTTCAGGATGGAAAATACAGTTTTGCCCCCCCATCTCCAAACCTGCAGCAGCAAGTTGAGTACCCATTGCACCGTCAATCAGAATTGGTGACTGTGTTGCCAGAAAATCAGCTAGATTCATCTTTTCTCCTCTACTCTTCAATCGGTACATCAAGCACAATGATCAGTTCCTCGGGATTTAGCCGGAAGGGCGATCCTGCCCCCTCATAAAAGCCATGATCACCCACAAAATGGATATGCAGATCAGTATAAGTTATTTCCCGATCTAATTTTAAATTTATGACCGTTGTATTAACCTTATTATACATTCCCGGTCCGCCAAAAGGAGATGGGAGCTTTCCTCTCACAGAATCTACGCGCACTTCAAAGTTGTCATCAACTTTTCTAAACTCTCCAAGACCTTCACTGCCTTTATCCCGATAGTAACTCATCTTTTTAGCAATAGCCTGATGGGTACGCCCTGATCGTCTTACAATCCCATCGTCCTCAATAAGTATATCAATCAAATTTCGCGTATCTGTTCCCAGAAATCCACTAAGTGTTATTACACCAGGTTTCATTTGTTCCTGCATACGTGTTAATTGTATAGATTGTTTCATAACATCACCCCCGGGTCAATTAGCCAATTTTTATTTATAAAATTGGCTAATTGACCTTTGAAGTTTTCGATTATATTAATCGAAAACTTCTCTACTATTAAAATTTATCAAAATAGATACGTTCTTCCGGTACTCCGCACTCAGTAAGAACTCGAACACAGGCATCGATCATCCCAGGGCTGCCGCACAGATAAGCCTCTGAGTTTGATCCGTCTTTAACATGCTGTGCAACAATATCCGTAATCAAACCGACATCACCTGTCCATTTATCAACCTCTTCCGGTTCACTGAGAGCAGGAACAAAAGTAAATCCTTCCAGGCTAGTCTCAATTTCTTTCATTTCATTAACCAGGAATAGATCCTTTGCCGATCTTGCGCCAAAGAAATAGGTGGCTTTTCGTTTAGACTCTTTTTCCTGCATATCAAGTAATATAGATTTAATCGGAGCCATACCGGATCCACCGGCAATACAAATAATATCATGATCAGTATCGCGAAGATAAAATTCTCCATATGGTCCGTTTACCAAAACTTTATCGCCCTCTTTTAGATATTTATGCACATAGGTAGTGCAGACTCCATTTGGGACCAAGCGAATTTCAAGTTCAATATGGGAATTGTCACTTGGAACAGAAGCCATCGAATAGGCACGGTACACCGGTTCATCTGTCAGTTCATATGCAGGAACCTGGAACTGGATAAATTGTCCAGCCTTCGTTTCAATCTCGGGAGGATCCAGAAGTTTCAGCCTCACCTCTTTTATATCATGGGTTAGATCCCTAATACTCTCAACAACCGTATTATACTGCTTAACAAGAAACAGTTCCTCGGGAATCTGGATTGAAAGGTCGTTCTTTACCTTAAACTGACAAGAGAGACGAATATTCTCTTTTTTCTCTTCGTCTGACAGCCAGGGAAGTTCGGTCGGTAGAATCTGCCCGCCCCCCTCTACAACTTTAACCTTGCAAAGACCGCAGGAGCCTCTCCCTCCACATGCAGATGGAATAAAAATCCCCTCATCTGTCAGCGCTCTCAGGAGCGGCTGTCCGCCGGGTACAGTCAGTTCTTTAGTGCCGTTATTAACGTTTATCCGAACGTTGCCGTAGTTCCCGATTGTTGCATCAGCAATGACCATAAGCAGAGAAAGAAATACAGCTACTGCAGAGATTATCCCTACACTGATTAGTAATGATATCAGCATTATTCCCTCCTCTTTATGTTATATTAATCATGCCTGAAAATCCCATGAAGGCAAGAGCCATCATGCCGGCAATTATCAGAGTTATGCCGGCACCTTCGAGTCCCGGGGGTACTTTTGCACGAGCAAGTTTTTGTCTTATTCCAGCCATAGCCATGATTGCCAGAAACCAGCCAAGTCCACTGCCCAGTCCATAGAAAAATGAAGTTATGAGATTGTAATCCCGAATAACCATGAACAAACTGACACCCAGTATGGCGCAATTCACGGTTATCAATGGAAGAAAAATCCCAAGAGCTGCATACAGCCCTTCACTTACACGTTCTATAATCATCTCCACCAACTGCACAAAAGCAGCAATAATTATGATAAAAACAATAAATCTGAGATACTCAAGCTGAAACGGCTGCAGTATAAATGTATAGGCCAGCCAGTTCAGTATGGTTGTTGTAGCCATGACAAACGTAACCGCAATTCCAAGGCCGACAGATGTTTTGATTTCCCTTGATACAGAGAGAAATGAGCACATTCCCAGATAATTTGTCAGCAGAATGTTATTGGTAAATACCGCAGCGAAAAATACAGCTATAGGATAGACGGCACTGTTCATTTGCTCTCCTCCTTCATAAATGCTTCTTTAACCACCCAGATAAAGATAGCCAGCATAAAAAAGGCTCCCGGCGGCATAATCATTATTGACCAGTTTGTCCACCAGCTGCCCAGAATCTGAACACCCCAAAGAGAACCGGTTCCCAGGAGTTCCCGGAAAAAAGCTATGATCAGCAGAACATACGCATACCCCAGACCTGAAGATAACCCATCAATTAAGGACAATCCCGGTTTGTTGTTTAATGCAAAAGCCTCAGCCCTGCCCATGATGATACAGTTTGTGATAATTAAACCTACATACGGTCCAAGCTGCTTCCAAATATCAGGCATAAATGCTTTAAGTACGATATCTACTATAATTACAAAGGTTGCAATTATCAGTGTTTCTACCATCATTCGAATGCGGGATGGGATGAGCTTTCTAATAAGTGAGATGACAAAACTCGACAGAGCTGTTGTGAACATAACCCCAAGGGTCATAACAACAGTATTCTCAAGTTTGTTGGTTACTGCCAGGGTTGAGCAAATTCCCAGTACCTGAACAAATACTGGATTCTCTTTTCCCAGGGGCGTTATAAATGTTTTCTTAATCAAACCTCTTGCCATGCTACTCCCCCTTTACCAGTGCCGGACCTTCGGCTACCGCTTTATTTAAAATATCCTGCATTCCCCGGGATGTTCGTGTTGCTCCGGTAATACCATCTATTTCATTCGGCTGGTCGGCAGTACCCTCTTCAACCAATGTGAAGGGTCCCCATTTTCCGACAAACTGCTGTTTAAACCACGATTCTTCAATTCTGGCACCAAGACCGGGTGTTTCATTCTGACTAACAATTCCAATTCCGGTCAGGGCATCTAAACTGTTATTGTAACCGACCATAATATTGATGGTTCCCCACAATCCGGGACCCGAAAACGGCAGTACAGAGACTTTGTTCCCATCGCCGGTAGTTACTGAATAGATACCATTGTTTTCACGGACAGAGGCCTCATACAACTCCGTAATTGCTGCAAAATCATCCGGATATTCGACACCAGCGGCTTCAAGAACCGTTTTTCGCAAAAACAGACTCTCGTTTGCGGTTACCCGATCCTGCGTAGTAAGAAATAATCCTGCAGT
>Ga0075121_1002512_pt1 | contig 10463 bp, 5 predicted proteins | sample AntAceMetag02UKG_FD_69793 | JGI IMG/M metagenome (GOLD analysis project Ga0075121, IMG submission 69793) | Saline lake microbial communities from Ace Lake, Antarctica - Antarctic Ace Lake Metagenome 02UKG | ecosystem: Environmental > Aquatic > Non-marine Saline and Alkaline > Saline | place... | reverse complement strand
GTCCCCGTATTTTGAGACCTCGCCGGTTAAGAGCACTTTCCACCTTGGAAACAGAAAAAGTTTTTTTCCATCGGGCCATCTTTCCTTCGAGACTTTTTGGATCCGGATGGGCCACCAGATAAGGTTTGCTGAGGCCGAAGATGCTTCCGGCATCTGCGGTGTACCCACCGCTGTTGGCGCTGTACATGGCAAGGATCGGCTTGTTTTTATAGCTGAGGATCTGTCCGCTGGTTTCCATAACGGCCTGATCCGTCTTTCGCCTTTCTCTTTTCATTCCCTTGTATGCCTGGTCGCCTTCGTCGTCAACCAGGTCATAGGACCAGGTTTTTCGGTGCCGCATCTGATAGTAGGCATAGGTCCTGGCCGCCACCGCTTGGGCTTTCAGAGTTTCCAGGGGCCACGAGGCATAGGATTCAGAAGGGACAACCGATCTCAGGTAGAGTTCCATATCCACCAGGTTGATGATATACAGTTTGCCTCCCTTCAGCTTTGCCAGGATATTGCCCCGGACTTTTTTCTTTTTTTTGCCGCAGGAGACCACCAGCGGGTTTTTGCTTTTTAAACGTATTTGATTATCATTTCTTTGACTGCCGTTGACCGTTAGCGCACCGCCTACGATTTTGAACTCAAAACGGTTCTGACATCCGAAGCCGTCGGCGCAGACTTCCGTTCCCGTGACGGTAGCGCGCCCTGTGGTTTTGCAAAGTCGCACCCGGAGTTCCGGTGAGGGTATGGGCCGGGGGGAGGGTTTTACACTTGGCGGCGCTACCGGCGGTTTTGGGGAAGGGAGTCCCGAAGGCGGGGGAGGCGGAAGTTTTGTCGGGGGCGCCGGTTTTGGTATTGGGATCGGTTTAGGTGTGGGTTTTGGCTCAGGGGGTGGTGTTGGTTTGGGTGGGGCCTTTTTGATTTGGTCCAGTAACGCTTCAGACTGAAAACGGAATTTCCCTTTCGGGTAGGCCTTCAGGTAATTTTGAATCACGGGCTTTGCTTCATCCAGTCGATCCAGCTGGAACAACAGAAGTCCTTCCCGGTATCGGCCGATTTCCGCAGCCTGTGGGTATTCCTTTGAGACCTTTCGGTAGACCTCAAGGGCTTTTTTAGGCGCATCCAGGAAAGCGGACAACAGGGTGGCTTTGGAGAGCAGGGCGTCAATCCTGGTTTTGGGAATGACGGATAATTCAAGCGCACTCTGGTAATTTTCCAACGCCTCCATGTATTTTCCCACCTCGATCAGGTAGGCGGCTTCATTGATATCATATCGGGCCGCATGCTCCTGTGCCGGATCCGGCTGCGCTCCCAAAGCCACGCCAAAAGCCATTAAAACCCACAAGGTTGCAGAAACGAAAAGCGTTTTTGCCACGTTGATCATTTTTTCTCCTGTTCTTCCAGAGTCCCTTCCAGGAAATCTTCAAGCATTTGCAGCTGAAGGTCATCCGGGTGTTTCTTCAGCCCTGCTTGAACCTGAGCAAGGGCTTCCCTGGTTTGTCCTTTATCAGCCAGATGCCTGGCATACAAGCGGTAAAACCGGACTTCCTCGGGGAAATCATGGATGCTCTTCTCTAGGGTGGCTGTAAGCGCTTCTTCTCTGCCCAGTCGCGTTTGGGCATAAATCAGATAGAGGTATGCTTCACGGTCCGGTTTCACGCCAAGAGAACGGGAGAGGCTTTTTTCCGCTTCGGTGTATTTTGCGGCCTTGAATGCACCAATGCCCTGCGATTTCAAGGATTCAGCATCTTGGGTGTTTTTTTCTGGAATTGCTTTTTGAGGTGGTGGTGTCCTTCGGGTCTCGGGCTTTTCAGGCGGTGGGGTTCCTGCTAGATCCCGTTTGATCAATTTCAAGGCGGTATCATCCGGGTTCATTCGAAGGGCTTGGTTGACCAGCTTCAAGGCCTTTTCTTTTTCGCCCTTGGCCGCCAGTTGCCGCGCGTATACCTGGTAGAGGCGTACCTCATAGGGAAAGGCTTTAATGCCTGCTGCAAGGGTTTTTTCCGAGGCCGCAGCATCCTCCAGAATCATCTGGGTATAGGCCAGATACAGGTAGACTTCCCGGTCTTCCTTCAAGGACAGCGCTTTTTGAAGAGACTGGTAGGCATCACCGAATTTCCTGATTTTGAACGCCTCGATGCCCGTGCTTTTATGTTTTTCAAAGCGTGCTTCCACCATTTTCGGGGTGATATCTTCTTTGTCCACCAGGACCACATTTGCCCCTTTGGGATAGGGGGCGTTTAAAAGGCTGGCAACCAGGATATCCCCTTTCAACTTCAAATCCTTGATGTTGTCGGTTCCCAGATAGTTGCGATCCAGAACCAGTTTCGGGCCGGCGCTGATTTCCAGATCCGAATTTCCAAAAATATTGTTATTGATAATTTCGGCGCTCCCCCCAAGAAAGCGCAGGCCCACGTGGTTTTTGGTGATGCTGCTTTTTTCCAAGCGCCCTTTGCCCCCCTTGATAACAATGCCTTCATCAAAACCAGAAACGCTCAGGGCACTTAATTCAAAGGGGCTGCCATCCTCAGCCGAAATGCCGATTCCTTTCGATCCTTTTAACGAAACGGCCGTTGCTTCCAGCAGGCCACCTTCCGCTTTGAGGCATTCGGTACATCCCGAGATGACGGCATTGGAAATCTCCGCACGACCGCCTTCCGGTATTTCAATCCCTTTCCATCCCTCTCCCTCAAGGAATACGCGGTTTTTGGCTTCGCCCCTGATGGTGAGTGCGCCCTTGGCTACCAGTTTTGCGCCAGGTGAAAAATTGAAGCGTGTGCCGGGTCCCACAGTGGAAACTTCCCCTTCCGGGACCATGCAGACACCCTCCACCGAATAGGTTCCGGGAACCAGCGGACCTTTGAATTGAGGTGGCAGTTTCACCATATCAAAATAGGGCATGGTGAGGTTTTGAACCGGGGTAGAGGGGGAGCGGTTCCCCAGCCCGTCCACGGATCTGATGCGGTAGTAGTAGCGTTTTCCCTGGGTAACCTGGCTGTCCAGGTATTTCAAATCCTTTGTTTTTCCAACCGTATGGAAATCACCTACCGCCTTTTCGCTCCTCTCCACCAGAAATTCACTCAGATCTTCGCTCTCGGGCGAAAACCATGAAAGAGAAATGCCCTGTTTTCCTGAGCGGGCGACCAGGTCGGCAGGCGGGGGCGGCGCAACGGCATCGATGGTTACGGTTCCCGTCTCTGCCCATGTTCTTTCAATGCCGTTGGATTTCACGAGGTGAAGGGTGAGGGGAAGGGAGGCAGCTCGATCCCCTTCACGAACCCCGTAAACGCCTTTATAGGTGCCCCCGGCAGAATAGTGCATGGGAATGTTCTGTTTGAATTTTCCCAGATCAAAAAAACAGGTCAGGCCCTTTTCCGCATTCAGTTCCACTTCGATTTGCGCCCCGGCGCCGAAAACACCCTTGTCCACATTGGTATTAACAAAGAGAATTTCAGGGAGCTCATCACCATGGGGGCTGTCAGGCATGAATTGAGAAATTTTCCAGCCCCAGTCATATATGACAAGCCGCATGTGTTTTCTTGCGGGTTCATCCATGGCGGCCACCGCAATGGTGGCCAGTGCTCCGTAGACGCTGGTGGGGATGGCAATTTTTCTTTTGGATGAGGATTCGGTCCACGATCCTAAATTTTCACCCTTGTTGTTGAAAAGGGTAATGCGAACCTCAATGGAATACTCGTCGTAAGCCACGGTTTTGAGCATGACGGCTGAAATAATTTCAGGGAATACGAGACCATGGGTGCCCAGGAGTTTGCACAGGGCCTTGGGGGAGGTATTCTCCCAGTCCTTTCCCTCGGGGGAAGCGGTCAGCTTCTGGTCGATCCGGTTCAAGGGGAGGGTGTCATATCCTTTCCCGGCCAACTGGTTGTTGATAACGCCCCGGACCAACTTGTCAATAAACGCTTCATCTTCGCTTCCGGGCTCAATTTGAAAACCGGTTTCATCCTTTTTGTCCGGCAGCAGCCTGGCCGGCATGACGGCGATGGTCCGCGGGATGTCTTTTTCCGGAACATACGATATTTCCTTGGGTTTCTGGGTTGTACCACAAGCGGAAAGGAAGAATATGGTCAAAATAAGGAGGAGAAAGACGAAGGGGGTGGAATCTCCTAATGGCATATGCTTCATCTCAGGTTTTCCTTTTTTGAAAAACGCGGTCGATCTTTAAATCATTGGTGAACCCGAGCGCAGTCTGAACTTGGCCTGCCAGTTTCAATTGTTTCTTTTTAAGTAGAAATTCACCCTTTCCCCAGACGTCCAGAAGAGGTCCGGAGAGAGAGAATCGGTCCAGAATAACCTTGCCTTTTTTGATTTCAGCCTTCGCCAGCCCTTTCCGAAAATCGATAGCATCATCCTTTAAAGACGTGATCCCTGCAGCATTTAACATGTCTACCAGGAAATCGAGCCGATCATCCAGCCTTGAAACTTTTCGGACCGTGCATTTTTTGAGGGTTACCATCAGGTCGCCTTGCGCCGAATCCAAAAGGGTTTTGGTATTTTGGCCCTGAACAAAAAGGGAGGTCATGACAGAAACTCTTCCGGAAAGAAACATGGGGAGTTCACGAGAAAAGCAGGCCATAAAAGAGGTCAGGTTCATATTGGCGCTTTTGCCTTCAACTTGAGCGACAACCTGGTTGGGTGCTGTAAGCACGGCGTTCACGAAAAGGTCCACCTGGCAAATTCCCATGGAACCCCGTATGACGGCCCGGTTGTTGGCACAGGTCAGTGTCAGATGCACGTCATTGACCTGGGGCATGTTGTTATATTGGAATATTTTTACGAAAGCGTCCCCGGACAATTTTCTGCCTTTTATGGCGCTGAAATCAAAATCCTGATTCGCTTTGTCCTTGCGGCCAGGGACTTCGGCCTTCCTGCCGCTTGATTTCCCTTTTGCCGGAACCACTTCGTTTTTTCCCGAAGCCCCCCTGGATATGCGGCATTCCGTCATGCGGATCCAGAAATCCGCCTTTTCCCTTCCGGGCGTCTGCAACTGGCCTTTGGCCAGAACGGTTAGAGAAGGACCGCTCAGATCCATATCAAAGGTCAGTTTTCCCCCGGAATTTTTAACGGCTTTCAAGTTTATCGCCGTATCAAAAACCTGGAATGAATCGAGTGTTGCTTCGAACCGGGCTTTTTTCAGGTTTACCGGAATTTCCAGCATGCCTGTAAGCAAACCGGTTCCCCCACGAGAGGAGGCCAACTGAAGATTGCTGACCTGAAGTGAGGGTTTCCCGTCTTCAAGGGTGATCCGTGTCTCCAGCTGGCTGATGGTGAAGTCTTGTTCTTTACCGTTTTCCGCAACCAAGTGAATCTTGAGCCCTTCGGTTTTGAGATTCATGGCGCCACTGATTGCAGGTCCAGCTTCGCCGCCGCCCTTCAGATCGACGGATGAAAGCTCAATTTTACCCGAGGCACGCAAATCTTTGAGCTTGGCTTTGACAAACAGCTGTTCCAGCGCTTCTTTGCCCTTGGGGTTCTCATTCAACCATCCCTGGACGGTACCCACGTCCATCAGGACCTTGGCACATTTCAATAAATAGCCTTTTTCTTTGGAAAGATTAACCGAAACATTCTGAAGCTGGTTTTGACCAAAACTGAGGGACTCGGAGACAAGATCCATTTCTCCGGAGTCTGGATCGATGGTGAGCTGAAGACCGCCTGCGGCGACTTGTTCTATCCTGGGAATCTGGTTGCCTAACGATGCGTCTAAAAATCCGAATTTAACCAGGAAATCTTTGAGTGCTGCGGGGTTGATTGCCGCCTTTGAAGCGTTTATTTTAAGTCCCAGCGGGGAAAAGGAAGTGATGGCCACATCACCCGCAAAATTGAGCCCTATTTCGTCTATGGTGAAATCCTTGACTTCTACCGATATGGTCTGGTCCTTTTTTTCAATATTATCAACCGCAACAGCAAAGGTAAGCGGGGGATTATTTTCGGTTTCGGAATTCATGACCAGTTTTCCACCGCGGATCATGATTTCATTGATCAACCCCACGGGAATAGCGGCCGTCGTGAGGGGTGGGGGCGGTGATGCAGGCGCTTGTGAGTGAAGCTTCTTTTTTTCAATATCTGATCCAGAGGTTTTTTCAGAAAGGATCAGCGGCTCTTCTACCACAGCCTTTCTCACGACCACATCCCCTTTGAGGAGGGCCAGGAGGTCCGGATACAGCACCAGCGACGGGATCGTGATTTTGGTTTTGCCTTTTTGGATTTTCAGCTGAGAAAAGGCAATGGCAGGCAAGGGTGTAAAACTGAATTCCACATCCTCAAACTGAATGCCGGCTCCCAGGTGTTGGCGTGTGATCTCTTCAATATTTGAGTTGATATAGATGCCCGCGGTAACAACCAGGGCGGCGAAAAAAAATAAACAGATGGACGAAACGATGAAAACCTTTTTTTTCATTGTGCTAACCTCACGAAGGAAAAAACGAATCTGCCCGCCTGTCAGTGTTCCGGCGGGCAGACCCTTTCGATTGTTTCGCCATCCAAAGGCTATTTCAGAAGAAAAACCACCTTTGCCTGCGCCAGCAGGTTGCTTTTCTGATCGCTGAGGTAAATGGCGGCGGCATCGTCAGGGGATACTTTGGCGTTGGTCATTTTGACCACCCCAACCCCTTTAATGATCATCGGTTTTGTGCTGCCCCAACTTTGAAGCAGGGCTTTGGCTTTGCCGGGATCGGTGGTGAAGCCACCGCAGCCCCGTTCCACCAGGATGGCGCTTAAAATTTTAGACGGATCAAAAACGACCTTATCACCATCGGTAACCACCGTGTTGACTAGGGCGGGCCTGAATTTGAAATCCCTCACATCCACGATCAGGCCGTCAAAAACAACGGCGGCAACCGGGGGGGCCTTGACCACTGCGACCGTTTCTGTGACCGTCTCCGTAACGGTGGCTGGCTTACCCCCGATTCCCGGTACCTTTTTCTGAACCACTTCCTCCACAACCTCGGTGCCCACCACCTTGGGAATCAGTTTCGGTTTGTAGTAATCCGTTGGCAGTGCAGGTGCCACCCGCTGAATCTTATTTTCTTTGATCAATGGCAGAATCACATCATACAATCCGCCTTTTCCGCGAATGTGAAGTTTCATGCAAACTTCGGCATACCGTCGGTCGTTATGGTATTTTTCGCCGCATTTGACGGCGCCCCGCAGAAAGCCGGCGATGCTGGTGCGGATATCGTCAGACTGCAACATGCCATCCTTCACCGTGGTCTGTCCCGAGAGGCGAAGCCCTTCCATGATTTCCAGTAGATCTCGCTGGGCGACCACCGTGGCGGCCCTCATGGCTTTGTAACGACTCTGCCCTTCCTCGGATACACCGACGACCTGGATGTAGCCTTCTTCAAAAATCTGCACGGGATCGGTTATGCTCTTCCATTCAGCCCAAGCAGCTGGAATAAAAGCGAACATTGCCAAAAGCACCAATATGGAACCCAATAATTTTTTCATGGTAAATCTCCTTTCCTAGTGTATGTTCATGACGTTTCTTAACCGCAGGACGGACTGAAGCAATTCCGCTCCGTCCGTATTATCGCCGGGCCGGAAAGCCCCTGAGAGATCGGGCGCCATGAGCCCCCGGGTGACCGAATTGGTGACGGCGTTGTAATAAGACGATGTAGGTGGGACGTCAGGGTAGGGTGAATTTGTCTGGCCGTAATATTTGCTGGCCAGTGATTCATCCCCGGTGATTTTGATCAGAATGTCTTCCAGAACAAAGGCCAGTTGTCTTCTAGTGATGGGTTTATTGGGGTAGAAGAGGTACGCTCTGGAGGTGCTGTCATACATGGGCTCAAGTCCTCTCAAACCCCATTTAACGACGATGAGAATTTCGGGTTTGAAAAGATTGTCCCGTACATCCGCCGGAACAAAAGCCGCCGGATCTTTTTTCTGAGGCGCTGCAATCCGGCCGGCCAGAAAACGGTCCAGATGAATCTCATCCACCAGCAGGGCGGCCACATCCGCTCTTGAAACCCGGTCTTTTACGGCGATGCGCCTGGCCACATTGGTAAGGGTGTAACCGGCGGATGCCCGCACGATCTTGTGTACCCTCCTGAACAGTATTTCAGCGGGTTCGTGCCAGCGCCCCGGCGGTGCGGACATGACTTTTGAGAGCATATCCTCTGATTTTCGGAATTGATAATCCGCAAAATAGGCTTTTCCCATAAAGTAGGGGGCAGCCTCTTTGCTTCGGTAGTAGGGCAGTTCCCCCACCTTCACTTCATCCAAGTCCATGCTGTCTTCGTAGCAGTCTTCGGCCTCACCGATCCATTTTTTGGGTCTTGCGCGGGTGTAAACGCGAATACCGGTGACTTCAGCTATGAATTTCTGAGAATCTCCTTCAGCTTCATCTTGGGCATCATCCAGCAGATCCAGAGCCCGTTTGAGTTCCACCGACTTGTGTTCCCCGTCACTTTCGGCCTTGGTACGGCAGGCAGCTGCAAGTGCTCGACCCGCCAGGGCAGGAGGGTAATCCGGTTCCAGTTTCAGGGCTCGTTGAAAGCGGGCATCCGCCCCATTCACATCCCCCTTGTCAATCATTTCCATTCCCATGAGATAATGGTGTGCCGGGTTGTCTTCATCCGAGATGGGGGCCAGTTTTTTGGTGGCGCAGCCGCTCACCAGCCAGACAAAACTCAAGAAAAACACCAGTAAAAAATATCTACGCATTGCTCTACCTCCTTCATATTTTAAAAAAATTGTCAAAAGATCTCGCTTATTGATTTTTCAGTTTTTCCTCCATTGCGGCCACCGCTTCGAGATAGTCGCTGTATTCGCTCACCAGAGACTTCTGGCTCATGGCATAGCCCAGAATCGAGGCGTAGTTGACGGGCAGATTTGCCAGCCGTTTGTTCATGAGTCTGGCCCGTTCCGGTGGCATGGGTTGTGATGCGACCCCCTGGTTGGCCAGGGAGACGCTGTCGCTGTTGATCTGCACGGATCCCATCTGTGAAAAAACGATCATGTCGTCGGTCATTTTGACGGTCAAGGCAAACATGGCCGTTGAAATTTCATCGAAGCCTTCGCTGATGAACCGGGTAATCTCCAGCAGTTTCTTGGCTATGACGATTTTTTCAGGCGTTGGTTCCAGGGTCGAGATAGCAGTTTCATACAACTTCTTTTGAACGGCGATGAGTTCATCTACGGCGGTTTCCAGGGCTTCTTCTTCTTTTTCAAGCCGGTCCTCGTCGGTGGAAGAGAGGTCTTTTTCCTTAAGTCTTGTCTGAATGCTTTTGAGTTCCGTTTCCGTCGCCTCCAGGTCCGCATCCACCCTCGCCGCCTCGTCGCGGATGTGATCGGGAAAAAGGGTGTAGAAAACCGTTTTGAAAGGACCTAGTTTTTCGCCTTCCACAATACGGAGGCAGTCCGGAGAGATTTTCAGGTCCTCCCATGCGTCCAGCCCACCCTTCTGAAGCATGTATTCATAGAGCATCTCTTCCGTTGGCCGACTGAAGAACGGGCAATCATTTCGCTCCCTGAACTGACGGCATTCACCGGAACCGGGCGCAAGGTGCTCAAATCTCTGGCTGTAGAAGGGGCATTTACAGCTGAAGGGATAATAACTGATCACCCATTTGCCATGTTCATACTTTCGGCCCATTTCCTCAGCACCGTCCATAATCAGTTTGTTGCGGGCGGCAATCAGGCCCTGGGCCAGCAAGGCCTGAACGCCGGTACTGCTGCCGCTTAACACACTAAAGTACATGGATGGGTTGTAGATGCTGTAGAAAGCAAAATCCTGTTTCAGAAGCCTCGTCAGACATTCTTTGTATGCCTCATACCTCGCCGCTTCCCCTTCACGGGGCTTGGCGGAATAGTCGTTTAAAACGGAAGGCCAGGGGTCATCCAAAGAGATGGGGACCCGCTCAAGGATAATCTGGCTCAGCTTGGTCAGGGCGGCCAGTTCGTCCAGAAACACCAGGTCCATTTCCAGTTCCATAACCGGATTGGTGTTTTGGGTGATCTCAATACCGGTAGCACTTTCAATGACCTTCATGCACCCCGGCAAAACAAACAACATCATTAACAGGCAAACCATCTTTTTCATTGCAATCCACCTCTATGATAGACCGGCTCAGTAACCGGTGGGCGCTTTATAGCGGTCCTTTTCCTGTCGTGTGTCATTCTGAGCGCTGCCGGAAACAAAGAATGCTTCCACCTCATATGAAACCTCCCGGCTGGCCCTCTGCACATCGCCATCCTCCGGCGCAAGACTCGCGGCTCTTCGGTAGTACTTCTCCGCTTCCTGGAGATAACGGGCCTGGGTTTCCTGTTTGATTGCCCTTTTCCAGGCCATGCATTCAATGGCAACACCGGCGTTGTAAAGCAGATCCGCATCTTTGCAGTCAGGGCTTTTCACAACGGGCTTAATGGCCTCATAGGCCCCGCGACAGTTGCCGCCGTCAATCATTTTTCCAGATTTTTCAACCAGTTCATCACCCCCGGTCTTCACGGGACGCAAT
>Ga0075121_1002510_pt1 | contig 10469 bp, 8 predicted proteins | sample AntAceMetag02UKG_FD_69793 | JGI IMG/M metagenome (GOLD analysis project Ga0075121, IMG submission 69793) | Saline lake microbial communities from Ace Lake, Antarctica - Antarctic Ace Lake Metagenome 02UKG | ecosystem: Environmental > Aquatic > Non-marine Saline and Alkaline > Saline | place... | reverse complement strand
AAAGTAAGAGAAGGGACTAATGGATGAGTTATTTGAATAAAAGAACACTCTTTACTCTCATTGCACTCCTTATTATTACCCCGCTCGGTTTTTTTACAAAATTTTATACAGGAAACGCTTCTGCATGGGTAAATAATTCACTTGGTGGAGTGTTTTATGAAATATTCTGGTGCCTGCTTATCTACATGTTATTTACAAAAATCAAACCTATAATCATTGCTATTATTGTATTATTTACAACCTGCGCACTAGAATTTACTCAGCTTTGGAAACCTCAGTTTTTAGAGATGCTCAGAGACAATTTTATCATTAGAACAATCATCGGAAATTCCTTTTCTTGGAGTGATTTTCCATATTATATTGTTGGCTCTATTGCAGGTTTGGCTGTAATAGTACTGATTGAAAAAATTTCAGAGAACTCATAATAAATATTCACTCTTATAAGCTATTGAGCTCATAGGAATGACCGGTACAGTATTAAATTATAGGACACAGAAATGTGTCCCTTTTTATTTATCAGGAATGATTGCGATCCCTGGCAGTTCCTTTCCAGAAAGATATTCTAGTGAAGCGCCACCACCCGTCGAAATATGTGAAACCTTATCAGCAAATCCAAATTGTTCTATCGCTGCTGCGGAATCGCCACCGCCAATGATTGTAGTTCCCGAGCATGCTGCTACAGCTTTTGCTATACCCTTTGTGCCATGAGAAAAGCTGCTTATTTCAAACATACCCATAGGACCGTTCCAAATTACTGTTTTGGACAATTTGATAATCTCTGTATATTTTCTTACAGTAAGGATTCCAATATCGAGTCCAATCATATTATCAGGGATTGCATCTACTGGAACTGAGTGAAATTCTGTGCCTTCTTCCATCTCTTTGGCGACAACTGTATCTTCAGGAAGATTGAAGCTCACCCCTTTTTCTTTTGCTCGTTCCAAAATTTCCAAAGCAGTAGGGATTTTATCGCCTTCGACAAGAGATTGTCCCACAGAAAAACCAAGTGCCTTAAGAAATGTATACATCATTGCTCCACCGATAAGGATGGAGTCAGCTCTATCCAGAAGCTGCTCTATAAGATCTATCTTATCAGACACTTTTGCACCGCCAAGTATTGCAGTGTAAGGTTTTGCCGGATTAATAAGTGCTTTATCGAGGAATTCAATATCCTTTTCAACAAGAAATCCAAGAACTGAGGGAATATATTCAGCCACACCGACGTTCGAGGCATGAGCTCGGTGTGCGGTTCCAAAGGCATCGTTGACAAATATGTCTCCAAGGGAAGCCAGTTCCTGTGCAAATTCAGGATCATTCTTCTTCTCTTCCGTATGGAATCGTGTGTTTTCAAGGAGTAGGATTTCCCCCGGTTTTATATTTCCCGCGACTTGTTTGACATTGTCGCCAATGCAATCGTCGACAAACTGAACTTTCTTACCGATGATCTCTTCCAATCTTTTCGCAATCGGTCTCAAGCTGAAAATAGATTTGTATTCACCTTTTGGACGACCCAAATGAGACAATAAGATGACCGCAGCATTATGTTCGAGCAGATAGTTGATCGTTGGTAATGCTGCTTCTATTCTTGTATCATCTGTAATATTTTGATGTTCATCAAGAGGAACATTAAAATCAACTCTTACGAGTACTTTTTTGTTATCCACATCAATATCAGAAAGCGTTTTTTTGTTCATAGTACCTCTCATTGTTTTAATTTCCAATATTTTACACCTTTTGGGCATCTCCCTAATCCTATGCCTAATCCTCCGAAAAGTATTACATAACGCATTCGGCATTTCGTACACACATACAGTTTTTTTATGCCGATCAATCTCATGAACCTTGTTCTGTGATCACGATGCCGGTTTCCATTTCCGCAGCATGGGCAATACTTGCTAAATGCAAACTTCATTGGTTATTTGATCCTTTGCCATGTGCCGTCAATGATACTTCTTCTGACTTTACACATGTCATTATCAATAGTGAAAGTCAGAATTTTACCATCTTCAATATAGAATTTGTAGATGCCTGCATTCTTACACTGGAGATCACTTAAAAACGCAATTTTTTTTGACATAATACTCACATTGCCATGCGTGTTTATGTGACCCCAGATTGGATCTTCCACCACATATGTGAAGGAGAGATCATTATTAAAAGTAAGACGTGCAGTAAATTCCGTCTTGTTCTCCTTAATCGTTCTTTGCCAAGAACCCATAAGAGCTTGTGGTTTTTGAGTCACATAATAATTACCACAAGATGAAATACAAATCATGAGAATTACTAATACAATATACTTTTTCATGCGTCCTCCGCAGATAATTTAAATAAATATTTAAGCAAAATGTCGACAATTTTTCTAATGAAAATACACATTTAATTTGACACAGCATACGTGAAATTATATGAAACACATATCAATATAAAAAAAGGATACAATGTTTTTAGAAAATCATAGAAACATTCAGCAGAACGTGAATAAATTGAAAATCCTACTTACATTGTCAATCCTTTTAATACTTACCCCTTCGATTATTTTTGCGGATGCAATTGTTTTTAACGGATATTATGCTGATATTCCGTACAATAACGAGTCATTGCTGCCGGGAATAATGCAAAATATCATCGACTTTATTGCTCGTGTAATTCCATCATTACATACGATTTTGTTACTTACTCCGATTTTACTTATTTACACCTGGTTCTGTTCATGGATAGCAAGCATACTGAATGTCAAAAAAAATATTAAAACCGCATATACAAGAAAAATATTTCATATTATGATATTCTCTATGGCCGGGGTTCTTCAGATCGTGATAGGACTTTCCGGTGTTGTGCTCTTCGGAATAATTGTTGTTTTATTCGTTTTATTCGCAGTATATAAAGGAGATGGTTTTCCATTTTACGAAGCGCTCGCGCGACCAAAGGATGCACCCAAACGAAGTGTCTTTGTTGTCCTTCCTTTGCTGACAACAGCTCTTGGAGGAGTGCTTGCAAATGTGCTGTTCTATCCATTTGCTCTCGTAGGATATTTTGTATGTGGATGCGGAGATGCGGTGGGAGAACCAATTGGCGCGAAGTGGGGTAAACATGAATATAAAATTCCTTCTGCATTCGGTGTGAAAGTCACACGAAGCATCGAAGGATCAATTGGAGTTTTAATTGTCGGTTTCCTGGCATCATTCTTTGTATTGCTTTTTAGTTCATATGGATTGTGGACCTCTTTGTATGTCGGTTTTGCATGTGGATTGGGAGGTGCTCTTGTTGAAGCGGTGAGCACTCATGGATTTGATAACCTGACGATCCAGGTCATTGTCTCAGGAATCGCATATATGTTATTAAGATAGGAGAAGAAAATGAAGAAAAATCTAATATTTTTAATCTTGATTTTTGCGTTACTCGCATCGTGTTCCCAGTTTTCAAGGGTAAAAAAAGTCTCAATTTTAGAGGAGGAATCCAGTGTAAGTGTTCCATTACCAAAGAGATCAACCTTTGAACTTACACAGGCGTTTGAAAAAGATGGGTATGTCATCGATACGGTCATGACATTTCAGGGTAAGCGAGGTATCAAAGCTCATAGCACTTCTGCAGTCAATTATGAGACGAAGAGCCCCAAGTATGTTTATTACCTGGAAGGTACCGGTTACCAGATGGGCTACCTGTTCGGTAAAATTGCTCATGTAAGAATCGAGACTATGTGCACAAAATTCATGGATGGTATTGTGCCCGCTTTTCTCAAGCCCGGATCTGTCAAACCCTATAAAAATCTACTTGGCAAACTAATGATCGATATTATCAAAAGCAATGACAAAAACATCAGCAAGATCATGCCGCAGGAATTTATGAACGAGATGGTCGGGATCGTGGCAGGGTGTAAGGAAGCAAACCCCAAAACGATGGTGAATCTTGATAATATATTTGCTCTTAATGTGGGAATTGATTATCTTCTTGCCCAAACATATAATATCCAAGGTTTATGGAAATCAATTCCCGGGATCGATGCATCAAACCTGAAACCGCCTTTGTTTTGTAATGCTTTTTCCGTATGCAAAAAAGCAACGAAAGACGGTAAACATTATTATGGAAGAGATTTCATGTTCCCTACAGCAGATATTTTTCAGAACATTGCCTGCATGATCATTTACAATCCAGATCCAATGCTCGACTACCCAAGACGAGAGTCCATCATCTCTGTAACTGCACCTGGAATGATAGGTTCGATAACCGCGATGAATGCAAACGGACTTGCAATCGGAGTAGATATGGTACCTGCTGGAAATCTAAATTCGAGGCAACCGGGTTTGAATTCATTACTTCTTGTTCGGCACGCTGCACATTACGGTACAACCTTTGATAAAGCCTTGCGGGTAATGGTTGATGCACCTCGCGGAGTGCCATGGCTTTACTCCGTAGCAGATGCCCAATCAGGTCGAGCAGCAGTACTCGAAGCAGGTGCGTATGCAGATAGTCTCGATTTTTTATCATTTCCGAAAAAAGAGCTTATTAAAGAAGGATTATTCCCAACAAAAGAATTCCTCGCAGAATATGATACGCTTGCGCTCGAGTATGGTCTGAAAATCCGTTGGGATAATTATGCCTATCCTGACACATTCTTCTATTTCAATGCCGGGCTTTTTAAGAAGTTCGATAAGCCGTACGATCCCGAAGATTTCTTTGATATAACCGGTTTTATAGATTCTACATTCAAAGCTAAAGCAGTGCCTAATGGATATTATTTTGCTCCTCAACGCGAGGAAAAGCCCGACCTCGTTCTTGTGACAAATATGTATCTCAATCCGTCAATGCGATTGTGTTCGATGGCTCCCTGGACGACCATGATGTCTGCTGACCACATGGATGATACTCAATGGCGATATGATGCACTGAATAGGATACTTTTAAAAGAATATGGGAAAATCGATTTTGATAAAGCTCGTGATATAATAGACTTCTTGGCTCCAAATGGGAAATATTACACTCATTTCTACGAAGAAGTAAACAATAGTGATTATTTCTATCAAAGTGCAGCAAGTTCGGATGGCAAAACTCTTCAAATATTTGGCGCCACTTCCATTTGTGATCTCACAGAAAAGATCATAGAAAGCCATTACGGATACTATGCCGACGAGTGGATCAAACTGAGTATTGGTAATTATATCAAAGAATAAACATATAAATTCAAAATGAAAATAGTCGTTGGAGGAGTATAAAAATGAAGTTACTGATAAAGGCATTTGTGAGCATGTTAATAGTACTAAATTGCATTGTAATGCCGCTATATTGTGAAGAGGGATTGCCACGTTTATACGATGATTGTGATTTAAAAAGACAGGTGAGTAAATTTGACTTCAGTTCTCTCGCTTGGGTTGAAGCATTTGATTCATTGCACGCCTGCATGACATTAAGATATCCTTTTACACAGTGGAAAGCAATCGACTGGGCTCAAAAGGAAATTGAAACTCGCCCCAAGATCATTGAAGCTCAAGACATGAATGATCATGTTGAATACATTCAAACACTTTTTGAGTATCTCAACAGCATTCCTGACGCACATATCAGCCTATTAGGTAACATTGATGTTTTTAAGCAAGATAAATTAGCTGGTACTTACGCATTCAATATGATGCCCATTTCTGATGGGAGCGTAGTAACAACTCTCGTAATCGAAGGAAGTCCTGCATATGAAAACGGCTTACGGACCGGGGATCAAATTATAGCATGGAATGGTGTTGACATCAATTCAGTTCCAGAGCGAGAATTGTGGAACTACTTTAGAAATTATGCCACTCAAGAAGGAAGATTGATGAGCCGATACACGATGCTATCCAGGGATGCTCTTGGTGCACTAGCAGATGTTACGTTTCAAAATAACGAAACCAACGCTGAAGAGACTATAACACTCCAAGCTTTCGAGGATGATTTTGAGCTTTTTGGAGCTGCAGTTTTTAATACTGCTTCACCTCTATTTATGGAATCCTTTGTTGAGTATAAAATAATGCAAAGTGGGAATGGATATCTCAGGATCAGTGCTGAGGATTCTGACGGAATGACTCCCGAAGAGATCATGCAGAGTGAAACATTTATCAAAATAGTTCAGGCAATTAATTATTTCAACGACAATGATGTTAATAATCTGGTCGTTGATCTACGATTTAACATTGGCGGCAACGATTTAATGGCTGTAGGGATCATGGGACTTTTCTATGATAATCCATCATTTTATGAATACATAACAGACACTTACGACGATGATTATGCAATCCTGTATACACTCTGGATTGAACCGATCACGCCAAGATATGATGGCAATATTATCGCACTGATTGATCCCAACTGTGTAAGTACCGGTGAGGGATTGGCAATGATGTTCAAGAGGTTGAAGAATGGGCAGATCGTCTCTTCATGGGGAACGAATGGCTCATTCGGCATGGTCGATTTTGATCCTGTTTTTATGCCCGAAGGATTAATCGTAATATTTCCACAAGCTCGTTCACTCGATGAAAACTTTGTGATTCAACTTGATTCTGACTCTATGCTGGTTGGTGGGGTAGTGCCGGATATCAGAATTCCCCTGACCGTTGACAATGTTATAGCTCAATGGCATGAGAACCGAGATGTTCAACTTGAATATGCAGACAGTCTGTTAACAGAAGAGCATGGATATCCCAAAGCAGTTTTTCTTTATCCTAATCCATCCTCAGACCAATTGAAGCTGAAAATATTCTCTGGATTTGAGAATGCTTGTACTGTAAGTTTTTATGATGTACGGGGGAGATTTCTTTCTGAACAAGAGATAAATTATGGATCTATCGGAGAAGTAGTTTATCTGGATATCAGTAAATTCAAATCCGGATTATATTTTTATCGTATTTCAGATGGGGTAAATGAGTTTGTTGGCAAATTGGTAAGTATTAAATAATTTTGTTCGTTTGATTGAATTTACTTTATTAAACTTGACTGAAATTACTCAGCTCAAAATTTATTCTCCTGATAATAAGTTGTAATATCAGAACGGGGTGTAGCGCAGCCCGGCTAGCGCGCTTGAATGGGGTTCAAGAGGTCCCGAGTTCGAATCTCGGCACCCCGACCAGTTTTTATGTGGTGGATGTAGTTCAATGGCAGAGCACCGGATTGTGGTTCCGGTTGTTGGGGGTTCGAGTCCCCTCATCCACCCCATTTTTTATTTCTAATTGCCGTCATGTTAGACAGTTAACCTTCTGTGTAAACATCCTGAAAATCGAGATGTTGGGATTTGTGTTGGGAAATAGTAGTAATATTTTCAAGAACCTGTTGATGATGAAGCTGTTGACCTCGTAGAGATCATCCTCAAAGAAGCGAAACTAATTTGAATATTTACTTTATTTAATTGTAGTATTATTAATGGTTTCTGGTATAGAATGTGATTCTATACTAGGTTTAGTAAAATTTTTTACTGGTATTTTAAAAGGCATTTTTATTTGCTGTAATGCTTGATTTTGTGTAATTGTACTTTCATTTATTATTGTTAGATCAACTCCTGAAGGAAAAAGTTCCGATTTTATTTCATGTACTAGTCCAAATTCTATAGCTTGTTCTGGATCCAGAGTAGTTCTTTCTTCCATTATTTTTACTATATTGTCTGATTCCTGTCCTGTATTATCAGCTATTACTTTTGAAATATTTTTATAATCGATTTGTAATGCTTTTAGCTCTCATAAGTATATGATATTTCTCAGCTTTTGCTTATGTATATTTCGTGGTTTTATTAATAAATACCCATGCTCTGAAAAATTTTGGGGGTATGCAAATTTAAAAAACAGATAATATTTTTCTTGACATATGAAAAATCAAGAAACATTATTGCCCCCAAGAGTGGCAAAAAGTATATAGAGAAAGAAAAAACCATGAATACAAACTCTCATATTGATAAATTAATGAGGATAGGGCTAACAGAATCTGAATCAAGGGTTTATTTTTATCTTTTAAAAAAGAAAAATTTCACAGCAGCGGAAATTGCAAAATTATCACAGGTATCCAGATCTAAAATATATGAAGTATTGTCAAAATTAATACAAAAAGGATTATGCACAGAGACACTAGGAAAAGTTAAAAAATATTCTTCTGTAAATCCTGAGGTTGGTTTTGTTAACTTGTGTAATGAACTAGAAGATAAGAAAAAAAGAATTGCTGATTTGTCAGAAGTTCTCTTGCCTTTATACCTTTCTGAAAAAGAAAACACAGACCCTTTGGATTACATACAAGTGCTAAGAGAAAAAAGTAGAATAGTTGAAAAGATAGAATCTTTAGAAAAAAAGACAAAGGATGAAGTGCTGACTTTTACAAAAGCTCCATATGCCATGAGCTTAATCACATCAGATAACGAAAAAGAATTTATTAATTTAAAAAGAGGAATAAAATATAAATCAATCTATGAGGTTGATGATGCACGAAAACAAGATTTTATGAAAATGATTAAAATATTTGCTGATGCTGGTGAAATAGTTAAAATTACCAATAAATTACCACTAAAAATGTATATTTTTGATGAAAAAATAGTAGCATTTACTTTAAGAGATAGAATAACTGCAAAACAAAGTTTAACAGCAATGGTTATTGAACATCCCGATTTTGCAAAAACTCTAAAAGAAACTTTTAATACGTACTGGCAAAAGGCAATGACTTTGGAAGAGTTTAAGAATAATGAAAAAATTACGTAAAAAGAGAAGGCGCTGTTAACTTTTGACTTTGGCGGGTCCATTAACAGCCCTGTAAGAATGGCATGAAAACTGAAATTGATTAAATAATGACCTATTTCCATTATGCCATTATTCATTATACGGAAAATCTGGATTCATGCTGTAAAAAAAAATGAATGAAGCCGAGAATGCTAATATCAAAAATAGGAGATCCCAATTTTAGTTTTGGGATTAGGGTATTAATATTATTGATAGGTATCTATTTATGACTTATCTACCGAGAGGTAAGTATCTCGTTATAGAGTAATTATGGCAACAAAATAAATGTAGGAGATTAATTAATGAAAAAAAGTATAATCTTATGTATTGTGGTATTATTTATGACAACCACTGTGTTAACAGCCCAAACTATCAACTGGCAGTGGGCAAAACAGGCTGGCGGAAGTGGTTATGATCTCGGCATGGGTATAAGCACAGATGCAGATGGTAATTCGTATGTCACCGGAGACTTTGTAGGAACAGCAACTTTTGGAGCTTTCACACTAACAAGCGGCGGAGTTGAAGATATTTTCGTGGCAAAAATTGATAAAAACGGAAACTGGCTCTGGGCAACATCTGCTGGCGGAAGTGGTTCTAATTGGGGCAATGGTATAAGCATAGACGCAGATGGAAATTCCTTTGTCACCGGAAACTTTCAAGGAATAGCAACTTTTGGCGCTACCACAATCACAAGCAACGGAGGTAACGATATTTTCGTGGCAAAAATTGATACAGACGGAAACTGGCTCTGGGCAACATCTGCTGGCGGAAGTAGTACGTGGGAATGGGGCAAGAGTATAAGCGTAGATGCTTATGGTAATTCGTATGTCACCGGAACCTTTTCATCAACAGCAACTTTTGGAGCTTTCACACTCACAAGCAGCGGAGGTGAAGATATTTTCGTGGCAAAACTTGATACAGACGGAAACTGGCTCTGGGTAAAACAGGCTGGCGGAAGTGGTTCTGATAACGGCGTTGGTATAAGCTTAGATGAAAATGGTAATTTGTATGTCATCGGAAAGTTTTCAACAATAGCGACTTTTGGCGTTACCACACTCACAAGCGGCGGAAGTTCCGATGTTTTCGTGGCAAAACTTGATACAGACGGAAACTGGCAGTGGGCAAAACCGGCTGATGGAAATGGTCCTGATTACGGCATTGGTATAAGCGTAGATGAAAATGGTATTTCGTATGTCACCGGATACTTTTCAGACATAATAACTTTTGGAGCTACCACACTCACAAGCAGCGGAAGTTGCGAGTACAACGTTTTCGTGGCAAAAATTGATACAGCCGGAAACTGGCTCTGGGCAAAACAGGCTGGTGGAAGTAGTGGTGATTACGGCCACAGTATAAGAATAGATGCAAATGGTAATTCGTATGTCACCGGAAAGTTTCGAGGAACAGCGACTTTTGGCGCTACCACACTTACAACCAGCGGAGGTGACGATGTTTTCGTGGCAAAACTTGATACAGACGGAAACTGGAAGTGGGTAAAACAGGCTGGTGGAAGTGGTTGTGATCACGGCATGGGTATAAGCGTAGATGCAAATGGTAATTCGTATGTCGCCGGATTCTTTACAGGAACAACGACTTTTGGACCTTTCACGCTCACAAGCAGCGGAAGTAACGAGGTTTTCGTGGCAAAACTTACTGAATATCTTATTATTGGTGATTTCAATTATGATTTCTATGTAAGTTCTATAGATTTACAGATGATTGGAGACCACTGGCACTTTGTTGATACGGATCCGG
>Ga0075121_1002509_pt1 | contig 10479 bp, 9 predicted proteins | sample AntAceMetag02UKG_FD_69793 | JGI IMG/M metagenome (GOLD analysis project Ga0075121, IMG submission 69793) | Saline lake microbial communities from Ace Lake, Antarctica - Antarctic Ace Lake Metagenome 02UKG | ecosystem: Environmental > Aquatic > Non-marine Saline and Alkaline > Saline | place... | reverse complement strand
AATGATTTTTGACTCATATCCATGCCTCCTTTTCGGGTGTCATCTATTTTGAGGCAACGGCCTTTTTCTCTCCCTCACCACCCTCGGCCTTCGGTGTCATCTATTTTGAGGCAATGCGCCCGGCCTCTGCTGTGCTTCTTTTCCTGTGAAATGATTTGCTATAAAGGCTTAGCTGGGCGGATAATGCTCGTGTGGAAGCGATGCCATGGCTGTGTCTTTTCCATTGTCCTCAGGGCGGGGCCAAGAGGCCAGCCATCGCCGTTCGCGGGTGAGCGGCGAAGGAGGAAATGCACAATGAAATCATTCACATGGGTATGGCGTTTGGCGGTACTGTTGGTCGTGGTGAGCCTGATGATTCCCCTCACCGGATGCGAAGGCGATGAGGATAACAATGACTCTCCAGCTGTGAATATCACAGGAACCTGGGACGAGGTGTATGTCGGGACCGACGCAACCGGGTCCTGGACCGAGCCGGGTACCATGATTCTCAGCCAGTCAGGGAGTGCCGTTTCCGGCACCTATTCCAATGTCGGGGGTGACAACACGGGAACCGTTTCGGGCTCAGTGATGGGCAACGCTGTAGCAATGAGCTACAGTCCAAACAATACCTCGACTTTTGATGTTTACACCGTGGCTGGTGTTATTACGGGGAATACGGGTAGCGGGACATGGGTTAATTCTTCCACTGGGTTCGGAGGAACCTGGATGGCGACCAAGCGGTAACCCATTCGCGACTGTCCACACGATGGAAATATTTATCCATCGTGTGGAAAATGCTCTTTTTCGTTTTATCCCTGTCGGGGTTTGTGGACGCGCATCTGGCTTTCTGAGGGTGGGGGAGGGGCTTCGCTCTCATCCAGGAACCCGTCGCCGTTTTTGTCGAGCCGCGGGAAATGCTGGCTGGGGCCATCGAATTCCTGCCGAGACACTTTGCCATCACCGTTTTTGTCGAGATGGGTCACAAATCCGCCGGACCCGCCGCTTGGGCCGGGACGTCCTGACCGGGCGGCAGGGGTTTCCACGGCCGGCCCCGAGGTCTTCGGCGTGGCGGTGCCGCCCCGGACGCAGCGGACGAAGTTGTTGATGCGGATGGCATCGCCCTGCGGTCCGCGGCCCTGGGGATACTGCGAAACATCGCCGGCTTTGGGGTCGCTGCGCTGGGCACCGGCGCCATGCACATCCATCCATCGGTCTCGCATAGAGCCCATGGCGCGGCCAAAGGCGATATACACCGCAGCGACACCTTGTCCGGTGCCGCGCTGATGGGTCGTGCCGGTCCAGGAGCAGGCGGCATCCTTCTGACCGGCTTCATTGGTGATGGCCGTGCAGGAAAAGACCGGATCCATGGCCGCCGACTGCGTGGTGTCGGGCGAGCGCGAATAGTCGACAAGGCTCTGGAGTTCCTTTGCGTTCGGCAGGCGCCAGTCATTGTGTCCGCCCAGCTTCAGCTTGTTGGCATAAGCGAGGGCGTCTTCCCAATCCATGCCGCTGCCGCTGTCGGCCTGCTGCCAGGTCAGACCGGTGGCCGCATCGGTGACAGTGCCGTCACGGTTGTCCTGAAAGTCGTTTTGACCGTAGGCGGGATTGCCGCGGACATAGAGTGCGTAGAACTTCTTGGCCCCGCGGGGACCGACGTTCCCGCTGGGGTACCCCTTGATGCGGCCGTCGGCGAAATTGACGCCGAACATGGTTTCGTTCCCGCCCATCGTGGTGCTCACGTATTTCGTGCAGGTGGCGAACTGCGAATCGATGATGCGATCGCCGTCCGCTTCCTTCCCGTACTGAAAGGCAAAGACCGAGTTATCGATGAAGGGTTTTTGCATGCCATCTTCGGAAGTGGTGGCTGATGGGTCATCCCCATTGAACTGAATCAGGGAGTAGAGCTCCTTGATGGTGGGCAGCCGCCAGTCGCTATAACCGCCCGTGCGGCAGGTGCGGGCGCTGGCGACGGCCTGGGCATAGGTCATTTTGTCGCCGGGGTCCTGCTGCCACATCAGACCGGTGATCCGGTCGCTGACCGTGCCGTCGCCGTTGTCCCGATAAGACGGCGCATTTCCCTGGAACTGCGCATCCTGACCGAAGAAGGCCGCCCCTTTGCTGGGATAGGCAATCTCAAGGGTGTCGTCATAGCAGCGCTCCTGGCCGGTATCGACGATGGGATAGGTGGGTTGTCCCTGACTGATGCCGATCAGGCTCATCAGGATAATAGAAGTGATGCCGATTGGTTTCATTTTTCTCTTCTTTCTCCGTCTGGATTTATTCTGTTTCGATTCGATAAAAGGCGGTGAGTCCCTCCGGGACGGTGGCGGTATAGGTATTCAGAGGCGGTGTGGCGGTAACCCCGCTGATTACGGTCGTCTCAAATCCGTGGGTCATCAGATTGGTGGTCTGCTGAACCCGATACGTTTTGCCTAGGACGCTCTGCCAGGAGATGATCCGGTCGGTGCTGCTGGAATAGTCAAAGGTCTCGATTCCCAGATAGGAGGAGACATCGGAGGGCGAAGTGCCCGCCGCGATTTCGGAGATGTTGGAATATCCGTCGTTATCCAGGTCACCCTCGGCCGGCAGGCCGGTGACGCTGTCGCTGTAGCTGTATTCGTCCCAGTCGCTCAGGCCGTCGCCGTCGGTATCGGTTGACGGCGGGGTGGCGATACCGCCGCGCACGCAGCGGACGTGATTGAAGACGCGCGACACATCGCCCTGCGGGCCGTTGCCGGCGTCGGGGTAGTCGGCTTCATCGCCGTCCTTGGGGTCGCTGCGCTGGCAGCCGGCGCCGTGGATGTCGATGATGGTGACGCCTTCATCCATGGTACCCAGGCCGCGGCCGAAAGACGCGTAGCATGCCCGGCCGGCATTGCCGTCAAACCCGAGGTGCGTGGTGCCGCTCCAGTAGAAGGGGTAATCGAGTACCCCGCCCATGTTGGTGATGCTGGAACAGGGGAACAGCGCATCAATGGCCGCCGAAGAGGTGGTGTCCGGCGAGCGGGAGTAATCCATGAGGCCCTGGAGTTCTTTCACATTGGGCAGGCGCCAATCCTTGTATCCGCCCAACTCCAGGCTCTCGGCATAAGCGAGGGCATCGGCCCAGTTCATGCCGACGAGGCTGTCATCCTGCTGCCAAGTCAGGCCGGTGGCCACATCACCGATGGTGCCATCGCCATTGTCTGTGAAATCATTTTTCCCGTAGTCGGTGTTTCCGCGGCAGGCCACCACTAGGAAAGTTTTATCGCCACCGCCAAATGCCGTCAGCCCGTAGCCCTTGATGCGGCCGTCGGCGAAGTTGACGCCGAACAGGAGGTCACCCGCCACATACAGGTTGGTGGAGGCATACTGGGAGTCGATGACCCGTTCCCCGGCATCGGTGTCGCCATAGGCGAAGTCAAAAAAGCCGGTGTCGATGAATGGAATGAGTCCGGTGGTGTCGGTGCCTTCCACATTCGGATCCGTGCCCCGGAAATCGATCAGCGAGTATTGTTCCTTGATGGAGGGGATGCGCCAGTCGCTGTGGCCGCCGTAGTTTCCGCTGTTGAGGGCGGCCGCGTAGGTCTGGACTTCGCTCCAGCTCAGCTTGTCATCCACATCGATATCCCCATCGTCATCCAGGTCGGGGCTGCGTCTCCAGGTCAGGCCGGTGCGGTTGTCCAGTACGGTCAGGCCATCGGCACTGAGGGTGAAGCTGGGCGATAAGCCGGCGTACTGGGCATCCTGGCCGGCGTAGGTTTCGCCGGGGGCGGGCGGCGTGATGTCTGCCGCGTCGCCGTAGCAGGCGGTCTGGCCGGTATCCACAATGGGGAAGGGGCCGGAAACGGTGGGCGGCTCCAGGCTGCCTTCGGAGATGGACAAGCTGTTCAGAAAGAAGTCGGAATTGCTGTTGGTTCCGGCTTCGTAGTTCCAGAACCGGACCTGTGCGATGCCCTGATCGGTCTGGGAGATCAGCGACCCGAGGAACCAGCGCTCGTTGCCAGAGGACTCGGTGAGGCGCGCCCGATAGGTGTCGGTGCCGGTCACTTCCACTTCCAGGGTGAACCCGTCTCCGGTGTAGTTCATCGGAGCGGTCTTGCTGCCGTTCCCATCCTGGATGGAGTAACGGCTTTCGCCGCCATAGAAGTAGAATTCAAACAGATTCTCACCGGCACTGTTCTGGAGACCCATGCCGGCGGAGCGGTCGGTGGCGACGTACCCGTTGTCGAAATCCACGCTGAAAATCTGTGAGGTGGCGAGAGTGCCATCGAAGGTGCGGATGGCCTCGGTGACGCCGGTGGAGGCCCACAGGCCCCACGACCGGCCGGAGGTGTCAATGCCGCCGCTCCCGCCGCCGGCGTTGCCGGAGGAGGAGCCGGTGAAATACCCCCCCGCCTCGGCGGCCGTCAGCTGCCATGGGCCGAATCCGGTGCCTCCGTTGGAGGCATCGGTCCAGTCGGCGTCATAGGCGCTGTCGGCGGTGGTGTCCGAAGCGGGGGTGGCGGCGGAAGCCGCGGCAAAGGGGATACTCAAAATCAACAGACACGTGCAAAACAGATTTTTCATTGGGCTCCTCCTTGTAGATGGGTCAGGCTGCGCAACTCTTGGCTGGTCCTTCCGGTTCAGGCGGGAGCTTCGCGGGGCCTTGTTTAGCGGTCCGCCTGGGGGCCGTGAGGACCGTGGGGCGGCTGGTGTGCGACGAGGGCTTCGGCCAGTTCTTCGGGGGAGAGCTCGCCATTGCCGTCGGCATCGAATTCTTCCGTCCATTTCGCGGCGATGTCTTCTGGTGTCGGGGGCTGGTGTCGTGCCGCGATGGCCTCTTCGAGTTCCAGTTCATCGAGTTTGCTGTCTCCGTCGAGGTCGAACTCCAGCAGCATGTCTGCTGCGATTTCTTCGGGCGGCGGCGGGGGCGGGCGCATGCCTTCCGGCCGGTCACTCTGATTACGGCCTTGAGGGCTCTGGGCGTTGGCATTCACTAAGGCCGTCAGCATCAGCACGGCCATTATGATGATTGTGATCCATGTTTTCATTTTTCTTTCTCCTGTTTATTCAAAAATATTGTTTCCGTCTTCATGATCTACTGAACTCCATCTACATGGCAGGAACCCCTGTTTGAAGATGACAGATTTGTAATGGGGGACGTTGGCCATGAGAAGGGGGCGAAGGCCCCCGGCAAGTCCCGCCGGTTCGGGCGGGATTGCCGGGAGGACTTGGCTACTGATTTTCCCGAGGGGGGCCGCCGCGGCCCCTCTGAGGCTTGTTCGCTTCAAGGCCGACAGCCAGTTCGGTTGCGGAAAGGGTTCCGCTCTCGTCGGTGTCATAGGCGGCGATCCAGTCGGCGGCTTCGCTCAGTGGGGTGGGCGCCTGGGGGAGGGCGGCAATTGCCTCTTCCAGTTCGGCCTCGCTGAGAGCGAGATCCTCATCCAGATCGAACTCATCCAGGAGGTCGACCACCATTTCTTCTGCTGTAGCCGGCGGGCCCATGCCTTCGGGGCCGCCCTGCTGTCCACCTCGCTGTCCACCACCGCCCCGGCCCTGAGGACCCTGTGCACTCGCTGTCAGCATGAGAGCTAACGTGAAAAGAATGGAGGCTTGAATCGTTGTTGCTGTTTTCATTTTTGTTCTCCTGAGAGGCCGGATGCTATCCGTGCTCTTCACGAAAGAGGTAACACCATGAACATGGCGGGAATGGGTGTGTGGAAATGACAGTTCTGTAATTGAACAACGGTTGCCTGCCGCAGGGCAGACGGGTACAGTGAAGTCATGAAAATTCTCATTGTCGAAGATGAAAAGAAAATCTCTGCATTTGTGAAGAAAGGCCTGACCGAGGCTGGCTTCACGGTGGATGTGGAGCACAACGGGGATGATGGATACCGCCGCGCCACCCATGAATCCTACGATGCGATCGTGCTGGATATTATGCTGCCGGGACGCGACGGCCTGAGCATTTTGAGCAGTCTGCGGGAAAAGAAAAATCCGGTGCCGGTGATTCTGCTGACCGCCCGGTCCGAGTTGCGCGAGCGGCTGGACGGCCTGAACCAGGGGGCGGATGACTATCTGACGAAGCCCTTCTATATGGAAGAGCTGATTGCCCGGCTGCAGGCTATCACCCGCCGCAGCGGCGGGGAGGGGCTCAGTCTATTGCAGGTCGAGGATCTGGTGATGAATCTGCTGACCCGGGAAGTGACGCGCGGGGCAACGGCCGTGGAGCTGACCGCCCGGGAATTCAATCTGCTGGAATATCTGCTCCGCTCGCCGGGCCGCGTGCTCACTCGCACGCAGATCCTGGAGCATGTCTGGGGCTATAACTTCGATCCCCAGACCAATCTGGTGGATGTGTATATCCAGCGCGTGCGAAAGAAGATTGCGCCGAACGGGGAAGTGGACTTAATTGAAACGCTGCGCGGCGTTGGATACCGCTGCCGGAAGGACGGGTGAGGCTGATGCTCATCCGTTCGTTCCGTGTCCGTTTTCTCTTGTGGAATGTACTGCTCACCGGCGCCGTACTGATCGCCTTCGGGGCGCTGACGATGGGGCTGTCCTATCGGGGGGGGCTGGAGCGGCTGGACAGTGATCTTCAAGAAAACGCCCGCCGGGAATTCCGCAATGCCCGTCATGCGAACTTTCGGGAGGGGGCGACTCCCCTCTGGCGCTCTGAATATGGGGGAGGTCCTGAACAGGTCCCCTTGGCGCTGTTGATCCGTGAGCGGGTCAGTACAAATGTCCTGTTGCAGAGCGAGGCCTGGTCTTCGGAATTAAGCGCCAGCGAGTTTGCGGATCCGCCCCTTTCTCAACAGGCTTCTTCCCTCGAAAACAGGGAGGGCCCGTTTGGGCGCCGCCCGCCGCCTCACGAAGACCGGGAGGGTCTGTTCGGGCATCGCCCGCCGCCACCCGAGTTGGAAGAGGGCGGGATGCCTCCGCCGCCGTTCGGCGGCGATTCGCCACAGCCCGGTGAAAAATTCGAGCCGCCACCGCTGGAGAAGGGGCCCTTCATTTCTCTGAAACTTGCCGATGGAGACTGGCGCTTCGGTGTCATGGGGCAGCGGGATTTGACGGTGGTCATTGGCGTGACTCTGCAGCCGCTGCAAACGCAGATGCGCCAATTGGCACAAGTCCTGTTGATTGCCTTTCTGCCAGGACTGCTGCTGATCGCGATCAGTGGATGGATTCTGACCAGCCGCGCGATGCGCCCGGTTCGGGTGTTAACGAGAACAGCGGAAGGAATCACGGCTCGCGGTTTGGATCAGCGCCTGCCGCTGACCCGCGAGGCGGCAGAGTTCAACCGGCTCTCCGAGGTGTTCAATCAGATGCTGGACCGGCTGGAGAAAAGTTTTAGACAGGCCACACGCTTCAGTGCCGATGCGGCACACGAACTGAAGACGCCGCTGGCGATTCTGCAGGGGCAGCTCGAGGAATCCCTGCGTGACTCGCAGGAGGATCTGGCGCATCAGCAGTTGTGTGCCAGCCTGCTGGAGGAAGTCCAGCGGCTGAAGGGGATTGTCCGGAAGCTGTTGCTGCTTTCCCTGGCGGATGCCGGGGAACTGCGCGTTCAGCGGGAAGCGGTTGATTTGAAGGCCCTCGTGGGAAATGCCGCGGAGGATGTCGGTATTCTGGCTCCGGGATTGACCGTAGATGTTCAGGCGGATTCCCGGGTGACCGTTCCGGGGGATCCGGGTCTCTTGGCACAAGTGGTTCAGAATCTGGTGGGGAACGCGATCAAGTACAACCGTGAATCGGGATGGATCCGCCTGGAGCTGGAATCTCTTCCTGACTGGGTTCGTCTGGCGGTGAGCAATAGCGGGAGTCCGATTCCGGCTGATGCCCAGCCCCGGATTTTTGAGCGCTTCTATCGGGGTGACTCCTCCCGAGCCCGTGAAGTGGAAGGGGCGGGTCTGGGCTTGAGCCTGTCGCGGGAGATCGCCCGCGCCCACGGCGGGAGCCTCGTGCTGGAGCAGAGCGATGGAGAAGGGACGACATTCGTTCTTCAGATTCCCTTGGTCCCGCAGGATCCGCACGTCTAATTATTCAGATCTTGTTAACCCTTGGCCCTTTTTCGCCGCGAGTCTTCTCGCGGCGAAATGTGTTTTGGGCAAAAAAGGTCCGTGCCAGGCATTATCGGGGGGGGGTAGCCTGGCACGGATGAATGCAGACGGGTGAGGTATGGGGGGGTCCTCGTAATCCCATCTGCTTGCTGCGTGGTTAGCAGCAAGTTGTTAAAATTGTGTTTGCAAAGATCATATAGGGAATGCTCGTTCCCCGATTTATTGCTGTTACTATAATAGTGAACGCTGAGAAGTCAACCCCCATGCTCGATAAAATCTTATTTTTTCTTCGAAGGGCGATGGACTTTCCGAAGCATGGGCAGACTGGCCAGAATGTCTTTCGGTAAGCGATAGTCGGGATAGGTGCGATAGCGGTATTCCGCCACCTGCCAGGCCAGGTCCTCGCGATCGGCGGCCAGCCAGGCCCGGACAAGCTGATCCATAATGGCGATCTGGATTTCCGGGGAGCGTTTGAGCGCCCGCCCCCAGGCATGTTCGAGGTATTTGGCGGCGGCGGTGGCATCACCAATCCTGAGGTTGATGCTGCCTAATGTCTCCAGCACAAGCGGGTTATTCGGATCAAGGGTGGCGGCTTTGGTCGCATGGCGCAGGGCCACCATCATCTCGCCACCTCCCCATAGCATAGCATAGGCCAGATTATTGAGGATTTTAGGGTTATCGGGCTCCAGAGCCAGGGCGGCGCGGAACACAGGGATGGCGGCGGCATATTTTTTCTTTCGGACAAGGATATTGCCCTGTCCGAGAAGGACATCCACATCAGTTCCGGTTGGCGAGACGAGCTGGATGCCGCTATAGGTGGCCTGAGCGCGGCGATAATAGCCTTTGTCGTACCAGAAGTCGGCCAGCAGGAGCTTTTGCTTGCGGGTGGGCTCGAAATGTCTGAAGCCACTGGGCTTGATAAGGCAAAGGGCGGCCTGTTTCAGCGGTTCGCGGCGCCCGAAGAACTCGGTTTCGGACAGGGTCCGGACTTCACCGTTTCCGTCCAGCAGATCGAGGGTGTGCGCCTCGCGGTCCCACGCAATGGGGATGTAGGGAGTGGCAACCGGGCTGTAACGGATGTCGGGGGGCAACAGCACCAGCAGTGGCCGGTTGCGGCCTAATTGCTCCCAGAGAAAGGTCTCATCGGCTTTCACCACGACCAGCAGGCGGTTGTTCTTCTTGGCCAACCGCCGGGCCGCGGGGCGACTGAGACGGCCCTGGTGCGCGGCGGGGGCAATGATAGTCTTCACCTGGCCAGGCGAGAGAGGGGCGCCGTTGGCGGCGAAGAAGGCTGAGACAATCGCCTGGTCCGCCCGTCGGAGCCCGTCCGGCACGGCGGGGACCGACCGCAGCGCGCGCCGGGCGTCTCCCTTCTTTTGGCCGGGCACGGTGGCGCACCCCGCCGCCAGACTTAGGAGAAGGAGTCCGGCCAGAAGAAAGCCCCATCGGCGGGGGGGCCGGACGGGGCTGGACAAGGGGCAATGCATGGCCGGGAAAACTAGCGTTTACGGGTACGGTCCAGGACTTCGTAGACACCGGGGGTTCCACTGAGAATCTGCAGGGCGCGCATGCGCACCGTTTCGTTGGGCACGATACCGTAGAGGATCCCTAGGCCGTCTTCGACTGAAACACTCAGCGTGGCACTGGCAACCATGGGGTCGTTCGAGAGGCGTCCGCTGGCGAGCGCTTCCGCACCTTCATCGGTGGTGGAATCGATTGCGAGGCTTTCCCCGTTGAGGGAGGTGCAGCCGGTCACGGTCCACAGCAGGGCCGCCATCAGGGGGATCAGTGTGAGCAGTTTTTTCATCGGGGCTCTCCAAATGGTTTTGTGCCGATCAATCGACATGCGGGGATAAAACAAGATACAGGTACTTTAGGCTGTGGGAGGGGGGTTGTCAATGGCGGGCGGTTGCCAGCGCGGGCCGGTTCTGATACGGTGCGATGGCATGACGGCAAAACAAAATTCATACACGATCAAACTGACCCCGGATCAGATGGAGGCCGCAGCGAAGCTGTTGCGGGAGGGGAACTATCGTCTCCGCCGTTTGGAGCATACGCTGGCCGCCGCGCAGGGCGAGGACTGCCAGATTGCCATCTACAAGAGCGGGAAATGTCTCGTGCAGGGCAAGGGGGCTGAAAACTGGATCACCTTTACGCTGGAGCCAGAGATCCTCAAGGAGGCCCGTCTGGGCTATGAGGACGTTCTGAATCCCGATGCCCACACTCCGCACATGGGCGTGGATGAAAGCGGAAAGGGCGATTTCTTCGGACCGCTGGTGATTGCCGCCGCTTATGTGGATGAACCCATCGCCCGCGATCTGAAAGCCATGAATGTGCGCGACAGCAAAACCATCACCACCGACAAGGCCATGCAGGATATGGCCAGGAAAATCCGCACGCGGCTGGGCGACCGCTATGCGGTGGTCTCCATCGGTCCGGCCGCCTATAACCGGCTCTATCCCACGATGAAGAGCGT
>Ga0075121_1002508_pt1 | contig 10481 bp, 8 predicted proteins | sample AntAceMetag02UKG_FD_69793 | JGI IMG/M metagenome (GOLD analysis project Ga0075121, IMG submission 69793) | Saline lake microbial communities from Ace Lake, Antarctica - Antarctic Ace Lake Metagenome 02UKG | ecosystem: Environmental > Aquatic > Non-marine Saline and Alkaline > Saline | place... | reverse complement strand
TCGTCAGCCTTGGCCGCAGCGATTTCCGATGGCGTGTAGTTCATATTGATTGTGTAGAGGTTTACGGGGGCGCATGAGAAAAGGAGAGCCAGAGTCAGTGTCGCGATTCCAGCCCCTGCGATTAATGAAAAATAGCTCTTCATAGCGATTTCGTTCCTCCTTTTGGTTTGTTTATGTTCAATATCAGGTAGTATATGCAGGTAGTTGTCATGTGTCAATCAGAAATAAAGAGCGGAATTGCTTCACTGCGATACTGTTTGAGGTGTTGGTTTATTCAGCAAAAATGTGCTACTGTGCATCCCGGAAAGTTGGGGAATTTATAATGAAGATACTGGTGACGGGTGGAGCCGGGTACATCGGCAGTCATACCTGCCTGACATTGCTTGAGTCAGGATATGATGTGATTGTTGTCGATAACCTTTTGAACAGCAAGGAAGAATCGCTGAAAAGGGTACAGCAGATCACGGGTAAATCTCTGGAATTCCACAAGGTGGATCTGCTGGACAGAGACGCGCTGAGCAGGGTTTTTGAAGGTGCTGAGATCGATGCGGTAATTCACTTCGCGGGCCTGAAGGCGGTTGGAGAATCTGTCAGCATGCCGCTTCGTTACTATCACAATAATATTACAGGAACGCTGCATCTGTGTGAAGCTATGCGTAAACACAATGTCAGAAAGATAGTCTTCAGTTCTTCCGCCACTGTGTACGGAGATCCTCATGCGGTTCCGATAATGGAGGATTTCCCGCTGGTACCCACCAATCCATACGGACGTTCAAAGCTTATGATTGAAGAAATCCTCTGTGACATTAACGCTGCCGGGGAGGAGTGGGATATCGCGCTTCTGCGGTATTTCAATCCTGTGGGGGCCCATCCCAGCGGTCTGATCGGTGAAGACCCTGACGGTGTACCAAACAACCTTTTCCCCTATATAACGCAGGTTGCGGTCGGCAAACGTGAGGCACTTTCGGTGTTCGGTAATGACTATCCCACTGTAGACGGAACGGGTGTCAGGGATTATCTTCATGTCATGGATCTGGCGGACGGACACCTGAAGGCGTTGAAAAAACTGGTATCGAATCCGGGTATTGTCATCTATAACCTGGGTACAGGGCGGGGATACAGTGTCCTTGAAGTTGTTGAAGCGTTCAGGAAGGTCTCCGGCCGCAGAATACCTTATGACATAGTGGAACGCCGCCCCGGTGATATAGCGGTGTGCTATGCCGGGTCCTCGAAGGCGAAGAATGAAATGGGCTGGTCGGCGAAAAGGAGTATGGATGAGATGTGCGCCGATGCGTGGCGCTGGCAGTCCCGAAATCCCAACGGATATTGAAAAAGATTGCCGAAGATTGGGAATATGACTGAAAAAAGATCAAAACCCATGTTGTTTCTTATAGATGGGACAAATTATATCTACCGCGCGTTTTACGCTATCCGCGGGCTCTCTAATTCCAGGGGATTTCCCACCAACGCGATCTATGGCTTTACCAACATGCTCATGAAACTGTGCCACGACTGGGACCCGGATTATATTGCCGTTGTGTTCGACGCAAAAGGTCCCACGTTCAGGCATGAGGCGTATGATCAATACAAGGCGAACCGCAGGGCGATGCCCGATGAACTTCGCCCCCAGATTCCTCACATCAAAGATATCGTCCGCGGTTTTTCCATGAAGGTCATCGAAGAACAGGGGGTAGAGGCGGATGATATTATAGGCACCCTGGCGAAGAGATGTGAGCAGGCAGGAGTGAAGGTAATTATTGCCTCCGGTGACAAAGATTTTATGCAGCTCGTGTCGGCCAATATCCTGATGATGGATACCATGAAAAATATATCCTATGATGTAGAGGGTGTCAGGAAGCGCTTCGGAGTTGGGCCCGACAGGGTGATCGATATACTGGGTCTTGCAGGAGACACATCGGATAATGTTCCAGGTGTTCCCGGTGTAGGTGAAAAGACAGCGCTCAAACTGGTGCAAGAGTTTGGTTCCCTGGAGGGTGTCCTGGAAAATGCCGGAAAGATCAAGGGCAGAGGGCTGAGTGAGAAACTGAGAGAATTTGCAGATCAGGCTCGGATGAGCAGGGATCTGGTTACTATCAGAACAGATGTTCCGATAGATTCCGATCTGGAAGATTTTCGTTTCAGGGAACCCGATGTGGAAACATTAAAGGGGATTTTCTGGGAATTTGAGTTTCCCGCCCTCATTTCAAGGCTTGGGGTAAAAGAGGAGAAAGAGGAAACCGATTACCGCCTGATCACCGGTGAAGTGGAATTCAACGATCTGCTGGATGAAGTTCGGCGGTCCGGTCGGTTCTTCTTCGATCTGGAATTAACTTCAGACGAGGCGATGAGAGCGGAAATCACGGGAGTGGCAATCTGCACAGATGAAAAGAAGGCATGTTATATTCCCCTGTCCCACACATGTGAGGAGGCACAGGAACAGCTCGACGCTGATCTGGTGCTGGGACGCCTGAGGCCGCTTTTCTCCGATGATAACCTGAAAAAATGCGGGCATAATCTCAAAACGGCATCTCTTGTCCTTTCGCGGAGAGGGATCGTGCTGAAGGGGGAACTGTATGACGTCATGGTGGCGGCGTATGTCCTCAATCCCTCCAGGCGCGGGTATGATCTGGCCGATATCGTTCAGGATCATCTTGGCCGCAGAATTGCTTCTCCCAAAGACTTGATGGGAAGCGGGGCGAAAGCAATTCCATTTCACGCCGTCTCCCTGAAAGATGCCTCGGAATATGCGGGTCGCAGGGCGGACGTTATCTTCAGGCTCGTGCCTTTCCTGAATGAAGATATGGAGAAAGCGGGTCTGAGTGATCTTTTCCGTGACGTGGAAATGCCCCTTGTCCGGGTACTTGCCGCGATGGAGAAGAAGGGGGTACTCCTCGATTGTGAACTTCTGGGTGAGATGTCGCTCCAGCTTGGGGAACTGCTCTCTGTTTCCGGGGAGAAGATATACCGGCTCGCGGGGGAGGAGTTCAATATAAATTCCCCGAAGCAGCTGCAGGCAATACTCTTCGACAGGCTCGGCCTTCCCCGTGGAAAAAAGACGAAGGCGGGCTATTCGACGGATGTGGATGTCCTGACAAATCTTGCGAAATCTTATGAACTCCCGGCGGAGATATTAGCGTACCGAAGTCTGGCGAAGCTCAGATCAACTTATGTCGACGCCCTGCCCGCGATTGTTAACCCGGAAACGGGAAGGGTGCATACATCATATAATCAGACAGTGACGGCGACGGGGAGGCTCTCGAGCAGCAATCCCAATCTCCAGAACATACCGATAAGAACGCCGGAAGGGAAAAGAATACGTCAGGCATTCGTCGCGCTTGAGGGATGCGAAATAGTGTCGGCCGACTATTCTCAGATAGAGCTTCGTATCCTGGCGCATCTCTCCGGGGACGAGTTGCTTATAGAGGCGTTCGAATCAGGTGAGGATGTACACACAAAAACGGCCTCCGATATATTCGGTGTGTTTCCCGGGATGGTCAGCGAGGAGATGCGCAGGCAGGCAAAGGTGATAAACTTCGGCGTCATTTACGGGATGAGTCCCTTCGGCCTTGCCAGGGAGCTGGGCATAAGCCAGAAGCGAGCAAAGGACTACATAGATGGATATTTCTCCAGATTTTCCGGTGTCCGCGTATTTATAGAGGAGACGCTGGAGAAGGCGAGGGAAAGGGGATTTGTCACAACGCTTCTGAACCGCCGGCGATACATACCGGAGATCAACAGCGGAAATATACAGGTTCGCCAGTTCGCGGAAAGGATGGCCGTCAACACACCCATACAGGGAACGGCGGCCGATCTGATAAAGGTGGCGATGCTTAATATCTCCGCCAGGATCAGAGAAAAGAAACTGTCCGCATCTATGATTATGCAGGTGCATGACGAGCTCGTTTTCGAAGTTCCAGTACGGGAGAAGGAAGAGGTTATGGATCTCGTCAGATGGGAGATGGAAAACGTCATAGCCCTGAAAATTCCGGTAAAGGTGAAGATTGCTTCCGGGAAAAACTGGGATGAGGCTCACTAAAAAGGGTTCAAGGGGTCGAGGGAAAGACTACAGAGACAGGAGACAGTTTAAATAGGGGAAGGATCCCTGTTTTAGAGGTGCGATTATGAAGTGGATGACAGGCTGGCTGGTACAGTTGGGATTCGGGGAGAAAATGGCGGCAGTCTGCGCGGATGTCATTGCGGCTTTCGGCATCCTTGCGTTTGCCGGCCTCAGCTATATTATTGTAAGGCGATTTGTCATGAAGGGTATCATTCGCCTGGTGAAGCAGACCAGGACCGACTGGGACGATAGTATCCTCAGGGAAAGATTCTTCCAGCGTGCCTCGCATCTGGCGCCCGCGCTGATCATCTATTTTATGGTCCCTCTTGCCTTTGGCGGACACGAATCTGTTGTGGCAGTGGCGCGATGTGCCGCCATAATATATATGCTGATTGCCGGTCTGCTGATGGCAGATTCGCTACTCGACGCTGTTGTGGATATCTCCCATTCCCGCGATCTTTCATACAAGTCATCTGTTCGAGGGTTCGCGCAGGCGGTCAAGATTATTCTGTATATTATTGTCGGCGTCATCATTCTCTCCATAATTGCCGGGAAATCACCAGCCTTTTTCATTGGCGGTATGGGCGCCATGACGGCAGTACTGGTGCTGATTTTCAGAGACTCCATCCTGGGATTTGTGGCCGGGATCCAGATGTCTGTCAATAAAATGATAAGCATAGGCGACTGGATCGAGATGCCCAGATATGGCGCGGACGGAAATGTGATCGATATCTCTCTGACAACGGTAAAGGTGCAAAACTGGGACGAGACGATTGTCACTGTTCCGACCTATGCCATGATTTCCGATTCCTTTAAGAACTGGCGGGGAATGACTGAGTCTGGAGGGAGGCGTATAAAGCGCGCCCTTTACATCGATATGACGAGCATTATGTTCTGCACGGAAGAGATGCTGAACAGGTTTTCCAGGTTCCAGTATATTTCGGGATATATCGACGCGAAGAAAAAAGAACTGGCCGAGTACAACGCCGAATACCGGGTGGACGAATCAGAGGTTATCAATGGCCGTCGTCTTACTAATATCGGGATATTCAGGGCATATATTACCGCGTATCTCAGGAATAATCCGAAGATACACCAGAATATGACCCTTATGGTGAGGCAGCTTGCTCCCACGGATCATGGCCTTCCGATTGAAATCTACGCGTTCAGCAACGATCAGGCCTGGGTCAATTATGAGGGAATTCAGGCCGATATATTTGATCATATACTGGCGGTTGTCCCGCGGTTCGAACTGCTGATTTTCCAGAATCCGACAGGAGCGGATTTTAAAAATCTTCAGAGCGGACAGGGGTAAAATCAGTGATCAGTGGTTAGTGGTCAAGGATCTAATGCCTGTGAGCGGGCTTTATTGTCCGCGGGTAATAAATAATATACGTTGAGGAGGAAATAGATATGGCGATTGTAGAATGGAAAAAAGATGGGACGGTTGCGGTTATGACTATGAACAACGGCGAGAACAGGCATAATCCTGACTTCAACAGGGCTATCCTGAACGCCTTTGATGAGATCGAGAATGACGAAACTGTCTCATCAGTGGTTATCACTTCGAGTGACAAGAAGAACTGGTCTCAGGGCATCGATGTTGAATGGATAATGGGTGCAATGAATAATAAGGAAATCCCGGCGATCAAGGATTTTATGTATGGCCTGAACAGGATATTTAAAAGAATCCTGAATTTTCCGATGCCTGTTATCGCGTCCATAAACGGGCATGCCTTTGGAGATGGGACCATCATGGCCTGTACCTGTGATTTCAGATTCATGAAGGCGGACAGGGGATATTTCTGTTTCCCGGAGGTGGATATAAGCATCCCCTTTCTGCCAGGGATGCTCGCTATCATAAAGAAGGCAATCCCGTACTACAAACTTGAAGAACTTGTGTACAGCGGGAAGAGAGCGACGGCGAAGGAACTGGAGGCAAGTCACGTGATTGTGAAGGCGTCTGAAAATGAAGAGGAACTCCTGAAAGACGCAATAGCGTTCGCGAGGACCTTTACCAAGAAGAGGCCGATATTCGCAGAGCACAAAAAGAGATTGCATAAGCATATCATTGAAATCATGGAGAAGGAAGACCCGGAGTTCATAGAACCTCTCAATATAATGATCTGAGATGACAAAACCTGATGTTGTCGTAGTAGGAGGTGGTGCATCCGGCATGATGGCCGCCGGACAGGCCGCCGGTCTGGGCGCGGATACACTGCTTCTTGAGAAAATGCGCCGTCCGGGACGCAAGCTCGGCATTACAGGTAAGGGTCGTTGCAACCTCACGAATGTAGCTTCACTTCCGGAGATTATTTCGCACTTCGGGTCCAGTGGGATTTTTCTCCGGCAGGCCTTTTATCGTTTTTCGAATGATGAGCTTGTGGTGTTCTTTGAAGATCTGGGTGTTCCCACCGTTGTCGAACGGGGAGGACGTATATTCCCGGCGAGCGGGCAGGCGAGGGATGTGGTAGACGCGCTGACGGCATGGATGAGAAGGCAGGGCGTGACGGTGCGGAGGAAGATATCCGTGGATGGCCTGCTTATCAAGAGACAAAAGGTTTGCGGTGTGTGTGGTTTAACAGGAGAGATATACCCTGCTGACGCCGTTATTATCGCGACAGGGGGCGTATCTTATCCGGCCACCGGCTCAACCGGCGACGGATACAGTCTGGCCCGGTCGGCAGGACATTCAATAGTGTCCCCGCGGCCCGCGCTGATTCCCCTGGAGACTGAAGGCGCTGTGGCGCCGCGTCTGCAGGGCCTCAGCATGCGCAATGTAAACGTCAGTGTTCTGATTAACGGCAGAAAACAGGACGAGGCGTTTGGAGAAATGCTCTTCACACACTTCGGCCTTTCCGGCCCGGTCATTCTTTCTCTCAGCGGCAGGGTAACGGACGCTCTGGATATGGGCGGCAGGGTGACAATCTCCATTGATCTCAAACCTGCCCTCGATGAGCACAAGCTGGATGAAAGACTTCTGCGCGATCTTGACGCGCATGGAAAACGCAAGTTTCAGACGCTGCTCGAAGGACTGATGCCAGGCAAACTGATACCCGTCTGCATGGATCTTACCGGGATCCCCCCGGACAGGAGGGGCCATCAGATTACCGCAAGCGAGCGAAGGCGTCTGAGGGCATGGCTCAAGGATTTTCGCCTGGAGGTAACCGGTACACGTCCCATCTCCGAGGCCATCATCACCGCGGGCGGGATAAATACAGGAGAGATAGACCCGCGTACAATGGCATCACGTCTTGTCAGCGGACTCTATTTCGCGGGTGAGGTGATGGACATAGATGCTGATACCGGAGGCTATAATCTCCAGGCAGCGTTTTCCACTGGCTGGCTTGCGGGGAGATCGGTTAAATAGGTTAAATAGGGACAGCGCCCTATTTAATTTCGGTTTTCTTCCCTACCTGAAACTTTTTTTCTCTGATCTTCTCAACGATTCCTTCCACGTCTATCTTACTGTCTTCAAATTTTACAGTGACTGTTGATGTCGTGGAGTTCAGTTTGAAATCAAGAATTCCACCTGTCTTTTTCAGGATAGAACTTATCCTGGCCTTGCCTGCTCACCCCCAGCACCCGGAAACGTTCATGCGATACGTCTTTTCGGCGGCGATGGATGCCTGCGAATGGGCCATAAGCATTGTACATAGAAACATCGCGGCAATAATTTTTCTTGTGGTCATTTGTTAGAGGTCTTCCACTTTTTTTAGTATTTTCAGCTTCCCTCTGCCGATCATGTCTTCTCTTGCCCCCTCCAGCCATGACAGGAGGTATCTATCTTCCTTCAACCTGAGAAGGTAATCTTTTATGGAATCTTTCTTTGCCTCCCATTCTTTCTCATCCAACTTGCCCTCTTCTTTAAACTTTATCACAATATACTTTCCATTGACAAAGAATACCTTGTCAGGGCAGGGCTCTTTTTTCGATATCCTGATGAGGGCTTCTTCCAGCTCCTGAGAGTAGCCGATCTCAGGTATGTTGGGACCCGGCAGAAACAATCCGGTTTCCGACAATTTCAGACCTTTATCTCTGGAGAGTTTCGCCATATCCATTCCATTCTTCAGATTACTGAGTATTTCTTCGGCCTTTTTCCCGGATAACTTTATGGATTCACTCTCTGTATAATTCTTTTCAACCTTCTTAGCGACTTTCCTGAGTTCGGGTATATAAGAAGGTTTCAGCGATACAAGCTTGAATATATAGTATCCGCTGCTGTCGGAAAAGACGCGTCCCAGGTCGCCTTCTTCCAGATTGAATACATATTCACCCAGATCCTTAATACCGGCTAATTGACCGGTGAGTGGAACATCGCGGAAGAACTCTGATGTTTCCATAGGGAAACTCTTTTCCCTGGCATACTCCTCAAAGTTTTCTTCCTGGTAGATCGTATCGTGTGTTTTCCTTGCCTCTTCAAAGGCCGCGTCCATACCCTTTGTTGATTTCAATCTGGAGACAATTCTACTTTTTACTTTCGACAGGGGTTTTGTCTTTCCGTTGTCTTCGAACTCACTTTTGTTATAGTCGTAATATTCCTCTATCTCTTCGTCTGATATGTCTGCAGAGTTGGCGAAAGATTTTCCCTTGAAGACAATGTACTCGATCACTGCACTTTGAGGTATCCGGAACTCTTCACCATGTTCTTTAAGATACCTTTCAAGGATTTCTTCGGAGGGCCGCACCCTGGTCTTGAGATTATCAGTGGATATCTCTATGAAGTTTATATTGATCTTTCTGTTCTGCGTATTGTAGATATCCCGGACTTCTTTATCGGACACCTTTACCGACTCCTTGATAAGCCTTTCCAGCTTTCCTGCTTTTAGCGCTCTTCTCTGGGTGATCTCAAAATTCTCCGGGGTCATCCGCTGATACCGAAGGACTCGCTGGTATAGATTATCGTCGAAGACGCCATTTCTCTGGAAGGCCGGATAGGAAAAAATGGATGTCTTCAATTCGTCGTCGCTTACGCCCAGTTTCAGATCATCGGCTTTTGACAGAATGATCGCCCGGTTTATGAGATTGTCGAATACCTGTTGTTTTGGGTTCATTTTTTTCAGCAGATCGTCGGTAAGATTGTTGCCATATCGCTCACGATACAAGTCCATCAGGTCCTGATACTCATTTCTGAATTCCGCGTAAGCGATCCGTGATCCGTCGATCTCAGCGATGGTTTCAGTCGCCTGTCTTCCCCGCATGGATCCAAAGTAGAAGACAAAGACAACGATAATGATACCCAGCACGACCTTCATTAGCCAGTTTTTGGCATGTGTCCGCATTAATTGAAGCATATCTTAACCTTTCAATTTTGATGAATGGCATTAGTAGTATAGTGACCCCTAAAATGCAATGATTTTTTGTAACATTTCTCGGTTCACAGTTAACTGTTTACAGTTTTTTAATCTCTCCTGGTCAAATTTCCGGAAGCTTGCTTTGATAAAATGAAGTATCGCTGTCAGCCCCTGGCTAATATGTTTTGATCAACCGTGAACGATTCGATTTTTTTGAAGGGTGGCAGACTTTTTACAAATCCGTCAACGTCGGCGGCAGGACACATTTTTAATTGATTAGGTTGTTGAAATGCTGTATAGGGGAAAACCAATCACAATGAATAAGGGGGGTTAAAAACTTGTTGTTTGATTATATTCTGGGTGCAATATCGAACGATCTGGCCATTGATCTGGGGACGGCGAATACCCTGGTTTACGTGAAGGGGAAGGGGATTGTCCTGGATGAGCCCTCGGTTGTCGCTGTACACAGAGACTCAAGAGGAACAAAGAAGATCCTTGCCGTGGGAACGGATGCGAAGAAGATGTTGGGTAAGACACCTGGAAACATTGTAGCTATAAGGCCCATGAAAGAGGGCGTGATAGCCGATTTTGAGATTACGGAAGCCATGTTACGTCACTTTATACTTCGGGTTCACAATAGAAGAACCTTTGTGCGTCCAAGGATCATAATATCCATCCCCTCGGGTATTACCCCGGTTGAGAGGAGGGCGGTCAAGGAAACTGCGGAGTCGGCCGGGGCGAGAGAGGTCTATCTTATCGAAGAACCTATGGCTGCCGCAATAGGCGCCGGCCTGCCCATAACGGAACCTGTGAGTTCCATGGTCGTTGATATAGGCGGAGGTACTACGGAGGTTGCGGTAATTTCGCTGGCAGGTGTTGTCTATTCAAAATCCGTCAGGGTTGCGGGAGACAGGATAGACAGCTCTATCGTACAGTATATAAAGAGAAAATACAGTCTCCTTATAGGTGAAAGAACAGGAGAAATGATCAAGACCACCATCGGGTGCGCGTATCCGGAAAACGAGTTGAAAACAGTGGACGTCAAGGGACGAGATCTTATATCTTGGGAATACCAGATATAAGATCTCGTCCCTTGACGTCCACTGTTTTCAACTCGTTTTCCGGATACG
>Ga0075121_1002505_pt1 | contig 10486 bp, 7 predicted proteins | sample AntAceMetag02UKG_FD_69793 | JGI IMG/M metagenome (GOLD analysis project Ga0075121, IMG submission 69793) | Saline lake microbial communities from Ace Lake, Antarctica - Antarctic Ace Lake Metagenome 02UKG | ecosystem: Environmental > Aquatic > Non-marine Saline and Alkaline > Saline | place... | reverse complement strand
CCGCCGGGGGAAAAGTCCCCGCGTCATGTGCTCCTTGCGGTACGGGACGAATTGATGCTCGACGGAAATTCGAGGCAGAATCTGGCCACATTTTGTCAGACCTGTTCGGGACCGGAACTTCATGAGCTCATGAATGCTTGCATCGACAAGAACATTGTCGACAAAGACGAGTACCCGCAGAGTGCCGAGTTGGAAGCCCGCTGCGTGCGCATGCTCGCGGATTTGTGGAACGGTCCGGAGGGAGAAGAGGCCGTTGGAACCTCCACAACCGGTTCGAGCGAGGCGGCGATGCTGGGGGGCATGGCCATGAAGCGGCGGTGGGAGGCGCGGAGAAAAGCGGCGGGGAAGCCGATCGATCGACCGAATCTGGTTACGGGTCCCGTTCAGGTCTGCTGGCACAAGTTTGCGCGGTATTGGGATGTCGAGCTGCGTGAGATCCCGATGGCGCACGACCGGTTTCTGATGACCCCCGAAGAAGTGATTCAACGGTGCGATGAGAATACGATCGGCGTGGTGGCCACGCTGGGCGTGACGTTTACTGGACAGTATGAACCGGTGGCCGAGGTTGCGGCGGCATTGGACCAGCATGCGTCGGAGGGCGGAGATGATATTCCGATTCACGTGGATGCGGCCAGCGGTGGATTTCTGGCGCCGTTCTGCGCGCCGAATCGGGTGTGGGACTTCAGGTTGACTCGCGTCAAATCGATCAATGCCTCGGGACATAAATTCGGCCTGTCGCCGCTGGGGGTGGGCTGGGTTCTCTGGCGCCAGGTGCAGGACCTTCCGGAGGAACTGGTGTTCCATGTGAATTATCTGGGCGGAAATATGCGGGATATCGCCCTGAATTTTTCACGTCCGGGCGGACAGGTGGTCTGCCAATACTACAACTTCCTTCGGTTGGGGCGGGACGGCTACCGGAAAGTTCATTCGGCGTGTTATGCAACGGCCCGGTATCTGGCAGAAGAGATTTCGAAGATGGGTCCCTTTGAAATCATCTATGGGGGGGATGAAAACGAAGGGATTCCCGCGTTGTGCTGGAAAATCAAGGAGGGACAGAATCTCGGGTTCAACTTGTTTGATTTTGCCGCACAATTACGGGGCCGGGGCTGGCAGGTTCCCGCCTATACGCTACCCACGAACTGCTTAGACCTGGCCGTCCAGCGGATTCTGGTCCGTCATGGGGTGAGTCGGGATTTGGGCAGTCTCCTGATCGATAATATGAAACAGGCCCTTGCGTACTTTGACAAGCATCCGGTTGGAACTCCGTTGCAGAGCGAAGAGGCAACCAGCTTCCATCACTGATAACGCTCAAAATAGGCCAAAAAAAACAGCCAAATTCTTCCATTTTGTCTCTAATATCTCAGTTTTTGTCATTTTCCGCTCCTAAATGATATTTTCCACCTCTGAAAACGGAGATTGTCATTTCCCACAATATCCTGCAGTCTAAAAGCCATGAGCAGGGGACATGACATTTGCAAAGTCTGGGGCTGCATGCTGGGGCTTCTGCTGTGCCCGCTCATCGCGTTTGCCGGCGACTACATCTGGACGACTAATTCCCCGGACACGAATACCATAACTATCACGGGGTATACGGGTGCGGGCGGAGATGTAGACATTCCCTCGACGATCGAAGGTAAAACGGTCATCCGGATTGGAACCAGCGCGTTTGAGAGCCAAGCCGGGATCACAGGACTTGTTATTCCCAATAGCGTAGAGGTGTTGAATCCGGGAGCATTCTACAACTGCAACAGCATGACGAATTGTGCGATGGGGACCGGTGTGACGAACATCGAGATGGATGCGTTTGGGTCGTGTACCAACCTGGACAGCCTAATCCTAGGCACAAGCGTCCAAACCATCGGGGATGGCGCTTTCTTTCGCTGTTCTCACGCTACGAATGGTGTGATTCCTGACAGTGTTGTGACGATCGGAGACCGGGCGTTTGCCGATTGTGACAGTCTGGCCAGCGTGCTGATCGGGAACGGCGTGACGAATATTGGTGGGGACGCGTTTACGGGATGCACGAACCTGTTGAACCTGGTCCTCGGAACCGACGTAGCCGTGATCGGAGAGGGGGCTTTCTTTATGTGCAGCCGTCTGGTTGATGTGACGATTCCGGATAGCGTTGTGTCGATCGGATTCTCGGCGTTCTATGGATGTAACAGTCTGGTTCACGTGGCAATGGGAGACGGGGTGAGGACCATTGAAGATAATGCATTCAGCGATTGCATAAACTTGTTGAACGCAGCGATCGGCGATGGAGTGCTCTCGATCGGGGATGGGGTATTTAGGGGATGCACCGGCATGACTAACGCAGTGATTCCGGACAGCGTGGTCATGATCGGGGGGGATCTGTTTGGCTATTGTGATAACCTGAAGAGCCTTGTGATTGGAGACGGGGTGACCGACTTTTCTGGCATTGATTTTTCAACTTTCTATCAGCTGTCAAATGTAGTGATCGGTGATGGGATTACGGAGATTAGAGATGATGCATTCGCATTGTGCGACAATCTGGCCAACGTGGTGATTGGCAACGGGATGACGAATATCGAGCGGGACGCATTCACGTTTTGTTACAGTCTGTCGAATATAGTCTTCGGAATGAGCATCGCGATGATCGGTGACAGTGCGTTCGGAAGGTGCACCAATCTCAGCGCTGTGTATTTCTACGGCAATGCGCCGACCGCTGGGGACGACATCTATCACGATGCCCTTCAGGTCACCAACTATTACATCGACGGAACAACGGGGTGGACGAACACGTTTGGGGAGCGGCCAACCGCCCAGTGGTCGCCCTGGGCGCCTGCGGATGAATTTCTCTGGGTGACCAACGACACCGGCGACACGCTTACCATCACTGGCTATACTGGGCCGGGCGGAGCGGTTGAAATTCCGGGAGGCATCGGAGGCCGTTTGGTGACGGCCATCGGCTATGAGGCATTTACCGATAACCATACGATTTCCCAGGTCAGCATTCCGGACAGTGTGCTGGACATTGGCGATCGTGCGTTCCATCACTGCGGTGGTTTGGAGAGTGTGGCAATGGGGTCGGGAGTGACGAATATTAGCCCGCTTGCTTTTGTCGAGTGCACGAACCTGTTGAATGCAGCGATCAGCGAAGCGGTGATTTCGATTGGGTTTTCAGCGTTTGAGTGGTGCCGGGCGATGACCAACGCGGTGATTCCAGACAGCGTGACATCGATCGGATCGGGAGCGTTTGACAGCTGCACCAACCTGGTGAGTCTTGTCATTGGAGATGGGATGACTGATTTCGGAGGCATCGACATTGGGGAACTCACCGGTCTGAGAAGTGTAGTCATTGGCGATGGAATTCGGGAAATCGGTGTCAGCAAGTTCCGCGGATGCAATTTTCTGACTAGCGTGGTCATCGGCAATGGCGTGACGAACATTGAGTATGAGGCGTTTTCGGAGTGTCCGAACCTGTCGAGTGTGGTCATCGGGGCGAACGTCGTTGAGATAGGGGACTATGCCTTTGGGTTGTCTTGCCTTACAGAGGTGACCATTCCGAACAGCGTTCGGAATATCGGCATGAGTGCGTTTGAGGGGTGCGACGGGCTTGTGAGCGTGGCGATGGGGTCGGGGGCGACCAATATCGGAGCGTACGCTTTCTATTATTGCACGAACCTGCTGAACGCACCGATCGGAACGAGGGTGGTGTCGATCGGGGACTACGCATTTGCAGGGTGCACAGGCATGACGAACGCGGTGATCCCCGACAGCGTTGTTGCCATAGGGAATCAGCTGTTCGACCGGTGCGATGCGTTGGCGAACCTCGTGATCGGAAACGGGGTGTCCGATTTGGGTAGCTTCGATTTCAGATCCTTCAACAGCCTGGCGTGTGTGGTGATCGGCAACGAGGTGACGGAGATCGACGATCAGGCATTTTACTCCTGCCATAGTCTGGAGAGCGTGGTGATCGGTAACGGAGTGACCCATATCGGTGATATGGCGTTTATGGGGTGTGAGCAGTTGACCCAGGTTGTGATCGGCACGAATGTGCTCACTATTGGCCCTATGGCCTTTGAGTCGTGCCACAGTCTTGCTGATCTGACGATTCCCGACAGTGTTCGAACGATAGGGGATTCCTCATTCTCTGGCGCTGGAATGGAGCATGTGGCGATGGGTACCGGGGTGACCAACATCGAGTCGCATGCGTTTCACGAGTGCACGAATCTGCTGAACGCAGCAATTGGTGAAGAGGTGGTTTCGATCGGACAGTATGCGTTTTCGGGGTGCACTGGCATGACGAATGCGGTGATTCCGGACAGTGTGGTTTCGATTGGGCAGGGTGTATTTCAGGGATGCGGCAATCTGGCAAATCTAGTGATCGGGGATGGGATAACCGATTTGAGCAATATTTGGTTCAATGATTTGGCTGGGCTGACCCGCGTGGTGATCGGGGATGGGGTGGAAGAGATTGTGGTGGATTCGTTCTCGCGTTGTTACAGCCTGGAGAGCGTGGTGATCGGTAACGGAGTGACCCATATCGGTGATATGGCGTTTATGGGGTGTGAGCAGTTGGCCCAGGTTGTGATCGGCACGAATGTTCTCGCCATTGGCCCCATGGCCTTTGAGTCGTGCCACAGTCTTGCGGAGGTGACGATTCCGGACAGCGTGGAACGGATTGGAGACGGTGCATTCAGTTCCTGTGGCATGCTTGAACTTTTGACGATAGGCACAGGTGTGACCAACATCGGAAGCGGGACATTCCATTCCTGTGGAGCGTTGACCGGCGTCTATTGTATGGGTGATGCTCCAACTGTTTCTGGGGATTCATTTGGATCCGGGAGCTTGGGAACGGTCTATCGCCTTCCTGGAGCCACGGGCTGGAGCAGTACCCTGGCCGGGTGGCCGGTGGCCCTCTGGCTTCCGGAGGCGCAGACGGAGGGGATGGGGGTGCAGAGCAACGCCTTCAAATTCAACATCGGTTGGGCCTCGGGCCAGACCGCGGTGGTGGAGGCGGCGACCAGCCTGATCGAGCCGGACTGGGAGCCGGTGGGAACGAACCTTATCATGGGTGGCACAACCGCATTCAGCGATCCCGCGTGGACCAATCTCACCGGGCGATTCTATCGCACGGTTCCAGCGCCATAGGCGCGGGATTTAGGCTTTGGGCCAGAGCCAGGCGGCGCCGCGGACGCCGCTGGAGTCGCCGTGGCGGCTTTTGACGACTGGAGTGTTGACTTCGCCGCCGAACACATATTGCGCGAGTTGCGGGGGTACGAGTTCGTAGAGCTCATCCACGTTGCTCATGCCGCCGCCAAGTACAATGACATCGGGATCCAGCAGATTGATGACATGGGCCAGGGCGCGGGCGAGGCGGTTGGCGTAACGCTCGAGCGCAGCGCGGGCCTCCGCTTCATCCTGACGGGAGCGGGCGACGATATCTTCCCCTGTGAGGCGGGTGCCGGTGGCTCGGGCAAAGTCTTCAGAAAAACCGATTCCAGAGACCCAGGTTTCGATGCAGCCGGATTTTCCGCACCAGCAGGCCGGGCCGGGGAATTCGTCGGGCGTCATCCAGGGTAGCGGATTATGGCCCCATTCGCCGGCGACGAGATTGGTCCCGGCCCAAGGGCGGCCTTCGAGGGCGATGCCGGCGCCGCAGCCGGTCCCGAGGATGACAGCGAAGACAACTTTGTGGCCCTTGCCGGCACCATCGACAGCTTCGGATAGGGCGAGGCAGTTGGCGTCGTTTTGACATCGCACCTCGCGGGCGAGTGCGAGGGATAAATCCTGATCTAGCGGATGCCCATTCAGGACCGTCGAGTTGGCATTTTTGACGAGGCCGGTTTGGGCGGAAATCGTGCCGGGGATGCCGACGCCTACGGTGCCCGTGACGCTCAGTTCAGCTTCGGTTTCAGTGATGAGGTTGGCGATGGCAGCCACGATGGCATCGTAGTCATCGGAGGGCGTATTGATACGTTTCCGGTAGGTTTCGAGGCCGTCGTCATCCAGCGCGATGATTTCTGTCTTCGTGCCGCCGAGATCGATGCCCAGTCTCATCGGAGCGTCCTCGTCAGGGATTGGGCCGGAGAGTGTCGATGGCGTCGAACAGTTTCTGTTCGATGGCGGGCCAGGCGTATTCGCGGGAGACGAAGTCGCGTCCGCGTTCGCCAAGGGCATTGCGGGCATCGGGGTTGTCCAGCAGATAGAGGAGCTGGGCTTCGAAATCGGGATAGTGCCGGAACCAGAGGCCGGCCTGGGCGGCGCGGCACTGGCTGACAAGAACACGGCTCTGTGCGTGGACGAGTCCGGGGGTGCCGGCGAGGAAGGCTTCAAGCAGGACAATGCCGAAACTTTCATTGACGGAGGGATGCAGGAAGGCCAAGGCGCCTGCCATGGCTTCGTGCTTTTCGGTCTCGCTGACAAACCCGGCATCAAGAATGTGCGGCCAGAGGGCGGCGGGGGCATCAATGGTGCCCGAACCGGTGAAAACGACTTTCACATCGCGCCCGGTGCGCTCGCGGAAGGCCTGCATGTAGTCGCAGATGAGCGGGGTGCCCTTGAGTGGCTCCCGCCGGCCGCAGTAGAGCACGTAGGGGGCCGTGAGGTTGTGGTTGCGGGCAAAGGCGGTGGGATCGACATCAAAGGCATCGAGCCCCATCCCAACGATACGTGATTTGGCGTCGGGATAGTCAAACAGCTCGCCGGCCAGTTCGCGTTCGGCCTGAGCATTGAAGAGGCATCCGGCGGTCTCGGAGAAGAGTCGCTTCATGCAGGAAAGCTTGGCGAAGGGTTCGTCGTGCAGGCAGGGGACGAGCAGGGAGCGTTCGGGATGTGCCAGCGCGGTGAAGTAGGTCAGGCCGAACAGATAGGGGCCGAGCAGGATGGCGCGGTAGTCTTTGGCATGTTGATCCAGATGCTGCAAGAGGGCCGTCGAGTTGACGCCGTTCTTCAGCCAGAGGAGTTCATCGCTTTCGGGGACTTCGCGTCCGCGGTCGATGGATTGCTGGATGCGCAGGAAGGTTCCGGCATCGCGCTCATCGACGGGGAAGAAATGGATATTCAGACCGTCCATCTGCTTCATGCCCGCGGGGAGGGAGTTCTCCCAGGTGAAGTGGCTTTGGGCGCAGGTGGTGAGAAAATCGACTTCGCAGCCGCGCGTGGCGGCGTGGATCGCGAGGTTCTTCAGCAGGGTTTCGGCGCCGCCCACCGCGCCCTCGCCGGCGAGGCGGGGGCAGACAAAGGCGATGCGGTCAGTCCTGGCCATGGGGTGTCTTCTGCTCCAGTTCGGCGATGCGCTTCTCGAGAGCGGCAACCCGGGTGCCGGTCTGCTCTTCCATGCCTTCGAGGGCGGTGATGATCAGGCCGTTGATCTGGTTCTGCTGCGACCAGAGGCGGTAGGTATAAAACTTGAGGAGCTTCCAGATCGTGCGCTTGAAAACGATGAGCAGGGGGCCAATGATGCGGCGGCGTTCGCGGATCTCGAAGTCGGAGATGTCGACGAAGACGGCATCGCGCAGGCAGGTGAGATAGAAGGTGATGAAGTCGTCGGAGCCGCGGAGATGAACGAGGTTGGTTTTCTCGGCGCGGGCGACACGGGCGTCGGCATAGACGCCGTCTTTCATTTTGCGGTCAGCGGTGGCCTGGAGGTCGGCGACGAGAGTATCGACGTCGAGGCCGGGGGCGCCAATGGTCAGGATGGGGGTTTCGCTCATGGGGGAGAGTGTAGAATGCAGGGGGGAGGGAAGCAATTAAGAATTAAGGATTAAGAATCAAGATCTGAGGCTGACCTCTTTAGGATGGGAACGAAGAAATATGAGTACCCATGAGGGTTGGGAACCTGATAGGCTGACAGGGAGATGATGATGGATTGCAAACAGGCTGAATGGAGAAACCAATGCTGATTGATTTGAGTGTGCAGGTCAGTGCGGAGAGTCGGAAGCAGGCTGCAGGTGCAGAACCGATGGCGGCCTTTGGACATCTGGGCACGCATTTTGATGTGATGAACAAGGAGTTTCCGACGGACTGGTTTGAGCGTCCGGGGCTGGCGCTGGATGTCTCCAGCATCCGGGATCGGGACATTGCGCCCGAGGATGTGGATTTGAAGGCCATTGGTGCGGGGATGTTCATCGCGTTCTATTCTGGCTTTATCGATGAGGTGCCCTATGGCACAACGGACTATTTCACGGCCCATCCTCAGTTATCCCCTGAGCTGATCGAGGCGTTGCTCGACCGGAAGGTCTCCATCATCGGTATCGATTTTGCCGGGGTGCGGAGAGGCGCCGAGCATACCCCGACCGATCAGGCCTGCGCAGATCGCGGGATGTTTGTTGTGGAGAACCTGTGCAACCTGAAGACCCTGTTGGCTGGGAGGCCGCGGCGAACATTCACAGCACATACCTATCCGGTTCATTTTACCGGCATGAGCGGACTGCCCTGCCGGGTGGCGGCAGAGATTTAGTCAATCCGGTTCGGTTCGGTTTATGTGTTCTTACGGATGAAGCGGATGAGCTGCCGGGCGATGGATTCATGGCCTTTATCCAACGGGAGGACATGGCCGCCGGCATGATGTTCGGAGAGGCGGGCGGGACTGGCATTCGTGGCTTCAAAAAAGAAGGCGGTGGAGGCGGTGCTATCGACGACCTGGTCGCTGGGGGAGACGATCATCATCAGGGGGCCGTGCCATTCGGCGGCGCGCGGCTGGACGGCATCAATGGTGTCGAAGAGGGCTGTGTAGACGTCGCGGTGGATGAACTTGTCGGTCTGGTAGGTCGCCCGGGCTTCAGGGTCATGCAGATCAGGAGGGAGGCGCGATTCGACGATCTCGGTAAAGAGCAGGCTGTCCCCGAGCAGTTCGAACCACTGGCGGGAGCTGAGAAGGGGACTTCGCTCATCGGAGGGTCGGATGAGGGGGGCGAGGAGGGCGAGGCCGGCAATCTGATTTTCGGATCGCAAGGCGGCATCGAAGGCGAGTGTGGCTCCCATGGAGTGGCCCACCAGCCAGAGCGGTCGGTCGGGGGTGGTGATGCGCAGCGCCGCAATCTCGCTGTCCACATTCTTGCGCCAGCGGGTCAGGCTGGTGCCTTCCATCTTCTCTGGTTCCACACCGGATCCGTCCAGATGCATCGCGCGGACGGCAAAGCCGGCTTTGGCCAGGGGCGGGGCGAGTTTGGCAAAGACGGAGGGCCCATCGGCGAATCCGTGAATCAGCAGGACAGCGGGGGAGCCGTCCGGATTGAGGGTGAACGGTTCGGTCGAGGCGTGGGGGACATCCGGGTCATCGGCCCGCATGCGGATGTTCAGGGCATAGATGGCGTCGCCGATCAGCCAGATCGCCGGCAGAAGGAGTAGCCCGGCCCAGATCCATTTCCGGCGCGAGGAGGGGGACATCGAGTGAGCAGGGCCTAGTCGCCCGCAAAGCGGAGCACATCGCCGGCACTCTTGAGCAGCTCGCTGAACCGCGGGCTTTCACTGCGGCGTTCCATCTCTTTTTCGATCGCATAATAGACGAACAGGGAATCGTCGGTGGCGCGGTGCGCATGCATGCCTTCCGTCGAGATCTCATAGAGATCGATCAGGTCGGCGACCCGGTGATGCTTCATGTCGGGATACCAGTTGCGGAAAAGGGCCAGACTGTCGAGCACCGCATTCTTGGGTTGGGGCATGTTGTGGCGCGCCGCTTCGGCGGCGACAAAACGGACATCGAAGGGGGCATTGTGGGCGATCAAGACGGATCCATCAATGAACTCAAGGAACTCCGGATAGATTTCCTCGAAGGTGGGCATGTCCTTGATCATTTCCGGGGTGATGTGATGTACCTGCTGGACATACCAGGGGATGTAGCGCTTGGGATTGATGAGCCAGGTCTTTTCACCGAGCTTTTTGCCGCCGCGAACCTTGACAGCGCCGATTTCAACGAGACGGTCTTTGGCGGGGCTGAACCCGGTGGTTTCCGTGTCGAAGATCACAAAGGTGATGTTGTCCATCTTCGTGTTGGCTCTGGGCATGCGGAAGGATGGCGGAACCACGGGGGTGGAATCGGCAGCGACTGCAGAAAAGATGACGAGAAAGGAACATATCCAAACGATATGTCGGGGTAAATTGCGATTCATCAACGGCCTCCTTGCGGTTCCGTTATTTATTCGCTGCAAAATTCCGCCGTTCCTCGGAGCAACTGGCAGTCAAACCCTTCCGGGCAGAGTTTGTCCACTTGCGAGTACTGTACCGCAGGCGGGGAAAAGGTCAACGGGAAAAGTGTCGGTTGCCAACCGGAGGCGGGCGGGAATTTTATTTGGGATCGGAGCTGGATCCGCGCCAATGGAGCTTCTGGGAGAGCAGTTTGAACCAGGAGTAGCCAGGGAGGTAGGCAAAGTGGACGGTCTGTTTCGCCTTCTGAATCTCCAGGCGGTCGCCGTCTTCGAGCCACCCCTGAGGCCGTCCATCGACAGACAGTAGCAGTTTTTTGCGTTTGTCAGCGACGCGCAGGGTGATGCGGCGGCTGTCGGGCACGACCACCGGGCGG
>Ga0075121_1002500_pt1 | contig 10508 bp, 8 predicted proteins | sample AntAceMetag02UKG_FD_69793 | JGI IMG/M metagenome (GOLD analysis project Ga0075121, IMG submission 69793) | Saline lake microbial communities from Ace Lake, Antarctica - Antarctic Ace Lake Metagenome 02UKG | ecosystem: Environmental > Aquatic > Non-marine Saline and Alkaline > Saline | place... | reverse complement strand
AAATATTGGGTAATATATAAGATTTTCAATTTATTACTCTTTCATAAAGATCTAAATATTTTTTTACTGTTTTTTCCCAAGAATTTTCGTTTAAAAAATTGTCGAAATTCTCAGATAAAAAAAATCTTTTAAGAATCGCTTCTTTCATTTTTAAGATAGATATTGCTATATCTTGAAAATTTGGTTTTGTGATTATCGCAATTTTTTTTGTAACTTGTTCAGATAGTCCTCCAACGTCATTTATCACAATTGGTTTGTAAAGAGAAAAGAACATAAATGGAATGCCACTTTGTGTAGCTTCAATATAAGGTAAAATTCCACAATCGGAATGAGAAATAAAATTGTACATTTCTTTATTGCTTAAAAACTCATGTTTAAATGAGATATATTTTTCTAATTTATAATCAGAAATTATTTTAATAATTTTTTGTGCATAGTTTTTATTACAGAAACCTGCAATTGTTAAATGTATATCAGTTATTTTCTTTTCATTAACAATACTATTCAAAGATTTCAATAATAATTCAATACCCTTATATCGTTTAATTGCTCCCACAAACAAAATATTAAATTCTTTTTTTTTCTTTTTATTATTTACAACATGAGAATAGAGTTTTAGTTCTGTCTCATAACAATTACCATGTTCAATTTCAACAATTTTTTTTTTAAAATTATTAGTAAACTGTGTTTTTGAATAATTTGACAAACAAATAATTTTATCAACAATTTTAAAAATTTTTACTTCAAATAACCTTAATTTATTTTTGTTATGTTGAGAATAATTATGTTGAGTTAAAATTATTTTTTTTCCTAAAAGTTTGAAAATTTTAATAAAAAAATATTCTATTATTGGTATTGGTAACCAATTGAAATGTATGATATCTGGGTTTTTTCTAATAACTTTAAAAAGTAAAACAATATGATAAAAAGGATAATCAATGATTTTAAATATCTGCCTAACTTTTCTTTTTGATACTTTATTTTCAAATTTAAAAAATATATATTTCGGATTGATATTATAATTATTATGGTAATATCTCGAACCAAAACGATTGAAAGAAGTGAAAAATTGGATGTCAACTTTTCCGCTATCTTGCATAGATTTAATGAAAGGATAATTTATTTGTGGAGTATCATTATTGGGATCAACATAAAATATTTTCATAATTTCATCAATTTTCAATATTCATTATTGCTTCATTGAATATCTTCTTTTCAATAAAAAGCTCATAAAAGTTTTTAATTTAACGTCATATCTATCTTTTTCTTTTTTTATCCCATATACAAAAATACCATTTATTAAACCTCTGAAAGTAGAAAAAATAAACTTATGTCGATATCCAAATTTTAACCATGAAATAGATTTTAAAATAAATAATGGAATTATTAATATTCTGGGGCAAAAAGTCCACAACCATATTATATCATTCCTAGCTTTAAAATTAAATATTTTCTTGTTAACCCGATAATTACTTGGTTGATGATGAACGTATACATTGGGAAGAAAGATTAATTTATATTTCTGAACATACATTTTAATAGTAAGATAGTTTTCTTCAGATCCGTAATGTGTATCTGGAAAAAACGATACTTTATCAAATATCTCTTTCCAAAAAGCAACAGCACATCCAGTAAAAGTAAATATTTCTTTCTCTTCCTTTATCTGATAATAAAAAATCTTTTCTCCATTTATATAATCTATTCTTTGTGGAATAATAGCTCCAATTTTTTTTTTAGAATAGATTTCAAATTTCTTGACGATTACTCCTATCAAATTTGGTTCAATCCAGGCATCGTCATCTAAAATAAAAATGATTTCACCTTGAGAATTTTGAATCCCAATATTTCTTGCCAAAGGACAACCAAGATTTTTTTCCATTTTCAATAATTCTATTTCAGGATATTCAGTTTCTACCATCTCTATCGTTCCATCTGTAGAACTATTATCTACCAATACAATTTCAATATTATCATAATCCTGCTTCTTCACTGAGTCAATGGCTCTCTTTAATTCACTTTTTCGGTTCCAAGTAACGAACACAACACTCACAAGCATTTGCTTGTTTCTCATACAACATCCTCATTATTAAAATTTTTTATATGAAATCCCAATGGCAAAAAAAAGTTCCAATATAGTTTATTTGAAAAATCTGATAAAAAGAAAAAACAGAATATTAATATAAAAAACGCTACAGAAAAATAATAACAGAAATCATCTTCTTTTCGCAGATAACATTTATAACTCTTCCAGAGTATTGAGAAAAGAATGTATAAAAAAATTGCTAACATTATTAATCCATTTTCGGAACCTATATCAAGATATGTATTATGCAAATGTTTCATATTCTCAAACATCGGCAAATATTTTATTGATAAATATTTTGCATTACCTATACCTACTCCGAAAATTGGGTTATTCTTAATTAGTTGTATTCCAACACTGAATAACATTAACCTTACAAACATTGAGTGCTCCATATCTTCAAAAGTTGTTGCATCAAATTTAGATATTGAACTTATACTTTCCAATCTTATTTGAGCCTTTTTCTGATCTTTGATCAGTTTCATAGAAAAAGCCATTAAAATAATAAGAACGATAACAAAAAAAGTAACTCCCACTTTTATTATAAATTTCGAAGAACGTATTTCTTTAAATAATACAAAGAATATTATTAAACCAACAGCTAATAATCCCATTCTAGAACCTGTTAGAATTATCGCTATAACTGTAATGAATAAAGTTAATAAAGAGAAAAACTGCTTCCCAATATAATTGTTCATATTAGTTATTTTTGTTTTTTTCCCGTAAATTATATAAAATATATTAAATGGCAACAATGAACAAATTCTGGATGCACTTAAATTAGGTTCCCCACCTAAAATACTAGATCCCCTACCATGTAAAAGGTCATGTAGAACATTTTCATTAAATATTAAATAGAATTTTGTTATACTGAAATAATCAGTTATCAAAGTAATACTTGAAATAAATAAAATTATTGAAATTATAAAAGAGAGTTTAGTTAATTTGATAGAATCTATTTTAATCATTATGAGTAGATTATAAAAAATTATTAAAACAATACTCATGAAGACATAAGTCATGAAAATTACGATATTTCTTTTTTCTAATCCAATAATCGAGGATAAAATTAAGAAAGAAATAAAAAATATCATATCCTTACTAACGAGAACTCTTTTCAGTTTTATTAATTCTACAAAAACAAAAAATAAAAGAATTCCGACTAATATTCTATAAGGTGTCATATTAATTTTTGGAATTGTTATTCGTTCTAACAATATAAAGAACAAGGAAATTACGAATAAACTGAAATAAGAAATTTCTTTTAAGTTATATCCTTTTTTTTTCATATAATTCTCTTATTTATACTTAGTCTAGTTGATTTTCCTTTCTTTTAACGTTTATAAAAATATACAATAAATTAAAAATGTTAACGAAAATTCCATGCACAGATAAAAGAAGTATTGTATCGAGCAGTTCCTTGAAAGAAATATATCCTACATAAAAGATTATAACCCTTGTAACGAATATAGCAAGTTGAAAAAGAACAAAGTATTTCTGCAATCCTAATACTGGTACAAGAGAAGTAGCAGGAGTAGCAATGAGAGTAAAAAATAACCATGGAGAAATGATGCTGGCAATTTGTCCTGTTATTAACCATTTATCCCCTAAAACAAAAGTATATATTTGTGAACCAAAAAATATTAATAATAAAAGCGGACCTAATGCGATTAAGAAGAAATAAAAAGTGATTTTTTTTAGTTCAGCATATAAGTTATAACCAAGATTATGACGTTCAGAAGCCCTTTGATAAAAAACACTCTGAATTGCATTTCTAAACATAGAGATAGGAATATTTAAGGTTGCACTTGCTAAAGCATAGTACCCAATCATAGTAAGGCCATACATTCTGGATATTAAAAGAGTAATCACATTTACAGAAAGACTGTTAAAGATAATTCCGCCACTCATGAAGATCGGAAATTTTTTATATTCTTTGGCTACACATATTATTTCAGGAAGTTTGACTATTTGCGTTTTTATATAGTTACTCAATGTATTATACTCTCTGAGTATTAAAATTAGACATGATAGGAGAAATGAAATACCTCTTGAAATAAATAGACCTGAATTTGTATATCTGATAAATCCAAAGAAAAGTTTTAAAATTGAATTTGATGATGATTTCAAAATATTGGAATAATTTGAAAATTTGAAATTCTTTTTTCTGATTACCCAATTATTTAAAATTTGCTGTGATCCTGCAAGTAACAAAAATAACGGTAAGAAATAAAGCCAATTATTCAATTTAGGACTGGAAAAAGCTTGAGCAATATAATGCCCCAAAGTAATCACTATTAATAAAATAAATAATAGCAAAAAAATCATAATAATGAAACTAAGGGCTAATAAGTTTATTGCCTTCAAATCATTTTTTGCAACAATAATTGCAGAGTCATATCGTAATGAGATTATTAAAAGCAGAATTAATAATATAGCCTGAAACTGTGCAAATAAACCAAAATCGTCAGGTTGATAAATACGAGAAATTATTGGATATGTAACCAATAGGACAATCTGATTAATTAAATTTCCTGAGAAGATTATTGCTAAATTTTTAGCAAAAAGAGATTTTTTGATTTTCTTTAAATTTATCATATTCTTGAATTAATTTCTTCATAAACTCTTTTACAAGAAAAACCATCACTGTATTTATTCAGTTTATTTATTAAAATTGAATTTCGTTTTATTTCCAGGTTTTTATTATTTTCAAAATATTGCCTTAAAGATTCCCAATCATGAAAAATATTATTTCCTGTAAGTTCTTCATAATTAAAATACATAGGTCTTTCAGAGATAAGATATTCCCGTAAGTCTGGTGCTAAAAATACAATTGGTTTCTGAGTCAGAGAAAAATCAAACATTATACTTGAATAATCAGTTATTAATACTTTTGTGCTTAGAAGTAATTCATATACATCTTCATCATTGCAAGCAAACTGTATCCTATTATATTTCATAAACTTAGATTTATAATTTTCTATTTTGGTTTTTTCATTGGGATGAAGTTTGATTTTTAAGAGCAGATTCATTTCTTTTAATGTTTTTTCCCACTTAGCAGGTTCAAAGTCAGTTTGAAAATAGTTATAATTTCTGTTTGATCTAAACGTTGGTAAGTAAGAAATATATTTATTTTCATTATTATTCATCTTATTAATCAGAATATCAGAAGCTGGTTCCCCAGTTATTGCAATCTGGTCTAATGAGATTTTAAAAGCTCTTGCTAATATATTCCTAATTATTTCAGAGGATGCTATTAGTAAATTATAATGCAACTTATAGATTGGAAAAATGTAAGAGAGTTTACGAAAAAAATTTCTTTTTTTCAAAAAATCATCATTGAAATCTGATGGAATATCATATTCGATATTTTTTAAGGGAATTCCGTGCCATAAGTTTACAATAAAAGCATTTCTAATAACATAAGCGTTTACATTATTTCTGTAAGATGAAATTATAATTACTTTTGCTTTTAATCCATAATAAAAGGATTTCAGACTATATTTCTTTAAAACATTAAATCCTTTTCCCTTCAAATATCTAAAAATGGAATTGCTATTTGTAACCCAATAAGCTTCAATTTCGTTATGATTCTTTTTAATATATTGAAAAAAATATTTACTGTTATCCGAGAATGTATCATGATAAGAACCAAAAATCCAAATATTCTTTTTCCTTTTTGTAAAACCCGATAAGAAATATATCACACTGAGATGTAATGTGAAAAATATTTTTATTATTGTTAGAAATTGCGAACTTCTTTTTTGAATAAACATACTATTTATAAATAATTTTTCCTTTCTATCCAATCTGGGAACAAATTGAATTATAAATCCTTTCAGAGCATCTACCGTCTTTAAATGGGATAACATTTTTTATGAAATCTGTATTTTCTATTTCCTTTAAAGTAGATTTGTTTTTTATAAATTTTCTCAATTTCTCCCAATTATCAAATCTATTATTCCCTGTAACCTCTTGATAATTAAAATAGATTGGTCTTTCTTTTGAGATGTATTCGTCATAATCTGGAGCAAAGAATAATATTGGTTTTTGAGCAACAGAGAAATCATTTGCAACGCTTGAATAATCAGTTATTAGTAAATCTGTTTTCAATAATAACTCGTAAACATCTTCACCCACAGTATTAAACATTATTCTCGAAAATCGGAAAAATTTCTTTAAATACTTATTATCTTTTTTTGATTCGTTAGGATGTAATTTAATTATTAAGTAATACTGTTTTTCTTCTAACATCTGCTGCCATTTCTCCGCATCAAAATTATACGAAAAATAGTCAAACAGCTTATTCATTCTAAAAGTAGGAAGGTATAGAATGACCTTATTCTCATTTGAGGAAACCGATATATTTACAAAAATATCATTCGAAGGAACACCTGTAATTGGAACCTTAATAGGATTAATTCTAAAAGCCTGCGCAAAAATCTTTTTATATGTTTCAGAGGGGGCAGTAATCATATCATAATTGAGTTTATAAAATGGAAATAATAGAGATAGCTTCTTAAAAATTTTCCTCTTTTGAGAAAAATTATTATTATAATCATGCGGAATATCATATTCCATTTTCTTTAAAACTGTTCCATGCCAGAGATTTACTACAAAAGCATTTCTTATGGCATATGAATTCACATTATGTCGATATGATGTAACAATAATAACTTTAGCTTTGGAGCTTATCCAAAAACCATGTAGACTATATTTTTTAAGAACATTATATCCTTTCTCTTTTAATATGTGATAAATTTTGTTATCATTTGTTAACCAAAATGCTCTTATATTTCTATAATTATTCACAATATATTCAAAAAAATATTTTGTATTATCCTGAAATTTGTTATGGTATGAACCAAAAATCCAAATTTCTTTATTTTTTGGAATAAATCCTGAAAGAAAATATACAAAACTTAGAGGGAAAGTAAGAAAAATCCTAAAAAGAGTAAAAATTTTAGAAAAGCACCTTTTTAAATACAATAAATAGCTCCTGGAAAAATTATTTTTTTATTTTCGTCTGTTTAAGAACATCATAGAAAATGACGGAAATAAATGATATAATCAAACTTACCATAAAAGCAATTATTACGATAAAAGCTCTTTTGGGTTTGGTCTTCCATTCAGGTCTTGATGGGTAATCAAGAACTTGAATTGTGGGTATATCTTTAATTTCTTCGATTTTTGCCTGTTCATATTGCGGAGCTAAAAATTCAAGAAGTCGAGCGAAATATTCTGCCTTTCTTTTTAATTGGATATATTTCATTTCAATATCAGGAACATCAGAGAAATTAATGAACAGTCTGTCATTATTATCAGAGAAAAATTCATCATATTTACTTTTTAAAATATTGATTTCTTGGTTTAAGATTTCAATCTCAGGGGCCTGAGGAGATAATTGATTTTCCTTTAATGCCAATTCTATTTCCTTAGAAACAATTTTTGCTTTTAACTCAGCAGCTTTCTCAACAGCTGAACTCAATTGGTCTGAAATACTTATAATATTATTCTGTTCCATGAAATTAATTATTTCATTCTCTAATGTATATAAACTGTCCATTACTATTGCAATACGACCTTCAACAAATTCTCGATTGAACTTAGCTTTTTTACTTGTAAGAACAATATTAACACTATCCAAATAAGTAATCATAAAATCTACAATAGCAACTACTAATTCTTGATCTTGATCCAAAAATGAAATACATAGTTGCTCTTCATCTTGAATTTCTAGTTCCATATTTCTTTGGATCGCTTCATAAGTTTTAAATTTAAATTTAGAATTATATTTACTTTGAAAATCAAATTTCTCATCTAATGCAGTCAAAAGACTATTACTTTTTAGAATCGCTAATAGCCTATATTGATTTGTGCTACCTCCAACAATATCACCTAATCCAATAAGACCAAGATTTACTCCAAGATTACCAAATGATCCTGATTTACCACTGGGTGGCATGAGGACTGCTGTTGCCTTATACCATTTTGGTAAGATCAAACTAATTCCCAAAGCCAAAGTCGTAATAATTAAAACAGCAAATATAATAAATTTTCGTCTTCTTGAAATTATCTCAGTATAATCAAATAAATTAATTCCTTTTTCTTCCATTTCTTGTTTCCTTTAATTCTAAAATTGATACTTTTTATTCTCTTTCAATCCAAAATATATTTTTATAAAAATTAAATTAATCTCACTTCCCATATTTCGTAATCACTCCCACCCTTTCACATTCATCATAAATCACACAAGAAGAGCATTTTGGATTTCTGGGTGTGCAATGATTCTGACCAAATGCTACAAGGTAAGAATTAAACATTAGCCAGTATTTCTCTGGCAATTTCTTTCGTAAAGCCATTTCTGTTTCAAATGGTGTTTTTGTCTGAACATAACCTAATCTGTTTGTGATTCGATGAACATGGACATCAACGCAAATAGCAGGTTTTTTAAAGGCAATCGTTCTAACCAGATTTGCCGTTTTCCGTCCGACTCCGGGAAGTTTAATCAAATCCTCAATTTCATCAGGAATAATATTGTTAAACTTTTCCTTTAGAACCTTTGGTAATCTCTTCAAATGAATTGCTTTATTCCTGAAAAAACCAATCGGATAAATCAACTCTTCTATCTCTTCAACAGTGTATTTTTCAAAATCCTCAGGTTTCTCAATTACAGAAAAAAGTGTTTTCACCACTTTTGAGGTTGTTTCATCTTTTGTCCTGGCACTCAAAATCGTAGTAATTAGAATCTTTAAAGGATCTTTTGTTTGAGCTTCGATAGTATCAACAACCGGAGTTTGAAACTTTTCAAACTCTTTTCTTAAGAACTTGTAAACATTATCTATATCTATCATACAATCCCTTTTAAAGCCCTGTTGCTATTACTAAGAATATTTTTCATTTTATTCTTATGTGCATTTTTGTGGCTATTAAAAACATGGTCAAGATGAATCGAAAATCCTTCATAATGACTTTACTATTTAGCCACTAAGAACACTAATATTCATTAATTCTTTGTGTTCCTTCGTGCTCTTCGCGGCTATTAAAATTCTGGTCGGGATGAGAGGATTTGAACCTCCGACCTTTCGCCCCCCAGACGAACGCGCTAACCGGACTGCGCCACATCCCGACTCGTGTCACATTTTAGAACCGTCTTTTCTATGACAAGAAATTTTTCCAACTGAACATTTGACATATTAGCAACTTCTCATTTTTTAGACAATGAGGAAAAGATGAGTTTAATCACAGTTTCTAATTTATCACATAATTTTGGTGATATTGATATTTTCATGAAGGTCAGCTTCTCTATTGAGAAAAACAGCAAAATCGGACTTGTTGGGAAAAACGGGTCTGGAAAAACAACTTTATTTAATATCATATCAAAAAAAATTATCCCTCATCAGGGAAACGTACAATTAGCAAAAAATACAAAAATCTTGTATCTAAAACAAGATCCTGATTTGAATGAAAACCAAACTCTTTATGAATGTATTTTGGAATCTCGACCAAATTATATTAAGCTCAGTTCAAAATTGGAAGCTGCTGAAAAAGAGCTTGCAATTCATCATTCAGAAGAAAATATGAAAAAATACTCTGAAATACAGACACAATTCGAACAAATTGAAGGATACCATTTCCGAACTGAAATAAAGCTCGTTCTAACAAACCTGAAATTTCCGGAATCAGTTTGGAATCAGAAGATATCAAAGTTCAGTGGAGGGGAAAAAACTCGTATTCAACTTGCCAAATTTCTCCTACAATCTTTCGATTTAATACTATTGGACGAACCTACAAATCATCTTGATATTGAAATGATTTACTGGTTGGAAAACTACCTTGCCAGGTTGGATAAACCTTATGTTATTATTTCGCATGATAGACTTTTTCTGGATAAAACTATTACCAAAATTATTGAGATAAAAAATCGCTCTCTTTGTCATTATTCGGGTAATTATTCATTTTACCAGGAAGAATCTGTCAAACGAAAACTTTTGCAGAAAAAGGAATTTAAAAAACAACAGAAAAAAATTAAGCAGGTCGAGGAGCAGATTAAACGTTATCGCATTTGGGGAAAAGCTCGCGATAGTGAAGTAATGTATAAACGAGCTAAAGAACTGGAAAAAAGATTGGATAAAATGGAAATAACGGAAAACCCGAAATATGAAAAATCCATTAATCTGAAAATTCAAAAAAATAAACGAAGCGGTAATGATGTTTATACCTTAGAAAATCTTTCATTCGGTTTTCCGGAAAAAGTTCTGGCAGAAAAAGTAAATCTGCGAATTGGCTATAAAGATAAAATCGCTCTTCTTGGAAGGAACGGTTGTGGGAAAACAACATTTTTAAGACTTTTATATGAAGAAATGAAACCTATTTCCGGAATTGCAAAAAAGGGAGCAAGTCTTGATATTGGTTATTATGACCA
>Ga0075121_1002496_pt1 | contig 10521 bp, 8 predicted proteins | sample AntAceMetag02UKG_FD_69793 | JGI IMG/M metagenome (GOLD analysis project Ga0075121, IMG submission 69793) | Saline lake microbial communities from Ace Lake, Antarctica - Antarctic Ace Lake Metagenome 02UKG | ecosystem: Environmental > Aquatic > Non-marine Saline and Alkaline > Saline | place... | reverse complement strand
ATGACACGCCCCCCTGGATGAGACGGCATAGGCCAATCCATGGCCGTGCGCCCCCCTGGGATCATGCATGGGGGCTTCAAGACCCTTGACCGTGGTCAGGAATTCTGAAGCGTTGCCGCCGATCTGTTCTGCTGCTTTGGCACTCCCCTCGGACAGGATCGCACCAATCCCTTCCCTCTTCCCTATCTTTTCCACCAGAGCAACGATGGCCTCTGAATTGCCCCATGTGAGCCTTAGGCCATCGGTATCTTTCTCATTGATCAGGCCGTTTTCAAAGCACTCCATGGCAAAGGCGATGGTGGATCCGCAAGAGATGGTATCCATACCGTAGCGGTTGCAAATATCGTTCGCTTTGCCGATAGATTCCAAACTGGCGTTCAGGCACATGGTTCCAAAGGTGGCGATGGTTTCATATTCGGGACCGGGTCCTTTTTCAAATTCGAATGCTCCCTCTCTCACCTCCGCCTCTCTTTTGCACGCCACCCCACAGGCATAGCACGTGCTGTTGCCGGTCAGGATCTTTTCATCGTATTCTATGGGCCCTAATTCGTCAAAAAGATCCCACTCGCTCTGCTGCCAGTTCTTCATGGGGATATCACCGGATATGATGCCGATATCCATATGCGACGCAGTCCCGAAGGCACGCAATCCTTCAGTGGAAATATTCCCGTCATAAAGCTCCTTGAGCTCTGAACGGAGATCATCAAACCTGTCAGGATGCTCAACCTCGAGTTTTCCGGTTCCCCTCACGAAGATGGCCTTCAGTTTCTTTGAACCCCATACCGCACCTAATCCGGTACGTCCCGCCACGTGTCCCTTATCGTTGATGATGGATGCGAATCTCACAAGATTTTCGCCGGCAGGGCCAATGGCAAAGACCTGGCCTGATTTTGTTGACCCTGTTTTATGATCTGCGATCATCTCATCGGTAACCGTGTAAACGTCCTTTCCCCAGTACTGCTGTGCATCCCGTATCTCAACCTTTGCGTCTTCGATATAGATGTAAGCAGGCTTGTTTGCAGCACCCGTAATCACAATACCGTCATAGCCTGCGAATTTCAGTTGCGCACCGAAAAAACCGCCGATGTTGCAATCGCCCCACAGTCCGGTAAGCGGAGACTTTGCACCGACAGTCCACCTGGCCACGGCGTTTGTTCTCATACCGGTTAATGGCCCGGTCATCAGCACAAAGGGATTGTCTGCGGAAAGAGGGTCGAAGTCCGGCTTCTCTTTTATGAGGTCCAAATATATCTTAGTCCCAAACCCCAAGCCACCCATATATTCCCTGGCGAATTCCAAATCCAAGGGCCTTGCTTCAATATTCCCGGATGTCAAATCGACATAAAGTATGCTCCCTGCATAACCGCCCATATGGAATACCTCCTGAACCTTTGAACTTCTGAATTTCTAATAAATATTATACTCCCCGTAGCCGTTGTCATCGAGATACTTGGGATACATGGCATAGGAAGGTTTTATTGCGGGCAAGAGCTTTAATATTTTTGGAATCGGTCCCTTTGCCACCATCTGCTTACGGGTCAGGGCAGCCATTAAGTTCACCTTGCCGAACCAGAACTTGTGGGCGATGTCCGAGCTCATGGACATATCAACGGTAGCCTTGGTATCGGTGTCTCCGGCTGTTATTTCAAGCCTGTCTCCTGAGCAGTCAATCAGTAATACTACGTCAGGATCGCTGTAACTAAATCTGATAATTAATTTTGAAGCAAGCAGTTTATCGGCGATGGCCGGCGTGTCAGCGAGCAACTCGAAAAATCCACCCAGCATTTTTTCAAACTTCTCAGCGCTATCAAAAAGTCCCATCTGTTCCCCCCATTCCTAATAAATAGTATTTAATATGCGTTCTTGAGATGGACCAATATCTCCTCGGCCACCACCTCTCGCGGATTATAAAAGCTGGCGCCGTCCATAACCGCTGTCTCGGCAATTTCCGGCAACCGTTCCTCGGGAACCCCCACATCTCTCAGCCTTAAAGGTAAAGCACCCATCTCGTTCAGCTTACCGGTCAGTTTCCTAACTGATTCAATGGCCTTCCTAGCCCGATCATCAGGCGACAGCCCGGATACCGCCTCTCCCATGAAAGGCGCAAGCCTTGCCAGTTTTTCCGTAACCTCCCCAAAATTGTACTCCATACCGTGGGGCAGGAGTATGGCGTTCGCAATTCCGTGTGGTACCTGGCAAAGCCCCCCAACCGCGTGGGCCATACTGTGAACGCATCCCACCATTGAGTGAGAAAAGGCAATGCCGGCCATGGCCGAAGCCACCAGCAAATTCCCTCGAGCCTCAATGTCGCTCCCGTTCAAGGTTGCCTGCACAATGTTTTCGCAGATGAGTTCGATGGCGCCGGAGGCCAGGGCATCGGAAACAGGCGACCATTGCAGACCCACATACGCCTCCACAGCGTGGGTCATCGCGTCCATGGCCGTAGATGCCGTTAGCCCTGGTGTCATTGAAGTCGTCATCTCAGGATCCAGGACAGCCAGATCGGGGAGGAGGAATTTATCGGTAAAGGCCATCTTCACACTGTTTTCCTCATCATAGATAACCGCTACCATGGTTACCTCACTGCCGGTGCCGGCAGTGGTTGGTATTGCAACCAAAGGATTCAGCGGTTTTGTCAGGGTCTGGGCGCCGGAGTGGTCCTCTACAAGATCGCCCCCCTCGCAGATCAAGATGTTGGCGGCCTTGGCCGTATCAATCACACTTCCTCCGCCTATAGCAATCAAGCCTTCAGCGCCGGAGGCTTTAGCCTGTTCAGCACATGCATTGACCGCCTTTACTTCAGAATTAGGCGGCACATCCAAAAATACCCCTGTAACCTGGATACCCGTGGATTCAAGCCCGTCCACCACCCTTTTCACCAGACCGAGATCACTGATGACCTTATCGGATACAACGAAGTATTTCGATACCCCCAAAAGGTCAAGCTCAGCCTTAAAGTCCAGGGCAATGCCAGGGCTGTAAGCCACCTTGGTCGGATTGTAAAACTCGAAGAATTCCGGAACCATAGCTGTTCTCCTTGTGTGAAATCATAAAAAATGAATTTTGATAAAATTAATTATCATCTTTAGTGTGATGTGTCAGCAACTTGAAGATCTTATTTAAACCATCACCAATCGTATTCAGGTCTTCCAAAATCTTCCTGCCAGTTTGGCGGCCCCCCATAATCCTTGACACGCCACTTGGATTTGTCAATACATGCTGAAAGGCTCATGGTCGCCAACAGAAACAACAGTCCGACTCCCAGGCTTACTATTCTGCGTTTCATTCCCACCTCCAAGATCCACTTTTTCAACGCCAATTTCGATTTTCTAATTTCAAATACCTTTCGTCACCCTTTCCGGATCAAATCCCGGTTCAAAGGCGTTCCCTCCCAGGCATGGATCAAAACCATCATGGCATCATCCACATCCAGCTCCTCCGGGTTGTAAAAAATAGACCCGTCACCCATGGCCTTTAATGCGATGTCTTTGAGTTTATCCCGAGGAACCATGGCATTTCCCTCCGGGTCCGTGACTTCCTTAAAACAACGGGCGTGTTTACCTTTCGTTAAGTGAAACAGCCGATCATTCCACTCACGAATCAATGAAATGACCTTTTCAGCACGCCGATGCTTCGGTATCCTGGCATATATCTGCTCTCCTCCCAGCGGCAACAGCAGCTCCGAGGTAAACTGAGCATTCCTGTGCAGATTGTACTCCAGGCCGTAAGGAAGCAGTATGGCCATGCACATGCCGTGGGGCACACGGCAAACCGCCCCCACCGAATGGCCCAGGGTATGGACCATACCTACCATGGCGTTTGAAAATGCAACACCTGCCAGGTTGGCGGCCATCGCCAGGGAGAGGCGCCCCCTTTTGTCGTCGGGCTGATCCATCACTTTAAACAGATTGTCGCGCATCAATTCCATGGCAGTCCTGGCAAACGCATCGCTCAGCGGATTTTTGGCCAGACAGGTATACGCCTCCACTGCATGTGACAGGGCATCCATGGCTGTGGCGCTGGTAATGGCCGGCGGTAAACTCAGGGTCATTCGAGGATCCAGGAGCGCTACATCGGGCAGAAGGAAATAACTGGTAAACAGCATTTTCCTTTTTTTTTCATGATCGGCAATCACAGCCACCAGGGTCGCTTCAGAACCGGTACCCGATGTGGTGGGAATGGCAATCAGGGGTTTCAAGGGCCGCTTCAGGGCGCCGGCCCCGGTAAATGCCATTAAATCGGAGGCGTTTTCCGAAACCACGATGTTAACACCCTTGGCCGTATCCAGAACCGAACCGCCGCCCACGGCAATGATGGCATCACATCCTTTTTCACGGTAAACGCCGGCCAGGCGGTTGACCACGGTTAAATCCGAATCCGGCGGCACGTCCGTTTCAACGGATCCGCCCGATATTTTTAAACAGGGCACCCGGTCTTTCATCACTGCTGTCACCACATCAATAAGACCCGCTTCAAAAACCCCTTTGTCCGTAACAATCAGGGGTAATCGAGCTCCGAGATCCCCCAGAATCTCAGGAATCTTCTCCAGAACATCATGTCCCGAAACGGTTTTCACCCTGCAACAGAATTCATAATAGGCCGGTAAATCCATTTTTTCTTAATCCTTTTCCGGAATGTGGTGCAATCCGTCAATTCAAATCAATGGGATCCCCTGTGAGGGCGCGCTCAAGAATCATCAGACAACCTTCTCCATTGACATCGCTCGAAGTACAGTCCGCCAATGAAGCAGCCATGGGTTTCAGCTGATCCTTTTTGATACCCGCATCCTCGAGGGTCATGGGAAGCTTCTTTTGGGTAGATTCATAAAGCGCATACTGAAGCTCTTGAATCAAGGTAAGGACTTTCCCGGTCCTGAGCTCACCGGAAGTGATCGCAAAGGTCTCTGGATCGGCCATGGGGAGCAGAAGAGAATCCACAAAAAAATCATCCCGGGTTGCCAGGTGATCCAATACATACGGCAGCAGGATTCCCATGCAAAGACCACGGGGGCAAGCGGCCTTCTGACCGACCGCCAATGCCAAAAGATGGGTTAACCCCGGTTTTACATTAGAGAAAACACATCCGGCCATGGTCTCCGCGGCAGCGACTGCGGACCGGGCAGCCTTCCATTGCCGACCCCCACCGATCGCATCGGCAAGATGATGCACGATCATCTGGATGGCCGTATAGGCATAAGCATCCACAAAGGGGTTCTTTCCCGGCCCTACGAACCCTTCCACCGCATGGGTCAGTGCCGACATGGCGCTGGACATGGCCTTCAGAGGATCTTCCGGAGAAAACACATCTGGGTCCACCACCACAACATCGGGCATCAGAAACTGCGATGAAAAGGCCAGATCATCTACAAAAGCCATGGAAGTTGTTTCATATCCATCACCCGATGAAGCAGGAATGGCCATGTAAGGTTTAAGACGCTCTATTGTTCGATCCCCTTTCGCCGTAAAGGGCACAAGGTCCTGGGTGTTTTCCGTCACCGCCAGGTTAAGGATTTTAGCCGTATGCATGACCGAGCCGCTTCCCAGTGCGATAATGGCGTCAAAACCGCCGTCTTGAAACAGTTCAGTGAGACTCAGAACGGTTTCCAGGCGTACATGGTCCCTCACATCATCGTAAATCCCAAGGGGCACGCCGGAACCCCTCAATCCATCAATGACCCTGGGGATTGCAGTCTTTTTCCCCAGAACCTTTGTGGTGATCAACAAGGGCCTTTCGGCTCCCATAGCGCCCAGTTCAAACGGTATGTGGGCCAGGGCCTTTCTGCCCGCATTTATTTTCACCGGGCTTAGAAATGTATTGTTTTCAGGTTCGACCATTATTGTACTCCTGATAAACCGGGCAGACACAGGGGTCTGCCCCTACGGGTTTTCACCATTTAGGGCAGCAGCCGGGCCGCAACCCTGTAAAATCCTGGGGCCTAAAACCCCAGAATCGCACGAACATAAACCAACCATCGACCCAGGTGTTTTCTTACGGGCGGCCAGGCAGGATATCGTTTAACCGCGAGTCCAGCGATTATTTTCGGCAGCAGTAACACTTCCACCATGTCCAGGATGCGCACCACTGTGCATGCCATCGGCACGTCGCCTTCCACCACCAGGCGATCCCTGGCAAGAGCGATGGCACTGGATTCCTGAAAGGTAAATAGAAGAATCGCTCCTTCCAGGTGTTTGATCTTGATGTTCAAATCAGGGGGTTTGCCACCCGGTTTTGACCCCACGTATTTGACCCGCCCGGCGGGGGTTTTTTCCATGACCATGGCAGGCCCCCTGGGCGCCACTCCCAGCGCAAATCGAAATCCCTTTGGGATGGCTTCAAACTCCTTTTTGACCCCTTTATCCACTTTTGCTGCTGCCTGCATGGCCCGCCCCACAAACCATAGCATAATGGACAGGTATAAACGCTTCATCCGTTTTCCCTTAGGGACAATGAGCCTGAAATCCTTACTACCCTCAAGGGAATGCTCCGGATCTTTGACTTCAATTCCCAGCTTGCGCAGCGTCTTGGCAGAGGGGATACCCTGATGATCATAACCGCGCAGGTCATAATAATCATCCAGCATTTCATAAAGGGGCACCGTATGTTGTTCTTCATCACAGTGACGGCCCTCCTTCAGGAACCGGTCCGGCAAAGTATCGTCCTTCCTTCGAATGCCTTCACGGGTATTCATGAGCCTCTCCAGGGTGTGGGCGCGACTGCCCGCTTTGAGCATTTCCCACTGGCACATGCGGATGCCCGTCACGGCGCTGTACAGTTTGGGAAAAATTGACACATCCATGAGCATAATGGCCACAGCCGGAAGGTACTGCATGGTCAGACCCAGCATGAATTTCGGTGTGTACTTTACGATGGGGGGCTCCAGCACATAGGCATAAGACGTGAACTGGCAAGTCTGAAGGGAATTGATGGCGGAATAGAGATTTTCGAAAAAATAGACAAACCTGGCCTTGGCCCGTGTGGTATAAGGATTCAGCAGTCCAAACAGCACTTCCAGGCCGGTGGGATAAGCCGACAGGTGGCAGGCACCGCGGTTGGCGACGGCGTAGCTCAACCCCTGACCCCAGCTTCCCCTGGGATCATAGGCAGCCATCTCCAATCCCTTGACTTGCACCGCAAACTCCCGACCCCCGTATTTTTCGCTCAACCATCGGGTGCCCCTGGCCATCTCCTCCCCAAAATCCTTCCCATTGGCCATGTCGGAAATGGTTTGGGTTACCCCTTCCGGAGACCCAAAGCTGAGGGAAGTATTCAGGAGTCCTTTTTCCCCGGCCTCCATGACCCACCCCAGAACGGCTCCCGTGGAGATGGTATCCATGCCCATACGCCCGCAGAGATCATTCCATTCCACAATTTGATCCGGGTCATATATTCCCAGGTTAGGCCCCAGCAGACCCACAGTTTCGTACTCGGGAACCAAATGGACGCTGCCATCTTTCAGAGTCCCCTTGTGACCGCAAAGGATGGTGCAGGGTTTACAAGTGTGATGGCGGGTTTGATAGCGCTCCTGCATGGCTTTCCCCGATACTTTGTCCGCTGCATCGTGGTGACCACCCTGAAAATTATTCACCGGAAGAATGCCCGAGCTGTTGCACCAGTCCACATTGGAGCTGGTGCCAAACTTGCGGTATGTAGTGGACGGGCTGTTTCGGTTGATATAGGCGGTCGCCTTTTTCTTGACCTTTTCAAACCGATCCGGGTTCTTGGGTACAATTTTGAATGCCCCGCCTTTGGCAACGATGGCCTTCAGGTTCTTGGAACCCATAACGGCCCCCATACCGCCACGTCCCAGAAATCGGTCTCCGGAGCGTATATTGGCAATGGGAACCCGGTTTTCTCCGGCGGGCCCGATGGCCAGAATGCCGTATTTTTGATCATTTTGAAGCGATTCCTGGACTTTTTCCGCATCCATGCCCCAGATGGGAGATGCATCTTCAAAAGTCACACCCTGCTCATCGATGATCATACACACCGGATTTTCCGACCGGCCGGTCACCAGAAGCCCATCGAAACCGGCGGTCTTGAGTGCCATACCGAAAGGACCGCCGCATGAAGAAGCCAGCATGATCCCGGTGAGCGGGGATTTGGTCAAAGCAGCAAAACGTCCGGAACAGGGTGCTCCGGTCCCCATGAAAACCCCCATCATGAACGCCAGATAGTTGTCTTCACCCAACGGGTTGATGCCGGGGGTCAAGCGATCGTAGAGGAGCTTCAGCCCAAGGCCTTTGGCACCCAGGTACATCTTTCGGTCCTTTTGATCGACCTGGATCTCCTTCACATCCTTTTGTGTGAGGTTAACCTCAAGAACCCGATTGCTCGTTCCACTGATTTCCATTTTCGGCTCTCCTGTGGGCAGTCATTTGTTTCATACATCGGATCATTTTTTTCATATTTCGTACTCCTTGAGATCTTCAAGGTATTCTCTCAGGAACCGCAACTTGGATGAAACAACCTCCTGATCCGGCATGACACCCTCCTCTTAAATTTTAGCACGCGAAAAACACGCGCATCTCTTGAATATCTCGGTCCATGTAGTATTTGAAATCAAAATATTCTTTCTGTTTCCTTAATTTATAGGACTTTGCCTGATCGATATTTGCAGTATAGACCAATCTACCGTACTTCAGAACCTGAGATATGATTTTCAGGGAAGCGGTGTTCAGAACCACCAGATCGATTTCACGACCAATCGCGCGCTCGAGAAGGTCCATCAGTTCAAATCGATATTGACCCATCTGTTCGGTCGACAGGTTGTCATCCAGATGGACCGCAATATCCAGATCACTTCCTTTTCGTTCCATTCCCATGATCACCGAACCGAATAGATAAGCGGCCGAAACCTCCGGGCGAGTTTGCAACTTTTTAGCAATGATTTTTGTCATGTTCGGCCTTTTTTCTACGTCAGTTTTAATCTTCTTTTTCCTTCTTCTCAAGGGTGCTCTTAATTTCCAGCACAGTGCCATCCCTGAAAACCGTCAGGTTCAATTGAACTCCGGGACTCAGAGAAAGCAGTTCCCGCCTCAGCATGAGAAAACGCCCCACAGGGTGGCCGTTCAACGCCATGATGATATCATCGGGTTTCATGCCCGCCTTTTCCGCGGGGCTGTCCTTTGCCACCACTACCACCAGAACCCCACCCTCATAGGGATATTTCAGTTCAAAGGACTTGTTCGGCATGAGCGGGACAGCCTGAATCCCCAGCCAACCCCTTTCCGTCTTGCCCAGAATCAGCATGGGCATCACCTTTTTAACGGTATTGATGGGGATGGCAAACCCGATGGATTGCGCTTTGCTGATCATCGCCGTGTTGATACCCACCACTTCACCATAAAGATTCACCAAGGGTCCGCCGCTGCTTCCGGGGTTGATGGCCGAATCCGTTTGGATAAAATCCACCAGTTTTTCGCTCAGGCCGGGAGCGATCCGTTCCGTTGCACTCACAATCCCCGACGTGACGGAGTGCCTTAACCCCAAAGGATTCCCGATGGCCAGCACCATCTCGCCGATACGCAGATTGTCCGAATTGCCCAGAGGCAGGACCGTCAGCAGGTGATCCGGCTCGATGTGGATGAGCGCCGTATCGGTAATGCGATCGGCGCCTACAATCTTGGCAGCATATTCCTTCCTCCCTTCCGAAAGGACCACACGAATATCCGTGGCATTATGAATAACATGGGCGTTTGTGAGAATATACCCCTGCTCATTGATAATAAATCCGGAACCCAGACTGAATCCTTCGCTATTGTAGGGAATGGGAACTTTGAAGGGTATAATATCAAAGAGGTAGGAAAGCAGCGGGATTCGGATAATGTCGTTGGGAGACACACCGACACGGGCTTCCTTTTCCTCCAGATTCCGGGTGTAGATATTGACGACGCCTTCTTTGACCCTTTCCGCAACATCGGCAAAGGTATTATTGTGGATAACTATATTTTCCCGGTCCTCAGATGACTCCCGTTCAGCCCACATTTGTTTCAGGTCTATATCTTCAAAAGAAAGTTCCTCAAAACTTTTGTCGAAAATGGGGTCGTCTTCGTTTACTAAAACCGCATCCATTCCCCTGGGGGACGATGAAACGGTACAACCCAAGAGCGGCTGCGCTATCACCAACAAGACCACCACCCAACATCCATATTCACGCAATCGCCACATCATAAGAATCGTTCACCCACATGGATACGGAAAATGTCTTTCAAGCTTTCCGGCAGAGCCGATGGGGGCCCTTTTACCACAACGAAATCTGCTTGCATCCCTTTTTTTATAAGCCCTTTTCGGTCGAGACCCAAAAGCCTTGCATTGATAGAGGAGGCGCATTTGATTGCCTCTTCAATGGAGAACCCCGCATCCAGGAGTAGTTGCAACTCATCAACTAAGGCACTGCCGTGGTGAACCCCCACACTGCCTGAATCCGTTCCAAGGGCAATGGGCACCCCCAACCTTCTTGCCAAAGCCATCTGTGCCATCTGGTGTTCCAGGTTCCTTAACGCCACCAGGCGCTCTTCTTCC
>Ga0075121_1002491_pt1 | contig 10532 bp, 10 predicted proteins | sample AntAceMetag02UKG_FD_69793 | JGI IMG/M metagenome (GOLD analysis project Ga0075121, IMG submission 69793) | Saline lake microbial communities from Ace Lake, Antarctica - Antarctic Ace Lake Metagenome 02UKG | ecosystem: Environmental > Aquatic > Non-marine Saline and Alkaline > Saline | place... | reverse complement strand
GTATGATGAAAATGATATGCTATTTATGAAAGTGAGGTATGATTTTTAGGGGAGCTTAGGAATAAAAAATCAAGATTGCATCTAAGAATATCACAAAGCACTGACTTTCCGAATCTTAGTTGGGAGAATTCCTGTATCGAAAGCTTCGAAAAGGAAAAAAAGAGGATAATCGTATGAAGAAGATACTTTTCATTATGATGATTGTGCCGGCATTATTATTGAGTGAACCGAAACTTTCTGATAGCATCGGAACAAAACCAAAAAATATAATTCCGGCAAAAACAGTGAATGAACAAAAAAAGAAACGCTATACTCGATCTGCTATTGAAAGTGCATCTTTTATCACTGGATTATGGGCTTATAATCGTTACATCGCAAAAGAAAAATGGGCAGTTATCGGATTTGATACTATTGAAGCGAATTTTCAGCACGGACCTGAATGGGATTCCAGTAAGTTCGGCGTAAACCAGATTTATCATCCTTATGAAGGATCAATGTTCTATACTGCTGCACGTTCTAATAATCTTAGTTTTCTTGAATCTTCAGCATACACATTTGGCGGAAGCTTGATTTGGGAATTTTTTATGGAAGACTACTCTCCTTCCATAAATGATATGATCACAACTACTTTTGGTGGGATTGCGTTAGGTGAAGTTTTATATCGTTTATCTAATCTTTGTCTGAATGATGAAGCTTCCGGAGGAGAAAAAATTGTAAGAGAGACTTTCTCTACGCTGTTTTCCCCAATGAACAGCATCAATAGATATTTTGGAAATCAAACTTACAAAGCAGAAAATTCTAAAATTCATTACAATTTTTCTGTTGGTGGGAACACGCAGTTTATTGCTGATAAAATAGACAAAATGGATTCGATGGTATTTGCCGGGTTTATGCTGGAATACAATGAGATGTTTCAGGATAAGACTGTCAGGAAACCATTTGATTATTTCAAAATTGCTATTGATCTCAACCTATATAATGATAATGCAATATCAACAATAAGCTTACTGGGTCACTTAGTTGGGCGAGAAATCGATCAAGAGTCATATTCGATTTTAGTTGGAGCATTTCAGCATTACTTTTATACGAATAATGATATTCTCAGACTTTCGAGCAGTTCAATTGGACCGGGTTTAGAAGTTAAATCAAGACTAACGGAAAAGATTAATTTCAAGGCCGGTTTTCATTTACAGGGAATCTTGCTGGGAGCAATGGATTCAAGATATTTAGAAGAAATCAGAGATTATAATTTTGGACCGGGGTTTGCCATACTTTCCTATATGAAGTTTGGAAGGAAAGATGCAATAGAATTTAGTTTATCAGGTAAATATTTCTTCTTTGATAATGTTGTTGGCATAGCCACAAGTGAACAAATTTGGATCGCAAATTCACGTATTGATTTTCCTGTTTATAGAAACTTAAGATTTGGATTGGAATATAACTATTTTGATCGCAATGAAAAATATGATGAATATACTGATGTTTCCGGATATGGAGATTTACTTAGAACTTTCCTAACAATTGCTTTTTAAAATGATGTGCAATATCAGAAAGTAAAGTATGATTTTTGATTTTTTTAAAAAGAAGGAAATACAAAAAAACTCGTTCCGGTTGAAAAACCAAGAAGCATTGCGCATACTAAAATATTAGTCAAAAAAAATTGCAGTCTTTTCGCAGATAATTGTCTATATTATTGTATCTGAGAAATAAAAACAGGAGGAATTATGTCCTTAATATCGTGTGAAGGAATTTCTAAAATTTATAAAATGGGTGAAGTGGAGATTAAAGCTTTAAACAATGTCTCGGTTGAAATTTCCAAATCCCAATTTATATCATTTATCGGACCTTCGGGTAGCGGTAAAACAACAATGTTAAATCTATTTGGAGTTTTGGACAAACCAACTTCCGGAATACTAAAAGTAATTGATACGGATATTTCCAAATTGAATTATGTCGAACGAGCGAAATTCAGAGGAGAACATTTGGGATTTATTTTCCAAAATTTTAATCTCATTCCGGTTTTGACAGTTTTTGAAAATGTTGAATATCCGCTGATTATGGTAAAATCCATTCCTCCAAAAGAAAGAAAAGAAAAAGTACTTTCTTTGCTAGACGAAGTCGGAATGCTCGATCAAAAAGACAAATTAATCAATCAAATTTCAGGCGGTCAAAAACAACGAGCAGCTATTGCCCGAGCATTAACAACCAATCCAAAAATTGTTCTGGCTGATGAACCAACTGCTAATCTCGATCATAAATCAGCTTTCAAAGTAATGAGTTTGATGAGAAAATCGAGCCATGAAATTGGGACTACTTTCATTTTTTCTACTCATGATCCAAAAATAGTTCAGGAAGTTGATATCATTTATACAATCGAAGACGGTGTTCTTGTCAATCGTGAAAAAAGGAGTAAAAAATGAATAATATAATCAAAATTGCTTTTAGAAATTTATATCGTCAAAAAAGAAGGACTTTTCTCACAATGGGAATTGTTGCTTTTGGTGTTTTGGCTGTTTTACTTTTTTCCGCAACTGCCGGTTCTTTCAAAAATCTGATAATTGGAGAAATCACCGATTCAATGTTGGGTCATATTCAAATTCACAAAAAAGGATTTGTGGGAGCACTTGATAATCTTCCACTTGATAAATCTCTGAATGCAAAACAACTAAAAACGGTAGAAAAAACTTTGGACGCAATTCCTGAAATCGAAGGTTATTCTTACAGAATATTATTTGGTGGAATGGTGAGTAATTATTTGGAGTCAACTAGTGCAAAATTTTCAGCTATCATTCCGGCAAAAGAAGATGTTGTTGTTCCATTACTAAAAGATAGATTAAAAAAAGGTAAATTTTTGCATAAAGGCGAAGTTTTACTTCCCGAATTAATTACTAAAGGTTTTGATGCTAAAATTGGTGATGATATTGTTTTGGTTGCCACCAATAATGATGGTTCGATAAATGGACAACCTTTCAAAATTTCCGGAATTATGGAAAGTGTAATGGGACCAACAGGCAAATATGGATATGTCCATTTTGATGATGCAAGATCATTATTGAGAATGGATAAAATTCAAGTTAGTGAAATCGCGATTCGTTTGAAAGATTTTAATGATATGAAAAAAGTTTATTCCACTCTTAACGAAAAATTGGGTGCAATACTAAATGAAAAGGGAAATCCTGTTTTTGAAGTTCATACTTGGGAAGAACTCTCTCCATTTTATAATATTGCAACAATGATCGATTTGATGGCACTTTTCATACAAGTAATTCTCATTGGAATAGTTTTGGTCAGTATTATGAATGTGATGATTATGGCAGTTTATGAGCGTACAAAAGAAATTGGCGCAATTTCGGCAATGGGAACTCTTCCTTCCAAAATCAGATTGATGTTCCTTTTTGAAGGTTTATTCCTCGGAGTTTTTGGCTCTGTTATTGGAGTTGTGGCAAGTCTTATAGCGATATTTATTGTAAATATTTCCAATATTACTGTCGCATTCGGAAGAAACAGCAATATTCTTCTGCAACCGGAAATATCCGTTTCACAAATTATGATGACGGCATTAATTGTAATTTTGGTGGCAATTGTTGCAGTTTTGGAACCTGCTTTCAAAGCTTCCAAACTTGAACCGATTGAAGCATTAAGGCAAAATTAATGAAATGTGTTGGAAATCCTGAAAAAGTCTCTTCCATTTTTTTCTTGCATTTGACTCTTTCAGGATTGGAAATAGAGCAAACGATAAAGAAAGACCTTGAAAGTGCTAAACAGAAAGAAGTATTGGAAGAAGCCTTTTCAAGTTGACATTTGTCATTCCTGTGAAAATGGGAATCTAAAAACAGGAGGAACATTATGTTCAAAAATACAATAATCTCTTCGAGAATAATCTTCTCAACCATCATACTTATATTGAGTTTTACCTTATTATTTGCAGAAGAACCGATTGAAGCGGGAAACAAACTTCTTAAAGAAATCGACAGAAATCTTTCACCGGAATCATTTGAATCTTTGCGAAAAATCATAAATATTGAACCGAACGGAAAGAAAAAAGAATTTGTTCTTTATGCTCTGAAAAAAGGAAATGATAAGATGGTAACAACATTTTTATCCCCAAAAACAGAAATTGGAAGATCTACTTTGCGATTAGATGAAAATATGTGGTTGTATATTCCCAATGTAGGAAAACCAATGAGAATTACAAGTTTGCAATCGGTTATCGGCGGAATTTTTAATAACTCGGATATTATGCAACTCGATTATACTGCCGAATATGATGTCACTAAAATGATCGATGACAAAAAAGAAAAATTGCTTACTTTGAAAGCTAAAACATTTAATGTTGCATACGACCAACTAAAAATGTGGGTTGATATCAAATACAAAACTCCGACCAAAATCGAATGTTATACAGCAAGCGGAATGCTGATTAAGACCTTATATTTCAAAGAAATAAAGGATTTTGGAAACGGAATCACACGTCCTGCTGTTTTGGAAACCGATAGTCCTCTTCACAAAGGATATAAAGCAGTAATGATCTATGCAAACATCGCACCTCGCAAAATCGATGATGAAGTTTTTACGCTTAATTATATGTCAAAAGTGAAAGATCTAAGAAAATAAGGAAATAGGAATTTAGAAAAATATAAACCGCAGAACGGTGAAATTTTTGTAGAAAAAAGAGAAATATCATGCATCTAAAAAAAACTATCCTATTGTTTACATTTGTCACAATAATATTATCTGCACAGGAATATTCCTTTGATTTCGAGGAATTTAAAAAAACACCTTATGAACATATCGGAATCTTTAAAATGCAATCGGATATTTCAAAACTTAATAATTCATCCGATCTATATAAATTATCTTTTTTTAATAAAGAAGAAAAAGATTTTTGGGACTCACATTATGCTTCCATACAGTTGAGAGGAAGTTATGAAATCTCTAAATTTAAATTTACATTGAATTTAAAAGATAAATTATTTTATACTTCAAATGATGAATTTGAAAACGATTTCAGCATTTATGAATCATTTCTGAATTTAAATCTTTCAACAAATTTTGATTTTCAACTCGGAAAAAAATCGGTTAAATGGGGAAAGGGATATATTTGGAATCCGGTGTCTTTTGTCGGACGACAAAAAGATATAAACGATATTGATGCAGGTCTGGAAGGTTTCTGGATGTTTAAATTCAACTATGTAAAAAGCCTATCCGGTATATTACAGAACTTTTCCATCAGTCCTGTAATTATTCCAGTAAACAAAAAAATTAATGCGAATTTCTCTGATGATGATAATATCAATTTTATTCTGAATAATTATTTCCTAATTGCTGATACCGATTTTGATACTTATCTATTTTATGAAAATTCTGAATTCAAAAAATTCGGAGCTGATTTTGCCCGTAATATTTTAGCAAATTGGGAAATTCATGCAGAATATGTATTTGAAAAAGATGTTATTACAAACAGTTTAAATTCCAATTTTATTGTTGGATCTATGGTCGACAATTCTCATAAGTATTTATTCGGAACCAGAATTTTGTTTGAAACAAATACAACCGTTATTTTGGAATATCTTCATAATGATTCGGGATTGGATAAAGAACAAATGACAAATTTTTATGATGCTATTGATTCGGCAATTTCAGAAAATCCAGCATTGTTTCCGATTATTAAAGATTACCAATTTGAAAATTTTACCAATCAATTTCTAATGAAGAATTATTTATATTCAAAATTTTCACATCCAGAACCATTTAATGTATTATATTTCACACCTTCTATTTTTGTTTTATATAATTTAAATGACAATAGTAAGATGATTGGCGTCGAATTTAGCTATTCTCGTTTTAATAATTTAAATCTGAAATTGAAATACAATTCACTGTCTGGTAATTTAAATTCTGAATTCGGCGGAAAAATCAGCTCAAAGAAATTATCTTTATTAATAGATTACACATTCTAATAAATAATAAAAAACTATCTATCATCATTTGTCAAATAATAAAAATAATATAGAAAAAATACACCAATCCCCTTCTAAAGATTATGAAAATAGTTCAAAACACTATGACAAAATTTTGAATCCATTTTTAAATCATATTCGAAAAGCAGTTACAGATTGGATAATTGTAAATCAACCAAAAAACATTTTGGATATTGGATGTGGCACAGGTAAACAAATATCGCTTTTACCAAATAATATTAATGTTATCGGAGTAGACAATTCACCGGCTATGTTAAAAATAGCCGACAAACAAGCTACAGGTAAATGCATTGAAGCAGATGCTGTAAACTTGCCTTTTCAAGATAATAAATTTGATTTGATAATATCTCAATTTGCATTACATGAAAAAAATATGGAAACTATTAATTCTGAATTAAAAGAAATTAAAAGATTACTAAAACCAAATGGAAAATTTTTGATAGTTGATTTTGATTATCCTACAAAACGAACGATTTTATCACAAATTCTGGGTTTTGGAATTTATCTAATTGAAAAAAATGCCGGTGATGAACATTTTGGAAACTACAAGTCATGGATGGATAGTGGCGGACTTGAAAAGATTATTTCTGATTCTGGATGGAAAATATTTGAACGGCAATTGTTTTACAAAGGCAATATTCATTTAACTATTTGGGAAAATTAAAAAAATAGAAACCACGAATTCATGAATAAAAATTAGTGCATTCGTAATAGAAAAAAATTATTTCATAAAAATTCTTAATTCTTTATCTAATTTGAAATGTGCATAAGCACCTGCAATAAAATATGAAGCTGCCAAAGAAACAAAGATACCTTTTAATCCAAAATATTTTGAAGTGAGATATGCAAACGGTAAATAAATAATAAATAACTGCAGTATTAGTATGCTTATTGCTTGAAATGGCTTTTCTAAAACATTTAAAATATTTGTTCCAATTTTCATTATTCCTTGAAGACCATAAGCTACAGGAACAATTCTAATATATAAAATTGTTGTTTCAATAATTTTTGGATTTTTACTAAAAATTTTAGCAATTGGTTTGGCAAACACTCCTAAAAGAATTGCTGTAATAATACCTATTAAAATTGAAAATGTTTCTCCTAATTTTTTTCCTTCTCTTACTCTATTTGTCTTTTTTGCACCTAAATTTTGTCCAATGAATGGTCCTAAAATTGAAGCTAAAGCTGCAATAAATGACATAGCAAAAAATTCAATTCTAGTTGCTACACCAAATCCGGCAACTGCTTGATTACCAAAAGTTGAAATCAATCTTGTAATAAGTCCTGCAGCAACAGGCAACGCCATTTTTACCATAGCATTTGGTACTCCAATAAAAAGTATTCTTTTCCAAATAAAAAACAGCTTTGAAAACTTTATTTTTATAAAACTGACAGCTCCAATTCTTTTTGTTAAATAATAAACTGCAAATGTAGCTGACCCAAATCGTGCAAATACGGTAGTTAAAGCTGCACCTTTAATTCCTAATTCAGGGAATGGACCTATTCCAAAAATAAACAAAGGATCCATTATAATATTTGCTATAGCTGAAAATAGCATTATCATTCCGGGAACTAATGTATTTCCAGAAGCCCTAATAATATTATTTCCTATCATCGGAATAGCTACAAATATACTTCCTATAAACCAAATTCGCATATATGATATTATAAATTCCAACACTACACCATCAGCTCCCAAAACTTTGAACAACGATCTAACTGACAAAAAGCCGATAGTTGAAACAATGACAATAATTACAATACCCAAAATTAAACTTGCTAAACTATATTTTTTTATTTCTTCCAATTTTTCTTGGCCGAACAATTTTGAAATAATTGCACTGCTCCCCAAACCTAAACCGACTGCAATACTATTAATAACCAGCACAACAGGAAAAGTGAATGAGAGAGCTGCTAATTCATCGGCACCTAATTTACCTACGAAGAATGCATCCGCTAAATTGAAAATAACCATGCTCATCATTCCAAAGATCATCGGAATTGTCATTTTAATTAAAATACTTAAGATATTGCCTTCTGTTAATTTTTTATTATTTTTTATATTCTTACCTTTTTTATAAATATTTTATTATTATAATTTAATCATTTTAAGGTTATTTTCAAATATTATACACACTTTTTTAATGGTACAAATAAAAGCCACGAATTCATAAATAAAAATTAATGCATTCGTGGCAATAAAATATTATAATTGTTAATAAAAAAAATATTAACAATATAATAACTAATTCCCCAAAAGTATAACTTTGAAAAATCACTGACAAAAACTAATAATTGAAAATAACAAATTGAGATATTGTTAGTTCCTAAATTTACTCAAATGAAAGATAATTTAAAAACCTATCAACAAATTCAATATTTATTTTAGAATAGTCACCTATATAACATTAAGTACATGCTTAATGATATCTCGTCTCGAAACAATTCCTACTACCTTACCATCCTCAATAATTGGCACTCTACGGAAATGGTTTTTTAGAAATAGAAAGAGCAATTATTTCTATACTTGTTTCAGGTTCGAAATAGATAACATCCTTTGACATAATATCTTTTGCTTTTAATGATTTTGGCATAAACTACCTCCTCCATTATCATTTATTTTTATTGTTTAATAAAAATTTAGCTATTCCCTCTGCGGCAACTTTTGCATCTGCAATTGCCGTAACCGCATCTAAATTAATGTTAACTATATCTCCGCCGGCAAATACCTTTGGAATTGAAGTCATACCGTTTTCATCAACTTTAACCTTTTTTCTCTCAGTAAATTTAAGTTTATCAGAAAGATTTTCAGGAAGAAATGAAAAATCAGGCTTTTGTCCAATTGCTTCGATTATCATACTGGATTCCAGAAATTTTTCCTGTTCTTCATAAAAACTGGGAGCAAACCGTCCATTTTCATCAAATACTGATTTGACTTTCTTACACAAAAGTCCTTTAATATTTCCTTTATCATCAAGCACAACTTCTTTTGGACCCCAGGCCGGATTAAATTCAATGCCTTCTTCTTTGGCTTCTTTTATTTCTACATCTGTAGCAGGTAATTTTCCCCAGTCTTCCAGCGAAACCACCATAGTTTTTAATGATTTATCATCAGGATACTGTAGGTGTTGAAGTCTTATTGTTTCTCTTGCTACATCCATTGCAACATTTCCACCACCAATAACTACAACTTGTTTATCAACTTTTCTCATTTCTCCAATTTTATTGTCTTTCAAAAAATCGAGGGCAAGTACACATTTTTCAGAATTTGCAACTCTTGTAGAAAAGCTGACAGTATTACCAATCCCCATAAAAACAGCATCATAGTCTTTTAGCAGTTGTTCAAATTCAATATCTTTTCCAACTCTAGTATTAAATTTGAAATCCACTCCAAGAGATCCAATATAATTAACATCTTTATCAATTGCTTCAAGAGGCAATCTGTAAATAGGCGGTCCTGTTCTGATAACTCCACCACCACCAGGGAGTTCATCATAAACAACAACTTCATGACCTTGAAGTCGTAAAAAATATGCTAATGATAATCCACTTGGACCGGCACCAATAATACCGACTTTTTTACCGGTAGCAGTGCCGGGTTTCAATTCAAGTTCTTCTTTGAAATTTTTAATCTGGTCAGCAGCATATCTTTTCAGCCATCTAATAGCAAGAGAATCTCCTCTTATGTGTAATGAACAAGCATCTTCACAATGTGCCATACATATTCTTCCACAAATAGAAGGGATAGGATTATCTTCATATATTTTTTCAAGCGATTCTTTAGGTTCATCTCGATAAATCGCATCAATATAATCTGATATTTTTAGATTAGCAGGACATGCCTCTTCACAAAGCTTACATTCCAGACATCGACCGGCTTCTTGTCTTGCCTCTTCTTTATTGTAACCAATCACCTGTTCAATAAATGAAAGTTTACGTACATCCGGTTCTATCTCTGGCATTTCCACTCTATCAGGTTCAAATAATGCGTACTGCATATCAGGTGAAAATCCATCATAATTCTCTTTTCTATGTGTAATACTTGCTTGAAATATCGAATAATCTTTTTCAGATTTATAAGTTTCTTTATCCATTTTTTCATCTTTCGGAATGAATGTAAAAGTATTAGTATCAAAATGAATATGAAAAAAATCCTTTGTAAGTGTTAATGATCCCGGAGGGCAAATATCAACACACAATCCGCAGAAGCAACATCTCCCGTAATCTAGTTGTGGTCTTTCGTCTTTCATGCCTTCTTCCGGTTTTGCTGTAAGTTCAGCAATTTTCACCATTTCAATTGCTTTATTAGGACAGATATCAGCACAATTTCCGCATCCTGTACATTTATCCCAATTATTTTTGTGAAATCCCCTGTATCGGTCAGCAATTTCTTTTACCTCAAAAGGATATTGTAATGTTTGTGGTTTCTCAAACAGATATTTTATTGCTTTGAATGGATTTAGATAACTTGTTTTAGACATTTTTTCCCTATACTTAATTTTTTTATCTATCTATTTCCGGAGGAACAACATACAAACTGATCATTATATT
>Ga0075121_1002490_pt1 | contig 10532 bp, 9 predicted proteins | sample AntAceMetag02UKG_FD_69793 | JGI IMG/M metagenome (GOLD analysis project Ga0075121, IMG submission 69793) | Saline lake microbial communities from Ace Lake, Antarctica - Antarctic Ace Lake Metagenome 02UKG | ecosystem: Environmental > Aquatic > Non-marine Saline and Alkaline > Saline | place... | reverse complement strand
CATATACAATTAGCCGAAAAATCATCACTATTTGTAGTAGCACCATGTACCGCAAATTTTATTGGGAAATATACCAGCGGTATCGCAGATGATGCCCTGACGACTTATGCTTTATCACATACAGAAAAAGTTCTTCTTGCTCCGGCAATGAATGTTAATATGTGGCAGCACGCTGCTGTTCAGAGCAATTGCAAAATACTTAAGGAAAGAGGAGTTTCTTTTATTGGTCCTGATACAGGAGATCTTGCCTGTGGCATAAATGCCAAAGGACATATAAGTAATATAGACTCAATCGTTAAAAAAATTGTAAGTTTAATCGTATAGCAATTTGCTCTTTAATATTGTTGCCTGGCAATAATACAATATTCTCCATGAAACGAAAAAAATTAAGCTCAAGCCTCCTGAGTCGCCCGACGAGATAGGTTTGTGATTGGAAAGTTTAACTTCATCATGAAATTTCTTATAACAGCCGGTCCTACCAGAGAAAATATCGACCCTGTTCGTTTTTTGACAAATCGCTCCAGCGGAAAAATGGGATATGCATTAGCTGATGCTGCATTTAAAGCCGAACATGAAGTTGTTATTATTAGCGGAGTTGTCACAATTCCTGCAGTAGAAAATGTAACAATGATTTATGTTGAATCTGCAGCAGAAATGTTTGAAGCTGTTTTAAAGGAATACAAAAAAGCAGATGTTATTATTATGTCAGCTGCAGTAGCAGACTTTACTCCAACTGAATATTATAAGCATAAATTAAAAAAGAGTGGTAAAGACAATTTACTGCTAAACCTCAAAAGAACTGTTGATATTTTATCCTATCTAGGAGAACATCGTCAGAAAAATCAGAAGTTGGTCGGGTTTGCCGCTGAATCTGAAAATGTTATTGAAAATGCGAAAATAAAGCTGAAGAAAAAGAACTTGGATTGGGTTATTGCTAATAATATAGGAATTTCAGGTTTAGGGTTTCAGTCTGATAATAATGCAGTAACAATGATTTCCCGCGATGGGCGTACAATTGAACTATCTCCCCAGTCAAAAAGAGAACTTGCCAAAAAAATAATTCAAATAGTCATTTAGGAGCTATATCAAAAACGATTTTTCTGATATACCGGAGGTCTTGCATATTTGTCAAATAAAAGATTTTTCATGACTGATAATTACAATAGTCTGGTCATCAGACTGATCTTCTTCTGGGGAGAATTTGTCAACGGCCCTAAGTATTTTATCTGTGCATTTACGAGGAGTATTTTTCCTTTTACATGATTCTAAAAAGATTTTATTTAACCTTTCCAGTCCAAATTCTTTTCCTGCAGCATTAGTAGCTTCTGTTATTCCATCTGAATACAACATTATAGAAAAATTTGGTTCAAATAAAAATGATAATGTATCAAAATTGTCAGTCAATTCACTTGGAAGAAGTCCAAGAGCGGCTCCGTCTGGTGAGATTTGCCTGACTTTATTTTTATTTGAGAAAAGAAGTAATTCAGTATGGCCAGCTCTGCAGAACTCCAGAGTTTCTTCTTTTTTATCCAATAGACAGCAAGAGAGAGATACGAAACGCTCTTCATTAGTGTCTCTGTAAAGATTTGTATTTAACTCTTCAAAAAGATTACCCAAATTTGTAAAACGTTCTACATTAGCACGAATAAAACTCCTAGTCATTGCCATTACCATACATGCAGGAACTCCTTTTCCGCTTGCATCACCAATAACTACTAGAAGACGGTTCTTATCTATTTCTACGAAATCATAAAAATCACCATTAACTTCTTTTGCAGAACGTGTAAAAGCATTAATCACAAAAGGACTCCATTCAGGAAATTCTTTGGGAAGAAGCGACGCCTGTAATAGGCGTGTAAATTCAAGTTCCTGTGAGAGACGCTGCTGTATTGTCAAGTTTGAATAAACTTTCAATATATTGTGTATAAGAACAACTAGCTTGGTCATAGATTCAAGTGAATCGAACTGCGTTTTCGTAAACGGCTTATTGTTTTTATTATTTATAGCACAAATAACGCCGGTAACATTGTTTTCCATTATCATTGGGATAGTCATTAATGTATAAATAGGAATAATTTTATTTGCAGCTATAAGCTGTTTGTCATCAGAGGTATCTAATAGCAGAAGTCCTTTTTTATTTTGTGCTGTCTCCCCAATAATTCCTTCGCCAAGTTTTATCTTTTCATATTTCAAGGAATCAGATGCATAGCGCGGTTTACTTAATACGAACTTTTTTGAACGCTGAAGAGGCGGGAATGCTTCTGTATATCCCACAGGTAATAAATAGTCATCATTTTGCAATTCATATATGCAGACACCTTTTGCTTCTGTGATATTGGCAATTTGGTGTGCTATTGATGAATAGACTTCATCAAACTTAGATGTATTACTAAGTGTATCCGAAAAAAACTTCATAAAACTGCTAAGCTGTTCATTTTTCTGCTGCTCATTTTTTAGCAATTGTGTTATCGCACGACGTTTTTTTAAGCAGAGAATAGAAAGAATAAGCAATATAAAGAATAGCACGATTAATATTACAATGATATATTCTGCTATTGCGGTTAATAAATACATGTAAAACAACCTATTTATTTATTATAGAGTTAAAATCAACTACCATTATAACAGAAAATTATAAAAAACAAAACCCTTTTTTTATATATATGTTGAGTTATACTTAAAAAGTATAGGGATTGGCTTTTTAATGTTTTTTTTGGGTATTTAATAATAAGTGCTAAGGCAGGACTAAAAATAGATGAAAACTTTAGATTTATCATTTGTCAAGATTTGCGGAATAACCAGACCGGAAGATGCAGCCTTTGCATGCGAACTTGGTGTGTCTGCTATTGGTTTTGTTGCTTATTCTAAAAGCAAACGATATATATCCAGTATTAACGTTAATGTAATCACTTCTCAAATTACAAAAAAATATCCTAAAATCAAGCACGTAGGAGTTTTTGTAAATGAGGATTTTGATACAATTATAAAATATCTTAAATCCGGTATAAATGTTGTTCAGCTTCATGGTGATGAAACAGTGGAATATGTTTGTGAACTTAAAAAAACTATTTTAGCGAAAAACTTTGACGTTGAAATATGGCGAGCAGCCAGATTAAGGTCAGAGAAAGATGTAATTCAACTAAAAAAATATCCTGTTGATATATATCTTGTTGATTCATTTGTAGAAGATAAAATTGGTGGAACCGGTGTTATAGGGGACTGGGAGTTAGCAAAACTTGCGGTAAAAATACTACCTAAACCCGTAATCCTTGCAGGAGGCCTAACCCCTAAAAATATCCACGAAGCAATTAGTAAGGTTCATCCGTTCGGGGTTGATGTTAGCTCAGGCGTCGAAGCTTCACCAGGCATAAAAGATCAAAATTTAATGAAAGAATTTCTCGACAAATAAAATGTAACTATACCGGAAGTTTTTTTTGGGTTTTTTCCTCAACTGTTTTTATTATTTCTCGAAAATCATTTCGCTTTGGGTATACATATACTTTTTTAGTTATGCATGCATTCAGCAATAGTTTTTGCAATTTTATCCAAATCATTTTCATCGATAGCTATGACATCAAACAGTAGCTCCCCCTTTTTTAATATCCCGACTACCGGGTTATTACAATTTAAAAGAGAGTAGTATGTTTTTTTAGCTGAACCGTTGTTTTTGCTATTATTTATTTTTACAGCATAGCTTGGAATATAAGTTTCAGGTAATGTTCCACCACCACATTGAGCTTTATTTTCTATAATAGTGTTTGGTATATCACGCTCAGTTAATTTTTCAGATAAGAACTCTGCCTTACCCTTTAATTCTTCATGTGATAAGTTAATGTAAAAAAGTGTTGGAATTGCTGATAGTGTGGGTTTTATATAACAGTTTAAAACATAAGATAGGGCCGCGATGGCAAACTTATCTGCTCTAAGCACTCTCATCATGGGAGTATTTTTTAGTTTTGTTATTAAATCTTTTCTACCCACGATAATACCAGCCTGTGGACCACCCAAAAGCTTATCTCCGCTGAACAATACTAAATCCGCACCTTCATTGAGCGCTGTAACAACATCAGGTTCATTTTGATCAATAAATTTATCTGGTCTTTCAACTAGGCCTGAACCTTGGTCATAAACTAGAGGGATATTATTTTTTTGAGAAATTTTTGCAAGTTCTTTTATACTGACTTCTTCTGCAAAACCGTTAATGGTATAATTTGATTTATGTACTTTTAATAAAATTGCTGTATCTGATGTAACAGCATTTTGGTAATCATTGGGTTTTGTTTTATTAGTGGTTCCTATTTCAACCATTTTAGAGCCGGAGGCTTCCATAATCTCATGGATACGAAATGAGCCGCCTATTTCTACAAGTTCTCCCCTCGAAATAATTGTCTCTTTGCTTTTTGCCAGAGCATTAAGAGTTAAAATAACAGCAGCAGCGTTATTATTGACAACTATTGCGTCTTCTGCCCCTGTAAGATATTTTAGTTTTTCAGTTAAATGGAAAAGTCTATTAGTTCGTTTGCCTGTCGCTAAATCAAATTCCAAATTAGAATATCCAGTCAAAGAGTCTTTTACAGCTTCCAGAAGCTTATTACCAAGCGTGGCTCTTCCGAGATTTGTATGTAAAATAATACCTGTTGCATTTATTACTGGCTTATATGATGTTTCGGACAGACTTGAAACTTCAGCTTTAACGTTATTTACAATGTTTGCTAGAGTTGGAATTTCAGTGCTATTATTTAGGATTTGAGTTCTGTAGTTTTGAATAATTTTACGTATTGAGTAAACTACTATTTTTCTTCCATTTTTTGAAATCAGTGTAGAAATTTCAGACAGGCCTAGAATTTTCTCTATACTTGGTAATTGCTGTAATGGAGTTTTCATCTCAATATTTTATACGTTTCATTTTTAAAAGATGTAACAGCCTTCCCTAGAGTAAACTTTGCTTGTTTGAGCAATTTGTCTTGCCATTTTTGACTTAGAACTTATAGCAAAACACAATGTGGCAAACTTCACAAGGGTATAGGGTGGTCGGGGTGAGAGGATTCGAACCTCCGACCTTCGCGTCCCGAACGCGACGCTCTAAACCAGGCTGAGCCACACCCCGATGTTTAGCACAAATTAAACTGCCGATGCGTATAGCATAGCTCAAGGAGCCATGTTAGACTCATAAAAAAGCAGTAAAATTTATAAGAAATAGTTAATATTTCTTATTTTTCGTTCAATGAAATAATAACAGATTTTAATCTATCAGAACCACTAACCGCAACACTCTCTGTTTTGATTCCGCTGTCTTCTTTTAATACCATATGAACAAGACGGCGATCATGTGAATTCATTGGAGGCATTGTAATAGATTCACCCCAACGTTTTACTTCTTTAGCAGCATCTTGCGCCTGCAGTTTTATGTTTTCTGAATCTTCATCTGAATTAGATCGTTTATTGTTGGTGGTGGGGTGGCTTTCTCTTCTTCCTTCTGTAGAGGGTGGTTTTCTATCTCTTCTCGAGTCGTTTTTATAATCACGACTGTTACCTTTTGAATACCCATCAATATCAATTGTTATCCATGGACATTCGATGTCGTTCTTTGTAGCCATCCTATTTAGCAACAGTTCCAGACTTTGCAGAGACTGTCCTCTTTTTCCAATTATTCTGCCAGCATCATCTGAACTTGTAAGCAGTACAATTTTTCCATTTCTTTCTTCACCTTTAACTGAAGCATTAAGGCCGAGGTAGTCGAGCATTGTCGCCATGGTGGTTGATGCTCTCTTTATACGTTCGCTGTTTTCAATCATTATTATATCTCCTTTTAAACTTAAATAATCATAGCTATTTAAGTTTTTATGTTCTAAGCAATTTTGAGTTTTTCTTTTTTCATTGGATATTTGTTCATTAAAAGCTGAGCAATACTGATTAGCTGACTTACTGTCCAGTATAATGTCAAACCTGATGGCATGCTATACAAGAAGAAAAGCATAACCACAGGCATAAGCATCATCATTTTAGCCTGAGCAGGATCAGTTGCTGTTGGCGTAAGCTTCTGCTGCAAGACCATAGTAAGTGCCATCGCAATTGCCAAAGGATTAATGGGTAGTCCAAAAATATGGCCTACGGTGTCCGGCAAAGTCAAATTATTGATCCATAAGAAAGAAGCCTGACGCAACTCTATCGCACCGTCAAGAGTCCAATACAGGGCAAAGAAAACCGGTATTTGCACAAGAATAGGAAGACAGCCGCCAAGCGGGTTGACTTTCTCTTTTTTGTACAATTCCATTGTTTTACTATTAAGTGTTTGTTTATCATCCTTATATTTTTCACGAAGCTCTTTTACCAATGGTTGAATCTTCTGCATTCTTTTCATTGACATATTGGCTTTATGTGTAATAGGCCAGAAAACGAGTTTAACAATAACTGTTAATGCAATTATAGACCAGCCATAGCTTCCAACTATGCCTTTAAGAAATATCAGGCCATAAAGAAGCCATAAAGAAATTGTTTCTAAAAAGCTGAAAGCAAGATGCATAATGCCCGTTGCCTGAGGGGCAAATGCTTTCAACAACATAACATCTTTCGGACCAGCATAATATTCGAAGTTCCAGGTCTGAGAGCTGTTAGGCTGTATCTCGGTAGCACCCATTCTTCCAGCAGCACATATAACAGGATATTCCTCATCTTTTTCTTTTTGAGTATATCTATGATTAATATTTCCCGAATTAAATACCCCTTCGCCACCGATAGGTTTTAGAATAAGAGCAAAATATTTATCAGAAACTGCCAACCACTTTATGGGATCATACTGAATCATATCGTTTTTCAGCTGTTTATTTGAAGCTTTAACTGAATCAATATCATTGGTTCCAGCCAGTAAAACATCTATTCTGTGAGATTCGCTTCTTGCAACATTACCCGCCAAATACTGAATAGGGGGAATTCCTCCAACCCACACATTTAATTCTCTAAATTTTAGTTTTTCACTATTCTTATTATTTATTGAAACAGTGTAATTGACAACATAAGAATCCGCTAGAGACCATTTTTGAGTTAAGTAAAATTCTGTACCATCAGCTCTGCTGAACTCTCTTTTAACTGTTACAGAATTTTCCCTATTATCGACTATCGGTTTATTAACATTTAACAATTTCCATTGATTGTTTCTCTCCGAGACAGAAAGGGCTCCAGGGATAATATTTTGATCAAGAATTACATTCTCAGTTTTGGCTGAATTTTGAAAATCCTTTAAAGCAATAGAACTAATACTACCTTTAGCGGGGTTTATAGTAAGACTGTACAACGATTCAGGGGATGAAAGTTTAATATTTGAAAACTTGCTGCCCCAATCACCTGTTTTTGGTAAGTTGAGACTCTCGTCAGCTTTTGATTCTGCAGCTTGAACTTTCGTCGACGGAACTTTTTTTTCAGTGTCAGGTGTAGGTGTTACTATTCCTTTTGTAGTCTCAGTATTTTTATTGTTTTCAACTGTTTGTGTTTTTGAAGCGGGTTCAGGAGTTGGAAGCCAATTCAGTCCCTTTGGACCAAATACATAATTCCAAGACAGCAACAATGTTACACAAATGACAATAACTATAATTGTAGTATTGTCGAACTTCTTTTTAGACATTAATTTAGTTCCCGTGTTTTTTTAGGTTAATTTTAAAATTCAGTTTTTCCGGTACAGGGTCAAACCCCCCTTTACATAATGGCTGACAACGAAGAATCCTATATGCTCCCAACATTATCCCGAAAAAAACTCCGTGCTTCTCTATTGCTTCTGCTGTATACTCTGAGCATGACGGAACAAAACGGCAACACCTCAACCAAGGCGTCAGGAACTGATATATACGAATCAGTGCCAATAAAAATATAGAGATTATTCTGAATCTTCTTTTTTTGTAGGGACTATCCATATACCTGCTTTTATCAACAATTCTATCATTTCAGCCTGGACATCTTGAAGCTGCCTATCCATAATTCTTTTTCTAGGGATAAAAATAATGCGAGAAGCAGCTATTTGGGCTTTTATCAAACGGAAGGACTCCTTAATAAGTCGTCTTGCACGATTCCTGACTACAGCCTTTTTACTAAATTTCCGCCCACATATTATTCCAATCCTGTGTTTTTTATCGGAAGCTTTAGCATACACTAGTAAAAAATATTTGCCAACATACTTAATTCCATTTTTCCTAACAGAATCAAATTCTGATTTCAGCCGCAACATTTCGGCCGGTTTAAATGCGGCATTTCCGTATTGAATAATAGTTTTTTTTTTATTTTGACGGAAATTATTTACCATTAGTTTGCTATTATGCTCTAAATTGCAGGATATAAAAGTTATTGAGGTTTTTCAGTCAACTACAATATTTTTTATCCCTCGTAAAAATTATGCAGAAATACTCTTACGACCTTTTGCACGACGTCTTTTTATGATGTTTCTGCCACTGCTGGTTGCCATCCTGGCTCTAAATCCCATTTTTCTTTTTCTCTTTAAATTCGATGGTTGAAAAGTTCTTTTCATGTTTTCTTAATTCCTTACATTACTATTAAAACTGATATGATATAATTTTCACAAAATACAATTCATATACCTGAGCCAATCTCCAAAAAAAGGATAGGCCTACCTATATTTTAAACAATATTTTAATCCAAAAGAGCCCTTAAAATAATATCTTTTGGTTTTAAGTCAAGTCTTTTTACTTTTTTGCGTGATTTAATTTGTGTTTTCAATACCATTAAAAATACTACAATGAACGTTTTCTATTAACAAATACAAGAACACAGTTCCTGCAAACTGCTAGCATTAAAATTATATTTAAGGTTACCTTGTTTGAAAATAAATGCATGATATGTTAGATATTGTATGCTAAATAGATATTCCAATAGAATGGTAATCGGAGAGAAAACATGTCCAGAAAAGGTTTTGTTGATAAAAATTTATTTGGGTTAAAAGATAGACTTCGTAACCACCCTACAAATGAGAATGAGAAAAAGGCTGTCACCACGCCCGTATCAAATCCTCAAGCGAAAGAACAGACAAACAAAGAAAAAGAATTTGTTAATGCCCAAAAACAGCTAAATAAAAAACCTGATTCGCCGCGACCAGAAAGTAAACAAATTGTTTCTGAAATTTTGCCTCCACAAGCGAAAGAAGATACTGCTACGATTGACAAAGAATATTTTAAAGCACTGCTTGAACGAAAAAAGGAATTTTTTCATAAGAGAAGTGATATTTTAAAAAGAATAAAACTAAATTTAGAAAAACTGCCCATTGATATTGAAAGGCATGAGAAACAGCTTGCCGAATCAAGAAAAACTAAGGAAAAACTAGTATTTCTTGTTGAGGAAATTAATACATTAAATGAAAAGGAATGGGATAAAAAAGACTTTTCTTTAGATTTGGCCAATGCTATGAAAAAAGTTGAAAACACCAGACTTGAATTATTTACCCTACAACAAAAAACGAATTGCCTGCTGGAAGATAATATTCCGGGACTAGAAAAAAATAGACATTCTTTTATTCCTGAGCTAACATCTCTTTCGCCTGGACAAATATTTAAGCTAGGACTAAGCTTTTTCTTTCCATTAATAATTGGATTACTATTGACAGGGATTCTAATTTCAATTGCAATGTTCATTGCAATGGGAGTAATTTGATCAACTTTAGCGTTAACTCCCTAATAAAAAAACAGGCAAGTAATTATGAAAAGTAAAATTGATTCCAGAAAAATAAATTCCAGACATTTCCAAGCAGAAAAGAGCAGATTAACGCGTTATCTGCGTTTAAATAGCTGTAGTTTGCTAGTAGGAACTTTTCGCCCAGAATCAAAGATACGCTTTCGTCGTATGGCCTTAACGCTGGCCACATCAATTATTTTCATAATTGGTTTTATTTTTGTAGTCTTTTAATATATTGAGTTTACTCAGTAAGTATCGTTAAACTTGATCATCGTAGCTTGAGTGAAGCTAATCCAATTAACGCAAAAATGCCTCCCAAAATCCAAAACCTTATTACAATTTGGGTTTCAGTCCATCCTTTTCTCTCGAAATGATGATGAATAGGAGTACACAGAAAAACCCTCCTACCAGTTAATTTATAGCTTATAACCTGAATAATAACAGAACCGGCTTCCATAACAAAAACTCCTCCGACAAGAAGCAGTATTAATTCCTGTCTTACTAGAACAGCTATCAGTCCAATTGATCCTCCAAGCGCTAGACTGCCGGTATCCCCCATAAACATAGAAGCTGGGTGGCAATTGTACCAGAGAAAGCCTATTCCCGCACCAATAATGGCGGCCGCGAATATTCCAATTTCTCCAGCACCGGAAATATAATGTATTTTTAGATGACTGGCAAAAATAATATTGCCACTTAGATAGGCGAACACACAATAGGCCAAGGTACAGAATATAACAGAGCCAATTGCTAACCCATCTTTTCCGTCCGTAAGGTTCACCGCGTTTGACGAACCCACTACAACCAGTATACCTAAAGGCAATGTTATTAATGCACCATAAAAACCTGTCAACAAAGGATCT
>Ga0075121_1002488_pt1 | contig 10535 bp, 8 predicted proteins | sample AntAceMetag02UKG_FD_69793 | JGI IMG/M metagenome (GOLD analysis project Ga0075121, IMG submission 69793) | Saline lake microbial communities from Ace Lake, Antarctica - Antarctic Ace Lake Metagenome 02UKG | ecosystem: Environmental > Aquatic > Non-marine Saline and Alkaline > Saline | place... | reverse complement strand
AATAATCCCGTTAAATCTTTCCGCAAAGAAGCACTTTGCTCTTGCCACTCCTGTAATATAAATTTTAATTCAATTTCCTCTTGGCCGTTGTTTTGTTGAACATTAGAAACATAAAGAGGAATATTCAAGTTTCCATTCTTACCCAAAACATCCTTTACCGGCATAACCTTAGCGAAACCTTCGATATCTTTATATCCAACAAACGCCTTATGGATCTTGGCGATATGTTCATCAGTTAAATAGCTAAACGCGCTTTCTCGTTTGACATCGTTAACCGCGTTAATAAACAGAATCTTGCCTTGCCTCTCTTTTTTCTTCCCCTTATTGCATATTAGAATGCATGCTTCCATTGGTGAGTTATAAAAGAGATTCGGGCCTAAACCTATAACTCCTTCTACGACATCTGACTCAATCATTTTTTTACGCATATCCGCTTCAGCATCACGAAACAATATTCCATGCGGCCAGAGAATAGCACAACGGCCGTTCTTATCATTAAGGCTTTTGATAATGTGTTGCTGAAAAGCGTAGTCCGCAGTTCCCTGCGGCGGTGTTCCGTAAATATTTCTACCATAAGGGTCTTTTTCAAACTCTGCCCTATTCCACTGCTTGATAGAATACGGTGGATTAGCGAGAATGATATTAAACTTCTTCAGCTTGTCTCTTTCTAAGAATGCCGGATGTTTTAAAGTATCTCCGCGCGCAATCTTAAAATCTTCTATCCCATGCAAAAACATGTTCATTCGCGCAATAGCCGATGTCATCAAATTAAGCTCTTGGCCGTACAGCTTTAATGACCGGTATTCTTTCCCATCGGTTTTTAGTTTATTCACGCACGATAAAAGCATACCGCCTGATCCACATGTAGGATCATATATAGACTCTCCGGGCTTGGGATCCATGATAAGGGTCATAAGCTGAACAACGGTGCGGTTGGTGTAAAACTCTGCCGCGGTATGACCTGAATCATCAGCGAATTTCTTGATTAAATACTCATACCCCTGCCCCAGCTCATCATTAGGCACATTTTTAATTGATAAAACCCGTGAGGAGAAATGTTCCATTAAATTGATAAGCGTCTCATCACTCAAGCGGTCTTTATTTGTCCATTGCGCGTCACCAAAAATCCCAAAAAGCGTATCCGGGTTAGCTTTTTCAATCTGACGCATGGATTTCTGAATAGCAGAGCCGACATTCTTTGTATTTTCACGCACATGTTTCCAATGCGCGCCTTTTGGGATTTGGAACCTGTGATTTTCCGCAAAAGAGGCATATTTTAAGTCACCACCGGATTCCTTGAGCGCATTCTCATATTCTTCATCATAGACATCGCAAATACGCTTAAAAAAAAGAAGCGGGAATATGTACTGTTTATAATCCCCGGCATCAATAAGTCCGCGTAATAGCGTTGCCGCCCCCCATAAATATTTTTCTAATTCTTGTTGCGTCATCATTTTATTAATCCAAAACTTTTAAGTTTCTCTTTCATTTTATCTTCAGCTTTAATCGCGTCATTAAACGCATTTTTAAGATTTTTTAAAGCATCCTCTACTGAAGGCAAATTATCTTCAATTTTCTTTTCCACATAAAGCGGGATATTCAGATTGAAATCGTTTGTTTCTATCTGTTCTAATTCGACAACCTTGGCATGGTCTTGAACGTCTTTATAATCCCGATACCATCTATAAATACCTTCGATATGTTCATTCTCCAGATAGTTTTGAGCCCTGCCGACACGCACCTGATCTGAGGCATCTATAAAAAGTACTTTACCTTTTCTATCTTTTTTCTTAAGCGCGCGGAAAACTAAAATGCAGGCTGAAATAGCAGCTCCATAGAAAATATTTGCCCCCAAACCAATAACCGCTTCAACAATATCCAAATTGAGTAATTGTTCGCGAATCTTACCTTCCTTGCCTTTACGGAATAATGCTCCATGCGGCAGAACAACCGCCACCCGTCCATTTGGGTATTCCATAGATTTAACCATATGCTGAACCCACGCAAGGTCGCCATTGCTGTCTGGTGGCACACCGGCAATGTTACGGCCGTATGGGTCTTTCTCCCAAAGTGAAGCGCCCCATTTTTTAAGTGAAAACGGTGGATTGGCTATTACGCAATCAAATGTGGCAAGATTATCACCGCTAAAAAATGCTGGATTTCTCAAAGTGTCATCACGCACAACAGTAAAATCCTCAACTCCATGCAAAAACATATTCATCCGCGCAATGGTTGAAGTTGTCAGGTTCTTTTCCTGTCCGAATATTTTAAGCGTCCTGTAATCCTGATTATTTGCCTTAAGATGATTGATACATTCAAGAAGCATACCCCCAGTACCGCAAGCCGGGTCATAAATAGATTCTCCGGGTTTGGCGTCAATTATCCTGCCCATCAGATTAACAACTGAACGCGGCGTATAAAATTCTCCTGCTTTTTTATTCGTTAAATCAGCAAAATGCTTAATAAGATACTCGTATGCTTGACCGAGAAGATCCGGTTCGATATTAGAATTGGAAAGATTATGTTGAGAAAAATGCTCAATCAGATTTATAAGAAGCTCATCTGACAAACGTTCTTTATTCGTCCACTGCGCGTCACCGAAAATGCCATAAAGAAATTTCTGATTAGCCTTCTCGATTTCACGGAACGCAAATTGCAGAGCCTGCCCCACATTCGTGGTCACTTCACGCACATCGTTCCAGTGGCAGTTTTCCGGCACGATAAAACTATGGAATTCCGGAAAGCTAGCGTATTCTACGTCACCGCCGGATTCCTCTAAAGCCTGTTTATATTCTTCATCATAGACATCAGATATGCGTTTAAAGAACAATAACGGAAAGATATAAACCTTAAAATCAGCCGCGTCTACCGGCCCTTTTAGTATCCAAGCGGCTTTGGATAAATACTGTTCAAGTTGTGAAAGTGTTATCTTCCCGTTCTTCATAAATCCCCTTCATCCGCGAAACTGTAATAATTACCGTCACCGATGATAATGTGGTCAATTAACTTTATCTCCATCAGCCTTCCGGCATCACTTAGTTCTTTGGTGAATTTCTTATCCTGTATGCTTGGCGTAATGTTAGCGCTGGGGTGATTATGCACGCAGATAATAGATGCCGCGAATTTCTGTAAGGCGCTGTGGATAATCTCTCTCACAATCGGCATAGCGTGGTTTACGGTACCTGTAGCGGCGTCGGTGATGTCAATGATGCGGTTGTTGCTGTCAAGATAAGCAACCTTAAACGTCTCAGTCTTTAAGTCCCGCATCTGAGGTATGAGGATATCCACAATATCTTTGGCTGATGATACCTTTTGCTTCCCGGCACTTGATTCATCCTCACGGAAGCGTCTCCCAATTTCAAAAGCAGCTTGAATGTGTGCCATTTTAGCACTGCCTAGACCCTTGAAGTCTTTCCAATCCCGAGCATCTGTTTGTATCATATTTCTAAACGTACCGAATTTCTTTAATATGTCTCGCGCAAGATCAATCGCGCTTATGCCTGGTGCTCCTATCCGCAAAAGGATTGCCAGAAGCTCTGAGTTACTTAAACTTCGAGCACCCTTCTTTAACAGCTTCTCTCTTGGTCTGTCATCCTCTGGCCAAGCATTAATTCCTGATAATTTTTTATTTTTTGTTCTTGTCATACACCCATAGCTTTTAGAATATTATTTAACTCGTTTACATGACTTCTTTTTTCATCAAGCATCTCTTTAGGGAATAATTTCTCATAGGATCGCTTATCCGTTTTCTTGTCTGGCGCCAAATACCTTGACTCAAAAGTGCTTTTACATTTTTCGCTCGCCATATTTTCGCCGTGCCCTAAAATAATTAAAAATACCCCTTCTATGCAAGGTGTTAATTTTAGGAATTCTATCTTCGGTCTTTGTTTCATGCGAGAAAGCAATTTTTTATCTGCGTCAAAAGGAACATCAGCATCAATCAAAACAAAACATCTATCGTATCCTCTGCTTCCGCATAATCTAATAGCTTTTTCAACAACATTTCGAGGAGATCCCCCATAACCGCATTCAACATTTACCGAGACATCCATATCGCGTGTTATGTACAATTCCTTTGCATATCGCAAAAATGCTTTTTCTGTGGGACCCTCACCAACTATTAAAATCGTCTTTTTAGTTCTTCTGACTGGTCTTTTTCGCTGCGCTGCCATATTCTCTCCTCTTAAATATTTGGTGTTGAACCATAAGCGCCAGCCATATATTTCGCGTAAATATTGTCGTCTCTGCGTATACCTTTTAACTCATCCAGCCTGTAAATTTCACTTTTGCATTCTTTATTTTTTTCTACCAGCATCACCTGCTCTTTCTCTAGGTGGTTCAGTATTTCCAGCGAGTGCGTTGTGAACAGAAGCTGAGTATTTTTCGGATTTGTTGCCGGGTTTCCAAACAACTCAATAATCCTCGGTAAAGTATGCGGGTGTAAATCAATTTCTAATTCATCAATTATCGCGATTCCACCTTGCTCGATTGCCGGTAAAAGAAAATATAATAAAACAAACATGTTTTTTGTCCCGCTTGATTCAAACGCAAATGGAAGATCATATGTTTTTCCATTAACCAAGTGGGCTCCATAAGGCAAGTATATTTGTTTTTTCTCGCCCGTCCTCTTGTTATGTGCCTCTCCTGCCGCAATACGAATTCCTTCCAGGCCAAGATCAATATCTTTTAAAAACGAAACGACCTTTACAAAAACTTCCGGGTTCTTGTCATAAAACTCCGATGCTTGAAAAAGGCCTTGCCCTCCCAAAGAAGAGGTGTCCCATGTTTTTCCTTTCTGGTTTACATTGCTAATAATCTTGCCCCAAAACGAGGCTATATCCGTGAGGACATCATTCCTGATAGCTACAGATGCCGCTATAAGAGAAACGTTTTTTCGTAAAATCTCTTTCACAACTTCTGTTTTTAAATTAATACGCTGGGATATTTCTGATCCCTGAATCGTTTCGCCCCATACTCTCTTAAAAAGATAATTAAAATGATTTGTCTTTTTATCTTTTTTGTATAATTCTTCTTTTATAACATGTGTTTGGCATAAATGCAGTATATACTTATAAATTTCTTCTTTATGTTCAAATGCTATTTCAAACTCGGAAGGTTTTTCTTCGTGATCTGAAAAAGAAAAAGTATCAATCGGGATCTTTTCCTTTTCACCTTCAAGCCCAACAAAAGAATTACGAACAAACCAGCTTAAAAAAGCTAAGGCTTTTAGAGCGTTTGTTTTCCCAGAAGCGTTAGCCCCGATAACTGCTGTTATCTTACTTAAACGCGTACCTGCTGGGCTATCAACAAACATATTACTTTGGGTCTCTCGCCCCTTTCGAATGGCCTCAAAGTCAATTCTGGATTTTTCTGAAAAAGAACAAAAATTCTTAAAGATAAATGAATGGATCATTTTATTCTCCTGTATTGTTTACAGCTATTGCAACTTTGTGATTTCTTATTAACAAAATAATACCATTTTAACAGAATTTTGTCAATATCTATTTTTATTGTGCACTAAACTCCCTGTATTTAGCTGATCGTGCAAAAAGCATCTTTTGCTGTAACGACAATTCGTTAGAACACTTTAGGAAACCCTAAATCTTTATTTTAGGCTGATTAGGCATCAAAATAATTTATATTTGCGGAAATAGAGTCACTTTTAAACTATTGCGCTTATAAAAACAAGGTTCGTTATTACTGCAGCGATTATATCAAGTAATCCACCTATTCGTTCTGCCTTATCATCAAACATCAAAATAGCATAACATGCAGGAATCATCAAGGTTGTTTATCCTGCCAATTCTTCAATATGCCTTTTACATAGGCATAACATCTTTTCGAATTACTTACACTCTTTTTATCTACTATGGCAAATGCTTTCTTTACCTGCTCTTCTCCGAGAGAATCCATCAATACAATTATCTCTTCTACTACTTTGGGATCATTCTCTTTAAAGACTATTTTCGCGTATTCCTTTGCTTTGTTTAGTTTTTTCGCACCATATGACAACTCTAATCTGTCCCATTCTGCTTCTAACCATTCAGGATCATATAAAGGCAAGACCTTATAGGATTTGGCTAACAGGGCCTCATAAGAACCTTCTTTAGGAGTATCATAGGCAACATCAATAAGGTTTAAGCTTCTCAACTCCCCCATGCCTTTACTAATAACCCACTTACTTACATTAAAACGTTTGGCTAAAACATCCAGGCTGGAAAACCACCATGGCTTAGCATTGCTTATATTTACATATGCTAAGTTTATAAGATAGCAAAATTTTGCTCTATGCGAAAGCTGTCTGTCCCATCCATGCTCCCAGTAATTATCCGGTATCTGAAAATACCAACCCTTCGGCATTAAATAGGGCTTTTCCGGGTTATCATAACTCAATAATGTAATAGTAGCATCTTTGTTATGTTCAGGTTCAAATTTTATAAGTTTATAGTCTTTCTCAAGCTTTCTTAGGCTTTTTATAATCTGTCTTCTGTAATCGGTTCTTGTCGCGGTACCATATAATCCTAAAGAAGCTGCTATCTTATCATAATCAAGGATTATCCTGTCTTCAAAATTATTATTGAACTCCCTTAAAAGTAACAGATATAAGTCAAATGTCCTCTCGCTTTGGTTTGTCAGCATGCGTCCAGCTAAAATAGAGTTCTCTAAGAATTGCCAGGACACAAAAACTCCTTCTTCTTGGGCTGGGATTGTATTTGTGACCTTCTTATCTATCTTTATGGTTTCAAAATACTTGAGAAGCTCGCTTGCTAAGCCTTTTGACTTTATCAACACATTCGTTTCAGCATTCTTACTAAATGCGCTCTCGCTCCAGTTAGAACTACCCATTATGATAATCTCGTTATCTATGACTATGGCCTTGGCATGTGTATATGTAGTAAGATTATCGTATTCCACATCTATTCCTGCTTCTTTAAGCATCTTAAAGCACCAGGCATTCTTTCCTTTCGCTGCCCATTTATATATATCCTGTCCTGTAACAAAATCTATATTTTGGTCTAAGATAATTTTTAACACTACGCCTCGTTCTTTGGCGCGCATTAACTCTTCGATCAGCTTATAAACCTTAGTTGTTTTATCATAAGGGTGCAGGCTAACCTGATACATTACCACATAAATCGACTCTTTTGCCCCTTGTAAGGCTTCTTTAACTGTTGGGTAGTATTCCCTACCACTAATATCTTTAACTTCTGCTATATAGCTATCCTGCGCACTAACAGGTGAAGATATCAGGAATAAAAAAATAAGGGGCAGTAACATGCTTGCCCTTATTGCTTTTAGTTTAATTAGGAAAAAACTCATTTTCAAGCCCTTATTTATCCTCAACGTTATTAAGTAATTCTTTTTATAGAATATAATCCTTTTTTATCTTGCATGCCTACCCAAAATGTATTTTCAAGCCCCACAATAAGTAAGTACAAATATTCGGTTTCAATTTCATTGTTATTAAATTGATTCCTGATCATATCTCTATCCTCTTGCGATGGAGTAGGTCTCGTTTCTGAATGAGTATGCCATTCCCCCAAATAAACTAATTTGCCCTTGCTCTTTTTCCATGATTTATTAATTTCCTTTTGAGCAGGTTTTTTGGCCCGGATAAATTGCATTCGTTCTCTTTTATCGTGTTTGTTCGGAGCAGTAATTTTTGTTATTTCATCATAATCTGAATATACATAGCCAAGCAAAATCCCACCCGCCTCACATTTTCCATTTTTTTGTTTAAATTTTTCTGCTACTTTTAATGCCCGCGAAGACACCTTGACCTTATGCGAGCAGGTACAGAATTCCATCTCTGGAATTTTCTTATCTACACAACTCGCATTTATCATCCGGAATAATTTTAGTTTTAATTGTCGTGTAAGGTTTATCAGCCACATACCCGTCTTGTATGGTATTCCCCATTTTTTCGAATTCATTAACATTTCCTATCCAAGTATATAATTCCGTTTCGCTTGGTTTTTTTTCGGCAAAATAAATAATTTTTCTTCCAACTATACTAATAAATTGCTCAACATCCAATGCCGAATAGGGCAAAAAAGTACTCTGGCAACCGCTTTCTCGTTTAGAAAATTCTTGGCTGGGTGCAACAACTGAATACTTAAAGAAGCCAGAATCATCAAAACAACAATTATAGCAGGCCCTCCTAGTAGGATTAACATACAATATCTGCCCCGCAACTCCAAAGGGTTCCATCCATATGTACACGATAGGAGTTTTGACTCTTGCTTTCTTAAAAACATAATTCAGTCTTCTTTCTACTCCTACGTTACCCAGCGCACAAATTATGACATCTGAACCACTAAGGTTGGCCTCATCCTTTTTAATCAAACTTAAAACATTAGAGTGATAAGTCTCGCACTTGATTGAGGGAAAATGTTTAGTTATTCGTCTTTTAACAGCGTCTACTTTTTTTTGGCGTACTTCATCAAACCCACATAAATGCCGCGCAACGTTTGTGACTTCAAGAAGCTCATTATCAATAAGTTTTATCTTTGATAAGCCACACCTTGCAAGTGACATTGATAAATAGCTCCCCAAAGAACCGCATCCAATTATGGTAACGGCTGTACCATAAAAAGTATTTGTACTTGCGCCGCCTCTCTTTAGTATTCTTTCCATATCAATTCTTTGCACCCTAGCTTTTTGTATTATCTTGCCCCTTGCTGTTCGTAACACAAAATCTATTGGCGCCTTGCCCACACGGAAACCTCTTGCTTGGACTTTATTCATCCCCCAAACACACATCCCAAACAAGCTTCTTTCTCCCCTTATTTTAAGTGAGCCTAAAATAAAATGATATTCACTTGTTTGAGAAAAATAAGATTTCACTGCTTCCAGTGCATCTTTTTCTTCAGGCATATCTAACACTCTAAGCATGTCACTGAGTTTATTAACTTTTACTGGATTAAACTGCGGTAGTGGCAAATATATTGCGTTGCGCTTCTTTTCAATTATACACTCTGCATCAATCGTTGAAATCCATTGTTCAATTTCTTCTTCAGACTCAGCAAGCACTATCTTATGTCCGAGTATATGCTTGGATAACTTACATATTTTTATTTGAAAAGGCTTTTCGCCTGGTTTAACCAAAGACAGCATACCTATGCGTGCTTTTTCATCCCAATACGCTAAAAATTCATCTATAAAATCAGTTTCATTTTTATCTTGTTTCCCCTTAACTAAGTTTTCTATGGCTTTTTCTATTAATCTTTGCACGGCTCTTCCGCATTCACCCTCAGAAACTACTGCATGATTCGGATCGCTTGTACATATAAAACCTGTTTTATCGAGGTGTGGTATAGGGTGGTAGCTTTTTATATCTTGTGGCGAAAGAAATATTTTGGGCAAGGCATCTGGAAAAGTGTTTGGAATTACAACAATCAAAGCAATCTCCCCGATAGGGGTAGATGATGTTATTTTCCACACAGATCCATCAAGATATTCTTTAGTTATGTTTGGATTCTTGCCAGAAAAAATATCTTTTACTTCTTCGTCTGATTGGCTAATGGGAAGCAAGCCATAGTGTTTTTCTACATACTTCTTTGCCTTTTCTAAAGAAGAAGCATTAAACGCGTTTATTACTTTACCAGGCTGACCTTGCATTATCATGCAATATGGCTGGCTTAGGAAATGTTGAAGCTTCTTCCTCGCCATCTTTAATCTTTTCACAATTTGAAAACCGTTCACCGAATTCAGTTCTCCATTTTTTGCACGCTTCTTTTTTGTCTTGAGTTTTTAAGGCATCGGAAGCGTTTTCAAGTAAAATTAATAGCTTTTCTTTGAGGTTTTCCATCGCATCATCTGTTATGTTGTCGCTTAACTTTTCATTTTCATCAACTGGATTCAGGATTTCCGTAGAATCATCTAATCTTTCAGAAATTCTCTTTATCGTAGCGGCAAACGATGAATCGTCCCTATCTTTTTTGGCATAACTTTCCACTATTAACACGGTTAGAGCTATGCTCTTAGGCAAATCTCCGGATTTTGACTTGTTATCCGCCCATGCTTTAAAAAATTTTACCATCTTTTGTAACTGCTCTCCTCCACCCTGAACCTCTTCTTGAAACCACTCAACAATAGCCCTTGCATCACTTATGTGCCACCCCGCATCCCCTTTTTCTGCCAAATAAGGATTATCATCATGCATGCAATAAATCGGTAAATCAACATGATACTCTCCCGCATAAACAACTCTTACGCATGTTCTTTTATCTATAGGGTTTTCCTTTGTATGCCCCTTTACGGCATCATAAATCCACCTGTGTACGGTTTCTGGCGTTTCCCATTTAGTTTTATCGGAATCTAAGTTTTGTAAATAAACACCATCATCTATATCATATTCCTCGTCTATAGGATTTATTATTGTCCCTAACGTATACGACCCCTGTCCATAAAACCCAGGGCATGCCATATCTTTTTTCTTAAAATAGTTCCTAATCTTCTCTCTAATAGCGCCTCTTGCTTCAATTAAAAAGTCTTTCTTCTTATCATCCAGGGAAACCTCCTTATGAAAATCT
>Ga0075121_1002487_pt1 | contig 10536 bp, 13 predicted proteins | sample AntAceMetag02UKG_FD_69793 | JGI IMG/M metagenome (GOLD analysis project Ga0075121, IMG submission 69793) | Saline lake microbial communities from Ace Lake, Antarctica - Antarctic Ace Lake Metagenome 02UKG | ecosystem: Environmental > Aquatic > Non-marine Saline and Alkaline > Saline | place... | reverse complement strand
GATGACCAGCACGGAAATCAGCGAAATGGCAGCCCAGGCAGCGCCGGGACCCTCCTCTTCCTGAATGGTAAAAATGGGCTCACTGGACAGAGTCGGAGCCGCTGTCGTTTCACCGGAAATCGAGATGGAAGCCCCACCACCGGGCCGCTTCAGACGGATGGTCGGACGGCCGGAAGGAGCGGCGGCTTCAGAGGCAGCCCCCTCTTCCGCGGAACGTCCCGGCGAGAAGGTGGCGGGCGCACCACTCGTTGTGACACGTACGGTGGGACGGCTGCCAATGCGAATAGTCCGCGGCTGGGCGGTCGGAGCGGTGCTCAACGGAATCTTGCTCGTATCCAGCAAAGCGGTACGTCGCTTGTAGGCATCTTCATCCACGGCCGGCATCGCACCTAGTCCCACACGTGAGGTCTGCGCCTTGGCTCCGCCGGGAACAGCTGAAATATCAATACGAGAGGTCGCCTTCTTGGGATTGGTCCCGATCCGAATACCGCTTGTCGAGGGAGAAGCCGGAATCGTGGCCTTGCGTAAGTCGATGCGCGACGTCTGTGACTTTGCTGCGCTGATATCCAAGGGTTTAAGTTCATTTTCGACGGCCATGTATAACCTCCATGTCTTCAAAGACTGTGAGTCATACTAGGGGGTGCAGGGCAGCCCCGTCAAAGCTTTTTTCCTTCCAGCCGGATTCCATGCGGATCCTCCCGCATTGGGAATGGGTCTCCCCCCCCCCTTTCAGTCCCCCACCCTTGCGGCGCTCCCTCTGTCCGGGGCAGATTCCCCCGAATCGGGATACAAAAAAAGGGAGCCGGTGAAGGCTCCCTTTCGGTTCTGTGATCCAGGCCTTAGACGGCTTTGAAACACAGCGTTCCATTGTGACCGCCAAACCCAAGCGAATTGCTCAGGCAGGTCTGGACCTTACCGGCACGCGCCTCGTTGGGCACATAATCCAGATCACAGGCCGGATCGGGGGTCGTGTAGTTGATCGTCGGCGGCATCACGCCGTCGCGGATCGCCAGCGCACAGACAATGGCTTCAATACCGCCAGCGGCACCCAGCAAATGGCCTGTCATGCTCTTGGTCGAGCTGATGGCGACGCGGCGAGCGTCTTCTTCGCCCAAGGCGATCTTAATGGCCTTGGTTTCGCCGGAATCGTTCAGCGGAGTGCTCGTTCCATGGGCATTGATATAATCCACATCGGAGGCCGTCACACCGGCATCTTCCATCGCCAGCTTCATACCGCCGGACGAACCAGACGCGCTCGCATCGGGAGCGGTGATATGGTAGGCATCGCCCGTGCAGCCGAAGCCGGCCAGTTCGCAATAGATCTGCGCGCCGCGGGCCTTGGCATGCTCATATTCTTCCAGCACGATCATACCGGAGCCATCGGCCATGACGAAGCCGTCCCGATCCGCGTCAAACGGCCGGCTGGCGGCATGCGGATCGTCATTGCGGGTACTGATGGCGCGCATGGCATTGAAGCCACCGACGCCGAGCTCGCAAATGGCGCCTTCCGCGCCACCGGCCAGCATGATGTCTGCCGTACCGCGACGGATGACATTCAGCGCCTCGCCGATGCAATGGGTGCCGGATGCACAGGCCGATACGATGGCATAATTCGGACCTTTCATCCCGTGAGCGATGGAAATCAGGCCAGGCAGGATGTTGATAATCATCTGAGGGATCATGAACGGCGAGAAGCGACTGGGACCCCGGCTGCGCAGGATATCCATCTGTTTTTCGACAATCTGCAAACCGCCCACACCCGATGCGGCAATCACACCGGCGCGAGTAGCATCTTCCTTGGACATATCCAGTCCGGAATCCTCCATGGCCATTTTCGAAGCGGCCACACCAAAGTGACAGAAGGGATCCATCCGGCGGGCTTCCTTTTTGGGGATAAAGGCATCCAGATCCAGCCCCTTCACCTCGCCGCCGATTTTCGTTGCGAAAGCGGTCGTATCGAATGCTGTGATCAGTTCGATCCCGGATTCGCCTGCCTGAAGAGCTGTCCAGAACGAATCCTTGGTGCTGCCCACCGGGCTGACCACCCCAAGCCCCGTTACTACTACACGTCTATTCTCTGCCATGATTTACCATCCATTTCTAACAATTGTTCACAAAAAGAATGGGCCGAGCCCCTGCCCAAATGGCAAATGGTCCCCGGCCCTTCTTGATCCAATCCGAAGGGAAAGGATTACTTGTCGAAGCCCTTTTCTGTCAGGTATTCGACGACGCCCTTGACGGTCGTCAGCTTTTCAGCATCTTCGTCCGGGATCTCAGCGCCAAATTCTTCTTCGAACGCCATCACCAATTCGACGGTATCCAGGGAGTCAGCACCGAGATCCTCAATGAAAGAGGCTTCCAGAACGACCTGGTCCTTGTTGACGCCCAACTGCTCGACGATGATATCAGTCACTTTATCTTGTAGTGCCATTGTATTTCTCCAGTTCCTGTTTAGTTTTTTCTACATTACCATTCCGCCGCAAACGGTCAAGACCTGACCACTAACGTACGCGGAGTTCTCACAGGCCAAGAACGCGACCGCCTTGGCTACATCTTCAGGTTCGCCCGGGCGCTTCAGCGGCACCATACTGAGCAGGGCCTCTTGGGCCTTCTCGGACAGCGCATCGGTCATCGCCGTTCGGATAAAACCGGGCGCCACCGCATTCACGCGGATATTACGGCTGCCCAGCTCCTTGGCGGAGGTCTTGGTCAGGGCGATCAAGCCGGCCTTGGATGCCGTATAGTTGGCTTGACCGGCATTGCCCATGATCCCGACCACACTGGCGATATTCACGATTGCGCCACTGCGCTTCTTCATCATGACCTTGGCCACGGCCTTGGTGACGAGGAAGGACCCCTTCAGGTTGATATCCAGCACGGCATCCCAATCCTCTTCCGACATCCGGATGAGCAGAGTGTCACGCGTGATGCCAGCATTGTTGACCAGCACATCAATCTGCCCGAAATCGGCGACCACCTTGGTCACGGCCGCGTTCACGGCGACGCCATCCGCGACATCCATGGCATAGGTTTCCGCCCGGCGGCCGAGGGCCTTGACCTTGGTTGCGGTCTCTTCGAGCCACTCGGTCTTGACATCGCACAGGGCCAGATCTGCCCCGTCGGAGGCTAACTGCAGGGCAATGGCCTGGCCGATGCCGCGAGCGGCACCGGTAACGAGAGCAACTTTATTTTCCAATAACTTCATGATATCCGGACCCCTTACTGTTCAGCGGACAGTTTGGCGGCCGCTTCGGCTCCCGCCAAGTCAAAAATATTCTGTACGGACACGTTCTTATCAATCCGTTTGCCGAGGCCGGCCAACACCTTCCCCGGACCGCACTCGTAGCCATGGGTCATTCCGGCCGCGGCCATCCCGGCAAAACAATTGTTCCAAAGGACAGAGGACGTCACCTGAGCCACCATCAAACGGCGGATTTCATCCGGGGTCGTGTGCAGTTCGCCGGTCACATTTGACCAGACCGGGCATTTCGGCGCCTTGAACTCGACCTCCGCAAGAAATTCGGTTAGTCGGTCGGCCGCCGGTTGCATCAGAGAGGAATGAAACGCACCAGCCACCTGGAGGGGCAATGCACGCTTGGCACCGGCCTCCTTAGCCGCCGCCTCCCCTGCCGGGATCCGGTCCAGCGGTCCGGACAGGACCGTCTGCGCCGGAGAGTTGAGATTGGCCACTTCCAGACCGGAAGCCGCCGCAATGTCCTTCACCTGATCGTAGGAAAGACCGATGATGGTCAACATGCCACCCGGGGTGGCATCGCAGGCCTCCTGCATGAACTGGCCGCGAGCTTTCAGAATTCGAACGGTGTCGGCAAATGAAATCACGCCAGCCGCCTCCAAAGCCGCCCACTCACCCAGACTCAGACCGGCCAGGCCTTCCACCTTCAACGCATCGCCGGCGAAATGAGCCAGCGCGGTACGGGCAGCCGCGCTCACCACAAAGATGGCGGGCTGGGTATTGCAAGAGCGGGTCAGTTCCTCTATGGGGCCTTCCGCGCAGAGCTTCAATAAATCAAACCCCAGAATCTCGCTGGCTTCTGAGAAGAGCGCTCCGCATGCGGGCAGCCCTTCGGCCAGGTCCTTGCCCATACCTACAGATTGGGTTCCTTGTCCTGAAAATAACAGCATCTGTTTCATTGATCTTCTCCTTGGTTATCTCAACTGCATCACGACGCTGCCCCAAGACAGACCCCCGCCGAAGGCCACCATCAGTACATTGCTGCCCTTTTTGACTTTCCCTTCCGCCAGCGCTTCCGAAAGCGCAATCGGAATGGTGGCGGCCGAGGTGTTGCCATAGCGCTGCAGATTCATATAGATCCGTTCCGGTGCACCGGGACCAAGTCGTTTGGCCACGGCTTCCACAATGCGGGCATTCGCCTGATGCGGAATGATGCAATCGAGGTCAGCTACCGTCATACCCGCCCGTTTAAGCGCTTCCTTCGCGGCGCGGACCATGGTGCTGACAGCTACCTTGAACGTTTCGCGGCCGGACATGTGAATGCAGTGCAAGTGCTCCTGGATCGTGGTTTCCGAGGCGGGCTGCTGACTGCCGCCGGCCGGAATGGACAGGAAATCGGCCAGAGAGCCGTCCACGCCCAGATAACTCGAGTGAAGACCGGGCTCGTCCGAGGCCTGCACCACCACAGCGCCGGCGCCATCGCCGAACAGCACGCAGGTATCGCGGCTGGTCCAGTCGGTCACGGTGCTCAGTTTTTCGGCGCCGATGACCAGCGCATTCTTCACGCGGCCGGACTCGATGGCGGCACAGGCGGTATCCAAGCCCATGATAAAGCCCGAGCAGGCCGAGGACAGGTCAAAGCCATAGGCCTTGGTGGCGCCGAGTGCCGTCTGCACCAGGCAGGCGGTGCTGGGGAAAATCATATCGGGGGTGCAGGTCGCCACATAGATGGCTTCGACATCCTCAGGAGCCAGACCGGCCTGCTCCAGCGCCTTCCGCGCGGCCGCCGTGGCCAAGTGCGATGTAAACTCCCCCTCTCCAGCGATCCGGCGTTCGCAAATCCCGGTCCGGGTGCGGATCCACTCATCACTGGTATCCACCATCTTTTCGAGTTCGGCATTCGTCAGCACTTTTTCCGGCATATAGTGACCCGCTCCGGTGATGGCCGCATAAATCTTCTGGCTCATGATTCTGTCCCTTCTTGACGTGTGCATTTTCCGACCCCCTCAAGGATCGCTTCGTTCAGGCCAAGTGCAATGGCATTGGCCGCCTGTAAAATTCCATTTTTTGCGGCAATCTTATCCGAGCTGCCGTGCCCGATAATACAGATGCCGTTCACACCCAGCAGCGGCGCGCCGCCGTAGGTCTTCTGACTCGTTTTTTTCTTCAGCGAGCGCAACCCGCCGCTCAGTAGCAAGGAGCCCAGAATTCGGATAGGGTTCCGGGTCATCTCATGCTTCAGCCAGCGCCCGATGGCATGGGCAACACTTTCGCTGGTCTTCAAAATCACATTACCGGTGAACCCGTCGCAGACAAACACATCCACATCGCCTTCAAACAGGTCATGGCCTTCCACATTGCCGACAAAAGTCACGGGCGCCTTCTCGAGCAGCTCAAAGGTCTCCTTGCTCAGCGCATTGCCCTTGGCTTCTTCGCTGCCGACGCTCATCAACCCCACCTTCGGATCCGCCTGGCCCATCATCTTGCGGGAATAGGCTGAACCCATGATGCCGAACTGCATCAGAATCTCCGGCGTGCAGTCGGTGGTCGCACCACCGTCGATGAGGACCAGCGGCTTGTCCGCCGGCGAGGGCATCGCCACCGCGATTCCCGGGCGACGGATGCCCGGCAGCGTCCGCAGCTTCAGTTTAGCGGCGGCCACGGCCGCACCGGTGCTGCCGGCCGCAAAGACGGCATCGGCCTCGCCGTTTTTGACGAGGTCCATGGCCCGGTTGATGGAGGAATCTTTCTTGCGACGCACCGCGGTGGCCGGTGATTCACCCATCCCCACCACTTCGGAGGCATGACGGACCACCACGCGGTCGGCGTTCGCCTTGTGTCGCTGGAGCTCCGCCTGAATGGCCGTCTCATCGCCGACCAGAAACAGTCGTTCGATCTCCGGACACTCCTGCATGGCCAGCAAGGCGCCTTCCACGATGGCTTGGGGGGCAAAATCACCCCCCATGGCATCCACTGCGATTCGCATGGTTTCAGTGGGCTCCGCTCAACAGAGGGAGCCGCTCAAAATCAATCCTGCGTTTCTTTGACGACGACCTGACGGCCGTTGTACTTGCCGCACGAGGGACACACGCGGTGAGGCTGACGCGGGGCGCCGCATTCGTGGCAAACCATGATCGCGGCGTGGGGAATCTTCTTCGCCCATGCGGCTTTGCGCATGCGCAGGCGACTCTTGGATGTTTTTCTTTTCGGGACTGCCATCTTCTTCCTCCTGAATCTTCACTGTTTCCCGCGACCCGAGCCGTCTTCCGGCGTCTGGGGATCGGGAATTTCCTTCAATCCGTCCAACGCAGACCATGGCGACGGGGCCCCTTCGGGGGGGACACAGCCGCAAGGGCCTTCGTTCAAATCCTGGCCGCATTGGAGACAAAGCCCCTTGCAGCGCGTGTCGCAGAGGGGAAATCCAGGAATTTCCAATAACAGGTCCTCGCGCACATCGGCCGACACATCCAAATCATCCGGATGCTCTTCCCAGTCATAAGCGTGCAAGAATGACGAAACCTTCACGATTGTCGAGAAAAATTGCGCGCATCGGGAGCAGCGGAGCCGCACAGGAACCTCCACCTGTCCCCGGACCAGCAGGTCCTGTCCGGTCCTCTCCACGGTCAATTCATAGTGGATCGGCCCGTCGGCCCGGGCCAGGGGATCCTGCGCCAGCGCCAGCAAGTCACCGGACGCCTCACCGGAAACGGCATACCCGTCCTCACCGATCTGGCTGGTTTCAATTCGTATGACTGGAGAATCCACGAAAATCCTTCGGGTGCAGCTCGAGACAAAGCGAGCTGCCGGCACCCTATTGGGGGGCCAGCTTTTTTTTGAGGGCCTCTGCGACCGGGGCCGGCACGAACTGGTCCACATCGCCCCCCAGCGCGGAAATTTCCCGCACCATGCTGGAACTGACATAGCTGAAGTTCTGATTCGGCATCAGAAACAGGGTCTCGATATCCGGAGCGAGCTTCCGGTTGGTCAGAGCCATCTGGAATTCATATTCAAAGTCGGAAAAGGCGCGCAATCCGCGGATCAGCGTCGGGATCTTCTGTTCCCGGGCCCAGTCCACCAACAGGCCGGAAAAGGAGACCACCTCCACATACGGCAGATGCGCCACGCTGCTGCGCGCCAGCTCCATCCGCTCCTCCGTGCTGAACATCAGGGTCTTGCGCGGGTCCTCGGCCACCGCGATCGTCAGCGACTCAAACACCTGCAGGGCGCGGGCCGCCACATCCAGATGGCCATAGGTCATCGGATCAAAGGTTCCGGCATAGACGGCACGGCTCATGCCAAGTCCTCCTCATCAATGGCCGTTTCCGGTGCCGGATCCAGCTCCTCCGGGGCCGGCAGATGCGCCAGAAAACGTTTGAAGAAAAAAGGAGAAATGAAGGCGAACCAAATGCCATAGATGAACATCAGCATCGCCGAATAGAGCGCCACCCGCGGAATAAACAGCATCACAACCAGAACCATGAACGGAATCAGGATTTTGGGGTTCTTGGTGGGTTTGGCATAACGGATATGGGAAACCTGCAGTAGTAGCATAGCCAACGTGGCCGCCCAGAACAGCGCGGCCAGCGGCCCGCTGCTCAGGGAAAACAGCAGCGTAGAACTCTCCACGCTTTCCAGTCCAATCAGATAGGCCGCCACAAATCCAGCCGCCGTCGTAATCGGGAGTCCCAGGAATCCACGCTGTCCGCGATAGGGATCCACCACCCGGAAACGCGACAGACGCGAAGCACCCGACATCACAAACAGGAACGTCAGCGCCAGCCCCCAGAACGGAACCTGCTGCAAACCGTTCGGATAAAAATACAGAAGGACCGCCGGCGCAATGCCGAAGCTGGTGAGATCCACAAAGGTATCCAGTTCCGCGCCAAAGCTTGTCTGCGCCCGCAGCAGGCGCGCCAGTGTGCCATCCAGACCATCCAGAATCAGCGACACCAGAATCAGCTGGGCCGAGAGAAGAAAATTAGACTGCCCCGCCGCCAGAATGCTGCCGATACCCGCGCATAGCGCGGCAAAAGTGCACAGGCAGGGAATCGCTTTACGCCACAGAGGAGTCATCAGGCACCCGCCGTCTTCATGCGTGCAATCACGGTGACCCCTGCCACGACCTTGTCACCGGGTTTCGCGACCGCTTCCACCTCATCTGCCGGGAAATATACATCCATGCGCGAACCAAACTTCATCATGCCCAGCCGTTCACCCTTCACAATCTGCTGTCCCGGCTCCAGCCAGTACACCACACGCCGCACCACGGGACCGACAATCTGCCGGGCCAGGCAGCGGGTCTTTTCCCCTTCGATCAAAATGGAGCTATGTTCGTTGAATTCCGAGGACCGGGCATCCATCGTGAACAGATGCCTGCCGGGTGTGTACCCTGCCTCTTTCACCACCCCGCTCATCGGAATGCGGTTCACATGCACATTGAACGGATTCAGGAACACACTGACCCGTACGGTTGGACACTTCAAAAAACGTTTCTCTTCGATAAATTCCACCGAACGCACCACGCCTTCGCCGCCGGACACAAATTCATCCTCGCCGCAGGCCGGCACCCGCTCCGGATCCCGGAAAAAATACAGCATGAACAGACAGCCGACCAGGCCCAGCACATACAGCGCCACCGCCACCGGCTGACTCCGGGACTGCACCAGGGCACCCAGCACGAGACAGACCACCGGAATGCCGATAATCAACGAATATCCATCTTTCACGATCTTCATCATAATGCGCGCATCCTACCCCCCCCCTATTTTCCCTGCAAACCTTTTCAAGCCATGGGAAGCCCCCATCCTTCTACCTCCCGTGACTTGACAAGGCCCCATTATGGTCATATGCTCACAACAAGCAAGTCCAAACTAGAGACAAACGGGTCGCCGCCACAAACCACAGCGGGTCCCGTACAGAACATAGGAGAAAAAAATGCCAAGAGGAGATCAAACAGGCCCCATGGGCGCAGGACCGATGACCGGTCGCGCGATGGGCAGATGCACGGGGAGCACCGTTCCCGGAAACATCCCGGGTGGATTCGGCCGGGGATACGGAATGGGAATGGGACGAGGCCGCGGCAGCGTAGGGGGATGGCGCAATGACGGCGGAGGCTTCTCATGGGCCGCCGGGACCACACCGGCAGCGGTCCCCTTCGCCCCGCCCACAGCCGAACAGGAACTGGCCAATCTGAAGCAGCAAGCCGCCGCCTTCGGTTCGGCTCTGGAGGCAATCCAGGGTCAAATTCAGGCGTTGGAATCCAGTTCCGCCCCAACCGACACCTAAGACGACGGGAAAAGGCAAGCAGACAACGGCGGCCGGACCTTCCGATGAAGGGAGCGGCCCCCGACCCTTTTCCCCTTCCCCCTTATATACAGATTCTTTCCCAGAGACACACCATGACCTCCTCCCCCTTCCGTTATCTTTTTGGGCCCGTCCCTTCCCGCCGATTCGGGCGATCCCTCGGCGTGGATTTGACGCCCATGAAAACCTGTTCTCTCGATTGCATCTTCTGTCAGTTAGGTCACACCCCTAAAACAACCATCACCCGACGGGAATATGTGCCTACAGAAGAGGTGATTGCAGAACTGCGACGATGGCAACAGGACGGGGGACAAACCGACTTCATCACGCTGTCCGGCTCCGGCGAGCCCACCCTGCACTCCCGTATTGGAGAGGTCCTGCGTTACATTCAGCAACAAATGTCGTTTCCTTCGGTTCTGCTGTCGAATGGAACCTTATTCGGACAGCCCGAAGTACGTGAAGCAGCGCAAGCCGCCGATATCGTCAAACTGTCCCTGAGCGCATGGGACAACGAATCCTTTGGGCAGGTCAACCGGCCTCATGAGGGAATCGACCTGGAAGAGATGATTGAAGGCATGCGCACCTTCCGGAAAGCCTACACCGGCAAGATCTGGCTGGAGGTTTTTCTCATTCCAGGCCTCAACAATTCGCTCCGTGACATAGAACAGATTGTGCAGAAAGCCAAACTCATTGCCCCGGATGCCATTCATCTGAATACGGCCGTCCGCCCGCCCGCCGACGCATCGGTCCAGCCGATGACCCAGGAGGCGATGGAAGCCATCGTCCCCCAATTCCAGCCGCCGGCCACGATCATCGCGGGATTCCCCAAACACAGCGGCATCCAGATTGAGGCCAACGAAGACCGAATTCTGAATATGCTTCGTCGGCGCCCCTGCACAGCCCGGCAGATTGCAGACGCCTCGTGTTGCCTCAAATAAGTATGACACCGAAGGGGCGGTGAACGAGGGGCCGATTGCCTGCGTTTGTGTCGCTTCATACGGTAGCCAAAACGGGTGCTGATGTCGAGTTCCCGCGGGTGT
>Ga0075121_1002483_pt1 | contig 10549 bp, 6 predicted proteins | sample AntAceMetag02UKG_FD_69793 | JGI IMG/M metagenome (GOLD analysis project Ga0075121, IMG submission 69793) | Saline lake microbial communities from Ace Lake, Antarctica - Antarctic Ace Lake Metagenome 02UKG | ecosystem: Environmental > Aquatic > Non-marine Saline and Alkaline > Saline | place... | reverse complement strand
GCTTAAAGATCTGGCTAGTCACTGCCGCAATAACTACACGGAATTCATTCCATGCATCCACGGGCCAAGCCATGCGCTATGGATGACCCTACCCTACCCTGAACTGGTCATGCCCGGATACTCAAATTGGGACGCAGACCCAACGCATCCTAAATTTTTCGATGTTTACTTTTCGGCCTGCGATGAAATAGCCAACGCCGCAAAGCCCAAATATTTTCATTCGTGGCTTGACGAATGGTGGCACCAGCCCAAAGGGCAATTAACAACAAAGCATAAAGGGAAAGAAAAACGGGATATCTTTCTGGAAACAGTCCTAAAAATGCACAGCTGCCACAAAAAAGCCGGGCGGCGCATGATGATCTTCTCAGACATGCTCCAGCGCGAACATAACGGCGGAAAGCCATACGACAACTACCTAAATGCCGACAAGCTTCCGCGCGACATTATAATTTGCCATTGGTCTGGCGGCAGAAAAGCTCTAAAAACCTTCGCTGAATTGGGGCATGAAACCTGGTATATGCAGAACCGCTTCAAGCCAATGGGCGTTGATAGATTGCCCAAAAACGACAAGATTTGCGGTTTCGGCATAATGAATTACGAATTCCTCACGCCCGACTTCGGATATGGCTATGGCCCCATGCTGAGAGGCGGAGATTATGCGTGGAACTTTGGCGACGGCTACGAAGCCACTCTGGAAGACTGGATGATAGAATACGGCCGAAACGTCATGTCAATGCACAGCGTAATGCCCAACTCGAAAGGCAGCCACAATTTTCAACCAATAGACATAAGCGCGCAATGCAACGATTCATATACAAACTCCAAAACTGGACTTTCCATAAAGGATATCCCCAAAGGCAAGAGCGACATAGGGTTTATTCCAACCATCATAGTCAGCCAAAAGGAAAAGAACTGCATTCTGGCGTCAACCACTCCAATCATAATTCCAATAAACGCAAAAGCGGCTTCGCTAATATTTCTTCAAACCCAAGTTTGCTCAAAAGAGAAACAAAAAGAGCTTCACAAGTTGGCGGCGACAACAAAGCCGGCGTCAGGCATAGAAACAGGCTCTTATGAAATAATATACGATGATGGCTCGCGCAAAACGGCCTCAATAAGCAATGGCCGCAACTGCGGCAACTGGATCCCTTACAAAGGACGCTGCACAAGCGTAGTGGAAAACAAATATCTCAACGATACGCGCTTTGTTTGGGAAGGGGCGCAAATAAACGGACAAACGCCATGTCTTTATCAGTATGAATGGGTCAATCCATGTCCCGAAAAAACAATAAATAAAATAAGCTTCAACTCATTGAACAAAGCGACAGAGCCAATGCTTTTCGCAATAACCCTCAGAAAACCGTTAAAGTAGGAGAGTAGTAATGCGAAAAATTTTTACACTCATTGAATTGCTCATAGTCATAAGCATAATAGCTATATTGGCGTCAATGCTGATGCCTGCTCTAAAGAGCGCTCGTGACAAAGCCAAGGAATTGGGATGCCTCAGCAACCTTAAGCAAATGGGAACGGCAAACATTATGTATGCAAACGACTACAACGACTGCTTGCCGTTCAGCAAAACACACATGGAACTTTGGGACTATCAACTAATGCCCTATTTAAATTACCCGCAAAATTTAACAGAGGCATCGGCAAAGAAAAACTTCAGCGTGTTTCATTGCCCATCCTCAACCTCCACGGGCCATCCAACCATCTCTCCATACATGTGGAAAGGATATTCATACAATTATTACATAACAACTGGAAGCGGATATGGCTTTCGCAAACTGGTAAATTTTTCAAACAAAAGCCGCACACTGTTAATGAATGATGGAAAAAATTCGGCTGATCACTTTAGCGAAGGGACTACATTTTCCTATTATGGCAATCTCCCCAATTTCAGTGACAAAGCAAATTATTCCGAATGGACCTCAGTAAGACATTCAAAAAAGACTAATGTGTTATTTATGGATGGACACGCCGCCTTAAATGGAGTTGAAGCGACAAGCTGGGGATTCAGACCGACAGGCGTCGAATGGTGAGACTCTACAAATGAAGCCTGTAAGAATCTTGATAAGGCGTGGGAGTCCAGCGGATTCCCGACAAGGGCGCGCTGATTATTTGATGTGAGCGCGAACTTGTTCGCGACTCAAAAGAAGTTTGCGAAAACAAACTATTGTGCAGGCTTTGCCTGCACGTGTTCCAACGCCGGAAGCGTTGGCCGCCCTGAAGGGCGGAATTGCTTCGCGCTTTGCGCCCCCGGCAATTCGATGGAACCGCCAAAAGTCCCCGGAGCGGTCAAGATTCAGCCATTTATTTTTGTATGTGATTTTGCAGGTTCAGGCGTTTTTGTTCAAGGGCTATTTTTTCTTTTGCGGAATCGGCGAAAAATGCGTCCAGAAATTTTTCAAATATTATTGAACGAGCCAACTCGGAAGGGTGGAGCATGTCGTCTTTGTAAAACCTGTAGTCGCGAAGCTCGTCCGTCAGAATTTCGTATGACGGAAAATATGAAAGAGCCGCAAATTTATCCAGGCACATTCCTATGGCGGAAAGAAGCTGGGCTTTGCTTCTGGCGTTCAGCGGCAGCTCTCCTGGATAATGCCGGACAGGGGAAAGAGTCACAAGGACACGGCAACCCGGATTAAAATCCATGATTTTTTCCATCGAGCCGGACAGAGCCGCAAAATTTTCATCAACGGAAAGCAGCCTGCGATTGAATTCTTTGTTGGGAACTTTGTGGCAGTTTGCGACTATCCTTTTCTCAGGCATATGTTCGTAGACAACAGATGAAGAAGGAGTAAAAACAAAAAGATCGCAACGCGCAAGAATATCCCTAAATGCGCGCGTTGACTCGTTGGCTTTGCTTACGGCGTTTTCCCGCGAGGCATCGGCAAACGAGCCGTGATGACCCCATGAGCGCCACTTTCCGTTGAACTCGAAAAAATCGTCAGCGCAATATGGGACATTGTCAACGGCGCGCGCGATTGTCTCGGCTATAGAGACGGCGTTGTACACTATTCCGTTTGGATTAGACATGCCTTTAAAGCCTGCGCTGAAAAGTCTGTCCAGCATATCCTGGGCAAAGCATGAGCCTATTCCGGCGACGACAGTTTCCGGGCCGCAAAGGCTGTCGAGTTTTGATATTTTCACTTCTGTTTTCAGTTTAAAAGAGCGCATGTTATTCCCCCTTATTGAGTCTTTGCAGCAGCATGGAGTATCTTGGCTCCAGCGTAGTGTTTCTGACCGACATGGACACGGCCTTTTTGCTTCCTATAAGGATAAGAAGTTTCTTGGCGCGGGTCATGGCAGTGTAAAGCAGTTTTCTCTGAAGCATCATGTAATGCTGTCCAAGCATTGGCACAATGACGCAGGGGAACTCGCTTCCCTGCGACTTGTGAACGGTTATCGCATAGGCCAAAGTTATCTGGTCCGCCTCATCAAATCCATATTGGACAATTGAAGAGTCATAACGCACAAAAAACTCTTTGTCGCGCAAATTCACATTATGAATCCTGCCCATATCGCCATTAAAAACGTTTTTGTCGTAGTTATTTGAGGTCTGCATGACTTTGTCGCCAGCCTTGAATGTTTTTTCGCCAATTTTAAATTGCGGCTTGTGTCCCGGATTCAATTCATGCTGCAAAAGTTCGTTCAAAGTCCTTGTTCCGCAACCGCCTCTGTTCATCGGCGTCAAAATCTGAATATCCGTCATTGACTGAAACCCGAAGCGCTGCGGTATTCTGTCTTTGACCATTCGGGCAATCAGATCGACAACCTGCTCCGGGTCTTCCTGTTCTATCCAGTAAAAATCCGCAAGTTCATTTGGCGCGGTTCTTGGAATTTCGGGAATCCGTCCTGCGTTCACCGCATGCGCGTTCACTATTATCCTGCTGCCCTCGCCCTGTCGAAAAATTTGAGAAAGGCGCGTGACCGGAAACCTGCCGGAGCGAATAAGATCGTCAAGGACTTTGCCCGGCCCCACGGACGGAAGCTGATCGGAATCCCCCACCAGAACAACAGTCGCTTCAAGCTCCACCGCCCTGAAGAGATAAACAGCCAAAGGCAAATCCAGCATAGACACCTCGTCCACAATCAGCAGGTCGCATTTGAGGGGCATTTTGTAGCCATAGGCAAAATGTCCTTTGGCTGGCTCCCATTTCAACATGCGGTGTATTGTCATGGCGTTTTTTTTCGAAGATTCGGAAAGGCGCTTGGCTGCCCTCCCCGTTGGCGCGGCCAGATAAACCTTGAGGTTGGCGGCAGAGGCGCGGCGCACTATCTCGCTGACAACAGTTGTTTTTCCAACGCCCGGCCCACCGGTGATGATGCTGATGGGCCCATGCCCCACGCGTTCAACGGCGTGCATCTGCTCTTCGCTCAATGAAATAGTTGGCGGGGTTTTCACGCCCAGAATTTTCGCGCCCCTGTGAGAGCGGACGGCGAGCAGTCTGTTCAGGATCTTTGGCAATTCGTTTTCCGCCCTGAACATTCCTTCGTCATAAATCATTCTGTGTCCAGGCAAAACAGACGGATCAGCCACCGCCTTCTCTGCTTCGATGGCGACTTTCAAGCCTTCAGAAACTCCTTGGCTGTCAACATCCAGAAGTTCCCCGGCATACTTAAAAAAGTCTTCTTCCGGATAGCATGTGTGCCCTGACATCCGCAACTGTTTCAGCGCGTAGAGGACTCCCGCCGCCAAGCGTTGCGGATTGTCTTTTCCGATGCCTTGCGAAGCGGCGACTTTGTCCGCCATCAGAAAGCCTATTCCTTTGACGTCATCGGCAAGCTGGTATGGATTTTCGCGCACAATCTCTCCGGCTGTGTCTCCGTATGTTTTGTAAATCCTCGCGCAGTACGCCGCGCTTATTCCAAGCCCTTGCATGTAGATGTAGACGTTTCTTCTTTCGGCGTGCTCATCCCAGGCTTTTTTAATCATTGCCACGCGCTTCTTCCCGAAGCCCGGAATTTCTTTCAAGCGCGCGGAATACCTGTCCATGATATCGAGCGAATTGGCCTGGAATTTATTGACAATGCACTTGGCAAGCTTCGGGCCTATGCCTGGAATAATGCCTGAAGCAAGATAGCGCTCAACGCCAGTTGAGGTTGTTGGCAAGACAAATTTATAGTCGCGAGCTTTGAACTGGCGTCCATGCTCCTTGTGTCGCTCCCATGATCCGGAAACCTCAACGCCCTGCCCTGCGTAGGCCCCAAAAATAGGGCCGGTCACAGTATGCTCCACGCCCTGATCATCAATGACTTTCAAGACAGAATAGGCTCCGTCGGAGCTTTCAAAAACAACTTTCCGCACCTCGCCCCTGAGGTTGTGCACGGTCAAGCTGGATTCAAAATTTTCGTCAGGACGTATTCCGTTTTCTACCATGCAGCCATTGTCATTGTTGTTTTTCTATTAATGATGAGAGAATATGCGTTCGGGCGCGTGATAAAGAGCCACGCCCAGTTCGTTGGCGCGCTTAATAACATCGGCGTCGCGCAATGATCCCGCAGGGGAAATTATAGCCTTTACTCCCGCGGCGGCGGCAACTTCGACCGCATCCGGAAACGGGAAGAATCCGTCGCTTGCCATAGCCGAGCCTTCGATAGCTTCTTTGCCCTCATATTTGGCTTTGAATTTTTCAATTGCCTGCTCCACTGCTCCAACGCGATCCTGTTCGCCAGTGCCAACGGCAAGAGTCTGCCCGTTTTTGACGATAACGACGCCATTTGAGCGCACGCTGATGTTAACGTACCATGCGGAGAGGAGATCCTCCAATTGTTCGGGAGACGCTTGAATCTCCGATTTTTGCTCGCCGACCCTTTTGTTTTCGGCGGCGGCAACTTTCATGTCCTCCACGCATTTCAGGTTGGTAAGGAGCGGAGCAGCAATCACAATGGAGCCGTCGGCAAGAACCTTTACAGTGAAGTCAGTTGATGACTCTTCTCCGACAAAGCGCGGCAGGGCTGAAAGCTCCCCGCATTTAATAATTCTTATATGCTTGTTCATCTTAAACTTCTCAGTGTCATTAAAGACATCCAGAACGCCCTCGGCGTAAGAGGGGGCGACGACACACTCCACAAAGGAGCCCATAATTTCTTCAGCCGTCTCCAAATCCACTTCCACATTGAAAGCCACTGCGCTGCCAAAAGCCGCGCGCGCATCGCAATCCCGCGCTTTTTTATAGACATCGCAAATGCTTTCGCCGCTTCTTCGGACCGCGGCTCCGCTGGGGTTAACATGCTTCATGACCGCGCAAGCTGGGATGTCAAAATATTTCACAATGTTCAAGGCATATGATATGTCTTCAAGATTCGTCTGTGACAGTCCGCTTTTTCCAGTTTTTACTATTTCCATGTCTCCAATGGGAGATTTTTTATTGACCGGCTTGAAGAACGCGGCGGGCTGATGCGGATTGGTGCCATACCTGAGGTCGTTTACCTTTGCATATGCCTGTCCGCCAATATTTATTTCTTCGGGAAAATCTCCCACATTCCTGGAAAGGTAAGCGTTTCTGTTCAGCTCATTGGAACTCATTTAAATTCTCCGTGTATTTGATTGCAAAAAAATTATCGCTAGAAAAGGTACAACATTTTGCGAGCTTAGCAAATATAAGAGAACTTTAAATTCCATGAATCAACAAAGATATCACGAAGGAGCTCCGCAGTATTTGACAAGCATGTTCCTTACTCCGCTTTTGCTGACAGGCTTGGCAATATAATCGTCCATGCCGGCGGACAGGCATTTTTCCCTGTCAGAGTTCATTGCGTGAGCGGTCATGGCGACAATAATTATTCGCGAAAAGTCGTCTGCGGACGATTCATCTTGCAGTCTGCGTATTTTCCGCGTTGCCTCCAGGCCGTTCATTTCCGGCATCTGGCAATCCATAAAAACCAGGTCATACTTGTTGCTCAAAACTTTGGCAACCGCTTCTTTTCCGTTTTTCGCCAAATCGACTTTGCAGCCAAACCCGGCAAGCATAGTCAAGGCAAGCTTCTGATTGATCGGATCATCCTCCGCAACCAAAATATTAATATCGAAGCCCCCCTTATTGTCCTCCAAGCGGCTCCTTGAATCAACATTTACGTTTTTGCACACTCTGAGAAGTATGTTGAACAGCTGCCCCATCCTGACCGGCTTTGTGTGGTATGCTGCAAAGCCGCTTCGCATTAGATCATCCGCGTCCCCGGGCGATGCGGCGGAAGACAACAATATCAGGGCTGCGTCTTTCAGGTCATCGTCTTTCTTTATCTCTGCCGCCAAGTCAATGCCGCTCATATTGGGCATTTGATAATCAAGGAGCGCAACGCCATAAGGATTATTTTCGTGTTGCGCTTTTCTCATAAGGCAAAGCGCGCGAGTTCCTGAAGACACATCGTCGCAGGGCATGTTCCAACGCCTCAAATATTCCACTATGATCTTGCGGTTGAGACGATTGTCATCGACAACCAAAGCGCGAACTCCAGCCAAGTCGCTAGGAATTGCGGAAAACTCCCTGTATTTTTTGTCAACAGGCAGGCTGATTGAAAAATAGAATCTGGAGCCTTTGCCCATTTGACTTTCCACTTTCAATTCGCCTCCCATCAAATCCACAAGGCTCTTGGTTATGGCCAAGCCCAGGCCAGTGCCGCCAAACCTGCGCGTAGTCGTTTCGTCCGCCTGGGTGAATTTGTCAAAAATAATGTTCAGCTGATCCTCAAGCATGCCAATTCCAGAATCTTCCACGCTGAAAGTGACACAAGCCTCATTGCTGCCCGGCTGGATTTCAAAATCCACGTCAATAAGCACATGCCCTTCTTCGGTAAACTTAACGGCATTGCCGGCAAGATTCGTAAGTATCTGTCTTATCCGCCCAGGATCTCCAATAAAATGATCAGGGGCGGTGGAAGGATAACGAACCACTAATTCAAGGCCCTTGGATTCTGCGTGTATAATTAAAAGCTGCGCGACTCTTTCCACTGCGTCCCTGAGGTCAAACGGGGCAAGTTCAAGAGAGATCTTTCCTGCCTCGATTTTTGAAAAGTCCAGAATGTCGTTCAAGACAGTAAGCAATGCGTTTGCTGAAGTCGATATCAGTTCGCTAAATTCGCGTTGCTCTTCATTCAGGCCAGAGTCCATGAGCAATTCATTCATGCCTATCACTCCATTCATTGGAGTCCTTATTTCATGGCTCATATTGGCGAGAAAATTGCTCTTTGCCTCAGCTGCGGCTTCCGCTGATATTTTGGCTTTGCTCAATTCAGCTTCCGCTTCTTTTCTGGACGCAAGCATCTTTCTGAAATCATCAGCCAAAGCGCCTATTTCATCGTTGGAGCTTATTGATATTTCCTGGTCAAGGTTTCCCTTGGCGGCGCGTCTGGTAACTATGGAAAGGGCTTTTATCGGCTTGACTATGCTTTCCGCAAGCTTGTGGCAAACATAGACTATGCCCAAGAGCATAAAAAGCACAACGCCCGCAAATATCCAGCACAAAGAATTTACAGCCTGCCTTGTCGACTCATTCGAAATGGCCAGAAACAAAGTCCCGACTTGTTTCTTTTCCCCGTTAAAAAGAGGCTTGCCCATCACAATGCAAGGCTCGCCCCCTATTTTCATTTCTTTGACAATAGGCTTGCCCTTCGAGGAAATCTGCCAGTTCATAGCGTCAAGCCCGACATCATTTATCAAATTCGGATCGGAAAACGTGGTGGCTTGCAGCCTGCTGCCGTCATAAACAATTATTTCCAGATTAAATTGCCTCTTCATATGCCTAAGCAGTTTATAATCCAACAGGCGGCCAAAAGCCAAAAAACCAACGACACGGCCATCGACTTTGACAGGCAAAGCAACTTCAACGTTGAGTCCGGAACAACAGCTTCTCATGCCAATGGAAGTTTTGCCGGCCCTGGCGCGGTCAAGAATATCCGGACAAGGAAACTTAAAGCCGTAAGAGGCAGGATTGTTCGCGGAAGCCATAATGATTCCATCAACGCCGACCGCGGTCGCCACGTCAAGATTCAAAACGCTCCTTGCCAGCTTCAATGTATCCAGCAACTCCTGCTTGTTGTTTTTGACAAAAGCCATCCTTGCTTTTTTTCTTGCGGCAATCGCTTGAACGCTGGAAAGCAAATCGGCCCTGAGAGTTTCAATCTCAACGAGGACCCCCCTCTGAGTGTCAGCAAGCCTGTCGTCAAGGTTTTTGCGCATCTGTCGGCTGGCAATAAAAACGCACGCGACAGCAGTAAAAATCATTGGAATAATGACCAAGGCAAGAAATCTGGTCAAAAGTTTGCGTTCCATAAAAAATTTCCTTTTCTATAACTTACTTTTTAACAGCCATTGGAATAAACAAAGGCTGGCCTAAACTCTTTTTCCCATGCTCCCTAATAATGCCCTGTCCCGCATCGGAAGTTATAAAATCAATAAATTTCATAGCAGCATCAAAATTGACATTGGGAACTTTCGCGGGATTAGCGGCAATCACGCCATAAGGATTAAACAAGCGATTGTCGCCTTCGTTTACAATTTCAAGCTTCAAATTGCCGCGATTAAACAAATACGTGCTGCGATCAGACAACACATAAGCTTTTTCCTTAGAGGCAAGCTTCAGAGTGTCCAGCATTCCTGTTCCAGAACTCTTATGCCACAAGGCTTTTTCAGGAAACACTTGGGTGAGGCTCCACAATTGCCTCTCCCTCATATGAGTGCCTGAATTGTCTCCTCTTGAAAAAAAAGCTGCCTTATTTGATGCTATCCGCTTTAAGGCGTCAACAACATTTTCCGCATCCTTTGCGCGCGCCGGATCTTCCGAAGGGCCAAGCAGAACAAAATCATTATACATGACGTCCATCCGGTTCACCCCCCAGCCATCCAGAATGAATTTATTTTCTGCTTCCCTTGCGTGAACAAGCGCCACATCGGCCTCGCCTTCTCTGGTCAGCTTGAGGGCCGCGCCCGTGCCCTTAGACAAAATCTCTGCTTTAATGCCATAATCTTTTTCAAAAACCGGAAGAAGCTTGTCAATAAGTCCGGAACCGACAGTGCTTGTGGTAGTAGCCAATCTAAGGATTTGAGGCTTTGCGTTCTTGTCATTCCTCTCTGAGCACCCAGCAAAAAAAGCCAAAGCCAAACAGAACAGCGCGACTATAAAACTTTGCGACCCAAACATAATAAATACTCCATACTAAATAAAAAAAACTAACCCCTAGCTCCTCAACAAAGAAGATCAAACACAATGTCCAAAAGGCGTCTCTGCTTCTAAAATGCAAGCATGCCACAGTTCAATCTTGACGCCGCGCTACTTCAACTGAGCGTTTATGCCGCGAATAAGACCGTCTTGAAGCTCGGATATTTTCTCAATGGCTTCCTCAATATCGTCCATCTCTTCGTCTGCAATGTCATAGTTTTCAGAATTGAGCATTTCCAGCAGAGTGCAAAGACGCAGAGCCCCCTCCGCAAGGCTTTTCATTTTGTCTTTCGAGACAGATTTCACGTCAACAGTTCTGTCCTTCAAGTCATTGAGCCAATTAACCCTTTCGGAAATCACGCCCAAAATGGCCGCTCTAACAATCCCTT
>Ga0075121_1002475_pt1 | contig 10565 bp, 5 predicted proteins | sample AntAceMetag02UKG_FD_69793 | JGI IMG/M metagenome (GOLD analysis project Ga0075121, IMG submission 69793) | Saline lake microbial communities from Ace Lake, Antarctica - Antarctic Ace Lake Metagenome 02UKG | ecosystem: Environmental > Aquatic > Non-marine Saline and Alkaline > Saline | place... | reverse complement strand
GACGGACGCCCAGTTCAACCGCCGGATGCGGAAAACCGCATGTCCGGTGGTGTGGAAGGGTCACGGGGTGCAACTCCCCGTGACCCCATCCGATCAATCGGACCGTCCCTGCAACCGAAAAATCCGGAGGCTCGTCGGGGTCGCCGTAGAGACGGTTTACGAGCGGGTCGAAGCCTCAACTGTACTTGTCGATGTTGAAGGGGGTGATGACGAAAATAACCAGATTCTTTCCCGCCAGCAACCGGGCTCCGTTTCCGTCGGCATTGGTTCGATACCCGGTGGCAGTGGGGCCGCAACGGGGTAGGGGGACAGCCCGGGAAGTCCCACTTCGGTTTCGCCCGGCACACCGGACATCTGAGCGCGCTCGACGAGGTCATAGCGATTTATTTTCAAGACTTCGGTCACAAACATATCGGGAACCGAACTACCGATCAGCGTGGTGGAAGCTTTGAAGGGGAGAATAGCGACCTGCTCAATATCGGCCGGATCCCGGGCCACAGTCACACTCGGATTGTCTGTTCCAGCCCCGCCGCTTCCATGGATGCCGCCCGACGGCGCCGCACAGCCGGCCAGCAGGAAGATCCGGGGAAGGATCAGAAAAGGTTGGATTACATTGACGCGTTCTCCATGGGGTCCTTCATTTCCATCCACCGGATCCGTGGCTCCCCGTATGGTACACAGGCCGGTGTGTGTTCAAGTGGCGGACGGGGTCACCATGAAACATTGTCCCTCGATCGTCCCTTTGCGGGGGAAGTGGAACCGCGCTCCACATACGGCTGGTCCTTCCATTTCCGGCTCAGGAGGATCACCGTGGTGCGCACCACTCTGCGCGCCTGGCTGGAGAGCGGTGTTCGCGCATATTTCGAGCATTCGGACAGGCTGGCGCTCCACATCACGCGCCCGCTGTTGCAATCGATCAACCGGACCGATAGCCCGACCACCGCCAGGGACTTTCCTTTCACGGCCTGGGTCCCATATTCATCCACGGATCCAATAATGACGCCGTCGGCCCCAAGCATGTGGCCCAGTTCAATGGCGCGGGATTCCGTGAGGCCGGACAGCGACACCTCCGCCTCACTGAGAACACCGGAAAGCTGGCTGCGTTCCACAAGCTGGTATCGGCCGGTTCGCAATAATTCGGTGACAAACAAATCGGATGCGGAGGTGCCGATTAGTTCTGTAGATGCCTGAAAGGGCATCACCGCCACGCGGAGGATGGGACTGGGCATAGGGGCCACATAGACGGTCGTGCCTTCCGGCACGTTCAGGGGCCGTTCCGGGGCCCGCTGCGGGGCCTGCCGTGACCCTCCGCCCGCGCAGCAACAGCCGACCAGCAGGCACAGTAGCGGAAGAGTGAGCAGGACTTTACAATTCAAGAATGTATTTTTCATCGTATTATTTTTTCCATTCACCGGATGCGTTGTTCCCATTCTTGCATACGGGCCTGCTTCTGTTCAAGCTATTGCATCCGTCGTTCCAGTTCCGCCAGACGGCGTTCGATAGTGAATCCCATTGAGGAGGGGCGGGCGGGGGTTCCCAGCCGGGTTTCGATCACGCTGAGGCGCCAGCGAGTCCGATCCCATGGCACAAATGCCCACGAGGCAGAAAAGCGACAGACCGACAATCATCCGTGTTCTTTTCATACGATTTCTTACTGATTTCGCTATTTGGGTTTTCGGACTTTCAGGATTCCGGAGACCGAGCTTTCCAGCCCGTCGGCATCAATGGCGATCACCATCACCACGAGTTTTTTCTTCAGAGCGTCCATCGGGAAGAAGAATTCGGCCTCGTCGCTGACAGCCAGTTCATCCTGCCCCATGAAGCGGCGGTTGAGCAGGCGGTATTGGACAATGTCGTCCTGCGGGGGCGGGGTCCAGGATATCAGGGCGCCATCTGTGGACCATTCGACTTCGAGGTTGGTTGGGGCATCCGGGAGGGACTTGGTCGTTCCCCGAATCGGGTCGCACCAGGTCCCGAGCAGCCCGTCCATATCGATGGCCTGCACGCGATAGAAGCGGGTCAGGTTCGGCGGGAGGCTTTCCTGCTTGAAGCCCAACTTGCCCCCGGAAGGGATGCGACCGGTTTCGGAGAAGGGCCCGTCGGGTTCCGCGGCCATCTCGATGGCATACTCCACAATGTCGTCTTCGGTGTTCGCTTTCCACACCAGCCCCATCACACGGGCGCGGCCTTCCGAGACCTTGAGCCCGGTGGGTGCCCGGGGAACCACCTTGGTGATGGCCTCAACCGGATCGCACCAGTCGGAGGTGGCTTCCGCCGTATTGATGGCCCGCACCCGGTAGGCGTAGGCCGTTCCGTCCTTCAGTGGCTCTTCGATGCTGGCGCGCATGAAGCGGGATTCTTCATCTCCGATATCCGTATAATCGGTCAACTCGATTCCATCCAACCGCGTGATGGTTTCAAATTCACCCTCGCCTTCAGCCCGGTCGACTTCATAGGCGATGACTTTTTCATCCGGCGATTCATCCCAGCTGACTTCCACGCGGCGGGGCAGACCGGTCACGACAGCCAGGCTGTCGACCATCGGCGGCGGCTCCCGGGTGGTGGCCATCACAATTTCCGAGTCATCGCTTTCGGCGGTCACGGAATTGATGGCGCGCACGCAGTAATAGTAGGCCGTGTCATCAGCCAGATTTCCGGGGTCGCGTCCGCCATCCAGATAGGTGCTGTTTTCGAGCCCTTCTGAGGAACCGATATAGTCGAAGGGACCGACATCGCTGTCTGAGCGATAGACCTCATACCGGATGACGTCTTCATCCGCATACACATCCCATTCCAGCGGGACACAACGGACTTCCAGGCTCGTGGCCATCAGGCCTTCGGGCGCATCGGGCGGGGGAAGGGTTTCAATTTCGACTGGCTTTGAGGCTTCGCTGACGGCTCCGACGCGGTTCACGGCGCGCACGCGATAGAGATAGGTCGTGGAATCGCGCAGGGGCGACGCCGCGGTGCCGCCTTCCTCGAAGGAGGCCGTGCTCACGTCGCCGACCTGGCTGAAGACTTCATCCGCGACCAGCGCGCGCTCCACCCGGTAGCTCACAATTCCTTCGCATTGGGGCGGGGTCCATTCCAGACTCAGCGCGCGCCCGGCCGGGGCCTCGGCGATCAGGCCGGCAGGCGGCGGCGGCGGCGGTGCGGTCATGCTTTCCAACGAGATCGTCGGATCGCTTTCCTTGCCATCCCTCGCGATGGCAATCAGGCGGTAGTAGTAGGTCGAGGCATCCCGCAGTTCGTTTCGCTTCCCGCCTTCGTCGATCAGTATTCCTTTGGACGCCGGCACCGTGGACACGGGGACAAACGGCCCTTCAGGGGCTTCCGCCCGCTCGATCCGGATTTTCAGACCGCGATCCTCCGGCGGATCCCATTTGAGGGTGGCTTCGCGCAGGCCGAGATCGGACACGGAAAAGGCCTCAGGCGCATCGGGCGCAGGATCTTCGTAGCGCTCCGGCGCGGCGGCGGGAGCGTCATACCCGATCAGGTCATCCCCTTCATCGACCTCTCCGTCATACTCCGCATCTTCCAGATCCTCGGACTCGACCTGCCGCTGGACATCCCAGTTCTGGACGAGGGCCGCCACCATCTCATGCATCACTTCGCGGGCATGGCCCGAGAGCGTCTCGGACGGGGAATCAGCCTTGCGGGAATGGCCCACGCTCCACATCACGCGCCCGCTGTTGCAGTCGATCAGGCGGATGGAGGCCCCAACCACCGGATAGCTCCGCCCGCGGTAGGCCAGCGTGCCGTATTCATCGATGGTGCCCAGAATGACGCCATCGGCGCCCAGCATGCGGCCGGCTTCGACCGCCGCGGATTCGGACAGGCCGGAGAGCGCCACCTCCGTTTCGCCCAGCACCCCCGACATCTGCGACCGTTCAACCAGCGTATAGCGGCGGGTCCGCAGCATCTCGGTCATAAACATATCGGATCCTGAGGACCCGATCAGCTCGGTGGGGGCTTTGAAGGGGAGAACAGCCACCTTTTTGATGGCGCAATCCACCGGGGCGACATAGACATTGGCGTCACTGCGCGTTTTGCTGAAATAGGGGTCGATCCGTGCGGCTTGGGCGGCCGTGCTGAGAATCAGACCCGTCAGACCTGCTAAAATGGCGCTGCGCCATGCCCAAGCGGGCACTGCTGTTCGACCAATCATCCGTTCGCCTCCCTTGAAGGATTGAAGTTCTGTCTAAGCATGGCCAAAAATGAGGCAAAATCAAGCTGGAAACCAGTGTGACCAATCGAATTAAGCCATTTGTGTAACCCGAATTCCGGGGAGCCTTGGATTGTACGCCCACCTTCTGTGGCGGGCGCGAATTCCGCCGGACGCAGAGGCCCGGCCTACAACCCTTCGGATTCAGCGGCGGCTTCGTCGTCCAAGTTGCCGGAATTTAAGGCGCCAGCGGCAGATTGTCGTCCGGATCGCCATAGAGCCGATTGATCATTCGGTCGAAGCCCCAGGTCATTTTGTCGATGTTGAAGGCGGTCATAATCAGAATCACAACATTCTTATCGGCCATAAAGCGCAGCCCGTTTTTGTCATTGCTTCGGAACAGGCCGAGTCTGTTGTTGCAGGACAGGATCCGGTGGTCGCGGCTTTCATAGCTGCCCTCCGGACACTCGTAGAGGCAGCTCATATAGTACCAATACTGGACGGTTTTGCAGACCCGGGAGCGGGAGAGGGCATCCATCAGGCCGAACCCATAGCTATCCCCGACAATCAGAGCGTTCACCGGCGGCTCCACCCCCGGCGGGAGGTCGCTGGCCACGGGATAGGCCCCGGGGACCGCATGGGTATGGTGCCCAAAGAACAGATTCAGCTGTCCGCGCATTTCGGTGTCCATGTCGATGGCCGGTTCCCAGATGATTTCATCGGTTTTCGGCACCGGGATCTCGGGCATCATCTGCTGTTGATTGATCAGCGGAATCGCGTGCTGCCAGGCCATCCAGGCCCCATAGAAGCTCCAGTGCGCACTGTGGGTGCCCATCAGCTCCGGATGGTCATCCTTCAGGCGGGTAAACAGCTCCATCGTGTCCAGATGCGGCACCTGATTCTCTTTCAGCGTGCGCATGAACAGTTGATAATCGTGCCCCTCCTCCCGGATATGGTTCCGGGCCCAGGCGGGCAGCGTTTCAGGGAAGAGGCGCGCCTTGCTCGGGGCCGCAATCACCAAAAAGGCCATGCCCTGTTCCTTTAGCAGTTTCTGAAGCAGGGCCAATCGCTCTCCAAAGGCGTCCATTTTCTCTTCGGTCATCCGGGGCGGATGGATCGCTTCCTGCAGATACAGATTCTCGTGCAGCATATCCCCTTTGCCGACCACCAGCGCATGGTTGTGAAGGGGGGCCGGCGTCATCTTGCGAAACAGGGAATAGCGGATCTGCCGGTTCAGTTTCACCTGCGTGCCGCGCAATCCCGCATGCTCGCGGATCCAGCTGTCGGTTTCCTTGGCAAATGCACTGTTCTGCCAGCTCTTCACCGTCCAGGCGGGAAATTCGTCTGTCGCGTTCCGGAAGCCAATCAGGGACTGATCCTTGGGGGTTCCCGTGATCTGCTGGAACAGCGGCAGAAACAACAGCGCTGCAAACAGGGCAATCAGGAAGCCGCAGAAGAATCGTCTTGGGTTGGAGGGTTGGGTCTTCATTGTTAATCTGATTTATTCACTTTGATGAATCATTCAGGTCAGAATCGGAAATAGATAAATGGGTTAAAGTCGGAAGCCATCAGCTCACTGGCCGCCACGACCAGAATCAGCAGGCTCAGAAGGAACCGCAGGATCACAGAGATCATCGGCAGGGCATCGGGATTCTTTGGGTCATGCGGCAGAAATCGTTCCAGGCGGAGGGCTGGCGCAAAGGCGCAGGGAATCGCAATCGCCGCTACGACCCACAGATTGCGGTCGGCCAGCAGTTCGGGGAAGACAATCAAGCCCTCACCGGATGAGCCCAGACCGAAGAGCAGGGCATAGAATTCGCCCGCCCGCGGCAGAGATTCCGAGCGGAACAAGACCCAGCCCAGCGCCACCAGCAGGAAGGTCACCGCCAGCGCGACCGGGCGGGGGATGCGCTTCATCCGGTCGGCACCGATGCTCTTTTCGATGGAAATCAGCGTGCCGTGCCAGAACCCCCAGAGCACAAACGTCCAGGACGCCCCATGCCAGAAGCCCGACGCCAGAAACACCAGCCACAGGTTGCGGATGGTTTTGCGATGGCTGCCGTGGTTACCGCCCAGCGGCACATAGAGGTATTCCATCATGAATCGCCCGAGGGAAATGTGCCACCGGCGCCAGAACTCGCCGATGCTCTTGGACGCGTAGGGGAAGTTGAAGTTCTCCAGGAAATGGAAGCCCATCATGCGGCCCAGTCCGATCGCCATGTCGGAATAGCCCGCGAAGTCGTAATAGAGCTGGAAGGTATAGGCCAGCATGCCCACCCAGGCCTGCGGCGTTGTCAGCACGCCGGGGTCCGCCCCGAACACGGCATCCGCCATGTGCGCGAAGGCATTGGCAATCAGGACTTTCTTGGCCATGCCGATACTGAACCGCCACAACCCGTCCAAAAACAGGCCGGAGCTGGTGCTGCGGTGGTCGAGTTCCACCGACACATCATGATACCGCACAATCGGACCGGCAATCAGCTGCGGGAAGAGCGAGATATACAGCAGATGCCTCCCGGCGCTCCGCGCCGGCTGCGCGGTCCCGCGGTACACATCCACCAGATAGCTCACCTTCTGGAAGGTGAAGAACGAGATGCCGATGGGCAACACCACCTGCATCCAGCTAAATTGCGGAAGACCCACCCAGTCCATCATCTCCCAGACCTGTTCCACAAAGAAATTGGCATACTTGAAATAAAGCAGAATACCGAGATCCAGCGTCAGCATGGCCGAGAGCAGAAGTTTGCGCTTCCGGGCCGGTAGCTTCCCGCGCGGCAGCCACTTGCTGGCAGTGAAGTCCGCGAAGCACGTCGCAATCAGGACATAGACAAAGCTCGGTGCGCCCCAGGCAAAGAAAAACAGACTGGCCACCAGCGCCGGCAGGTTGCGCCAGCGCGGCGGCGTCAGAAAATACAGCAGCAGGAAGACCGGCAGAAAATAGAACAGGAAAACGGGAGAACTAAAGACCATAGATGGCCTCCGTTCGCGTCCTGCTCAAATGGCCGGCAATGAATACCACTTTATAGATTTCTGGTGTTGTCACGCGATAAGTCGGGTGCAGATCCAAGGCGTCGAAAGGTGAAGCTGTGGAGTTCTACTGCGAACCTTTTGCAACGAAGGAGATGCGCCTGAATCGTCGCGCCTTCGGTGAAAATGAATGGGAATTCACTATTGATAACTGACAGCTCCATACCTATTTCTCTGAATGAATTTAACAATTCCCAGCCATTTTCATGACAACAGGTTCTTCAAGACGAACGGAAGAATTCCGGCGGCGTTGTAATAATCGATCTCAATCGGCGTATCGATGCGGTTGCGCAGCATGAAGCGGATTTCGGTCCCGTCGGCCTTCGTCGCGACCGCCTCATGCAGGCCGTGGGGCCGCAGCGGGCCGTCACCGTGAATCGCCACCGTTTCGGTGCCGTCCAGGCCGAGGCTTTCGCCGGTCTGACCATCCAGGAATTCCATCGGCATCACGCCCATCTCCACGAGATTGGAGCGATGGATGCGCTCAAAGCTTTCGGCAATCACCACGCGCACGCCCTGCAGCATCGGGCCCTTGGCCGCCCAGTCGCGGGAACTGCCCGCGCCATACAGCTTGCCGGCAATCACAATGACGGGGACCTTCGCTTCCTGATAGGCCATCGCGGCATCATAGATGCTCATTTCATCGCCCGAGGGCTGCAGCGTCGTCCAGCCGCCTTCCTTGCTGGCCATGCGGTTGCGCAGGCGCACATTCGCAAAGGTGCCGCGCATCATCACTTCGTGATTGCCGCGGCGCGAGCCGTAGGAGTTGAACTGCGATTTCTTTACGCCGTTCTCCAGCAGATACCGCGCAGTCGGCGAACCGTCCGCAATCGCGCCCGCCGGCGAGATGTGGTCGGTCGTGATGAAATCGCCGAACAGACCCAGGATGCGTGCGCCATCGATTTCCGGTGACGGGGAGGGCAGGGAAAGGAACGGGGCTTCGCGGATATAGGTGGATTTTTCGTGCCACTCAAAGACCGGCTTGTCGCCCACCGGAATCGCGGTCCATTCTTCTGTGAACCGGTTCACATCGCGATACACATCCGCATAGAGCGCCGGGTCGTTGGCCTGGGCCAGATGCGAATCAATTTCGGCCGGGGTCGGCCAGAGGTCGCGCAGAAAAACGGGCTGTCCGTCGGAACCCGTCCCGATGGGCTCAGTTTCCATATTGATATCCACGCGACCGGCCAGCGCAAACGCGACGACCAACGGCGGCGAGGCCAGATAGTTGGCCTTGGTCAGCGGATGGACCCGCCCTTCGAAATTGCGATTGCCCGAGAGGACCGCACCGGTCACCAAATCCTGGCTCTTGATCGCCGTTTCAATATCCTCACGAAGGGGGCCGCTGTTGCCGATGCAGGGGCCGCAGCCATAGGCCGCGACATTGAATCCGAGGCCCTTCAACTCGTCCAGCAGTCCGGTGTTCTCCAGATAGGCCGTCGCCACGCGCGAGCCAGGGACCAGCGAGGTCTTGATATAGGTCGGGACGGTCAGACCGCGAGCCGCGGCCTTCTTGGCCACGATGCCCGCGCCCAGCAGGAGAACCGGATTCGATGTATTCGTGCAGGACGTAATCGAGGCCAGCACCACGGCGCCCTGGCGCAAGGTCGAGCCATCGGCCAGCTCCGCGCTGTCATTCATGTGCTCAGGCGTCACCCCAAAGCCGCCATCGGCGGGGGCGTCGGCCATTGCTTTCAGGAAGTTGTCTTTCAGAGCGCCCAACGCCTGATGGTCATGCGGTTTCTTCGGACCGGCAATGGCCGCAACCACGCTGTCCAAATCGAGTTCGATGACGCGGGAGTAGGTCGCTTCGGGGCTGTTCTTCTCGAGGAACAGACCTTGCTTGCGGGCATACTGCTCAACGAGTTCGCAGTGCGACTCGCTTCGGCCTGTCATGCGCAGATACGCAATGGTTTCCGAATCGATCGGGAAGAAGCCGGTCGTTGCGCCGTATTCCGGGGACATGTTCGAGAGCACGGACCGGTCGGCCAGCGAGAGGCTGGCAATGCCGTTGCCGAAGTATTCGACAAACTGACCCACCACATCGTGTTTGCGAAGGAGCTGCGTCACCGCCAGCGCCAAATCGGTTGCGGTCACGCCTGCGCGGAGCGCGTTCGTCAATCGGACACCCGTCACCACCGGCGTGAGCAGGGCGATGGGCTGCCCCAGCATCGCAGCTTCCGCTTCGATGCCGCCGACGCCCCAGCCAAGGACACCCATACCGTTAATCATCGTCGTGTGCGAATCGGTTCCGACCAGTGTGTCGGGATAGGCGAGGATGGAGCCATCGTCCTGCGGCTCTTCATGGACCGCATCGGCCAGGAACTCGAGGTTCACCTGATGGCAGATGCCGACACCCGGCGGTACAATCCGCAGCTTGTTGAAGGTCTGCTGACCCCATTTCAGAAATTCATACCGCTCCTGGTTGCGCTCGAACTCCAGTTTCACGTTCTCGGCGAGCGCTTCGTCATTGCCCGCCACATCGATGTGTACCGAATGGTCGACCACGAGGTCCACCGGCACCAGCGGTTCGATAATCGCCGGGTCGCCGCCTTCGCGGACCACTGCCGAGCGGAGACTCGCCAAATCCACCACGCAGGGCACGCCCGTCAAATCCTGCAGCAGGACGCGTGCGGGCAGATACGGGATTTCGTCCTGGGCATCCGTTCCGGGCTTCCATTGGGCCAGCGCTTCTACATGCTTCCACTCATACGACGGGTTGGCCTGGTTCCGCAGCGCCGATTCCAGCAGAATACGGACAATGTACGGCAGCTCGGATAGGGGGGCACCACGGACGTCTTCCACGGCCTTCAGGCTGTGATACGCCACAGTTTTTCCACCGTGTTCAAAGGTTTTCAGGGTCGAAACGGGTTTGGTCATCGGTCTGCTCCTACGTTTACTGAGAAATGAGCCGTGAACCTACCGTTTGCCGCCCCTGGCCGCAATCAAAACCGGCCAGTTGAGCCACAGAGGCCACCGAGGGGCAGGCAGAGAAAATATTTAACGCAAGGGGCGCTATAGCCGCAACAGCACGCAAGAGAAGAAGTGAACCGCGAATAAACGCGAATGTACACGAATGGGGAAATGGCAGGGGATCCCGCCTGTTCCAGGTGGGAACTCAGGACAGGGTTTCAGGCGAGAGGGCACGCGCAACGTGTGTCCTTCACCAGAAATCCAGTCCCGGGATGCCTCGATGAGGCATTTCCTGCCATCCGGGAAACTGCATCCCTCTGAAACTTGGCGCTCTCCGCGTCCTTAGCGAGAAACGGCTGTTATCTTGACCTCATCTGGAATCTTTTCGCGCAATTCGCGTCATTCGTAGTGGTATTCTTCCTCCAAACCTCTGTGTCTCCGTGTCTCTGTGAGAGCCCAT
>Ga0075121_1002474_pt1 | contig 10570 bp, 7 predicted proteins | sample AntAceMetag02UKG_FD_69793 | JGI IMG/M metagenome (GOLD analysis project Ga0075121, IMG submission 69793) | Saline lake microbial communities from Ace Lake, Antarctica - Antarctic Ace Lake Metagenome 02UKG | ecosystem: Environmental > Aquatic > Non-marine Saline and Alkaline > Saline | place... | reverse complement strand
CCATTATTTCTCCAAGCCTGTTGTCAGTAATCTGAATGGCGTCAATATGATTTGCATATTCTTCAATTATCACCGAATCGTTTGGTAAATAAGGGGGCAATACTATTTTGGATCTATCCACCGGATTCTTCACCCTGTTTTTAAATTCGGAAGAGAAAATCTCTTTACCTCCGTATAACTGAATTTGTCCGAAAAACGGGGCTTTATCTTTTAGTACTGCTAAGTCAATTCTTTCTCCACTTTTTCCATACAGTGGGTGCTCAAAATAGTCTTGATCGTAAAGGTCGAAACGATTATAAACGAAATTATAATCGTCTTTTCCATTGTTAAATGTATAGTAACCTTCATCTTTAAATAATTCAGGAATCGTTTTTATATCTTCCCGAAGATAAATAGCTGATTCTTTCGTTCGAGAGCTATGATGGTTTTGAGCATTAATGCTGGTTGGCATCATGCCGATAATAATCCCCGAACGGCAAGCTGAACAAACAGGAGCAGGCATAAAAGCATTGGTAAATCTAACACCATTATCTGCCAATTTATCAATGTTTGGAGTCTGGCTTAAAGGATAATCATAACAACTTAGTAGGGGAGAAGTGTCTTCCAGATATATCCACAGAATGTTGGGACTCTCTTCCTTTACTTCTTGGTTAGCTTTTGAAGAAAGTAATATAATTATCAGTACTAAGCCAACTGAGAACTTCTTAAACCTGTTTTTGAATATACTTTTCATATCATTTGGAAATTTCTTATTCTGATTTATAATTTTAGAATTAATAAGAGTCAACTAATGAATAAACCTTTCATTTTACGCATCTCTGAAATTTTTAATTTTATCCATTCACCGACACTATTACTGATTACGGTTAGTTAAAGAACAGTAGCCTATTTCGGAGCACTTTCCTGTCAAATTACAAGACCCCGATAGCTATTGGGGGAAGCGGGCTACAACCCTTAGGTTTACTACTATCTCGGCTAATATTTTTATACATTGTTATCTACTTTCGTACATTATTGCTTAAGTATTTCAATCAATTCTTTATTAATATATAAAGTTTCTCGCCCAACTTTTTGTGATTCAACTATCCCCGCACTCTCTAACTCCTTTAAATATCTGGAAGCTGCTTTTCGCTCAACTCCCAACTTATTTACAACAAACTCAATCTTTGAATACGGCTGTTCAAATAATAGTTCCACAAGTTCTTTTCTATAAACTTTTGGTGCTCTTTCTTGAACTTTTATTATAGTAGAATCAAGTTGGTCTTTAATATTAGTAATCTTTGTAATTGTATCTATAGAAGTTCTTTCTACAGCTTTAAGCATAAACATTATCCATTCTTCCCATTGTCCTGTTCTGTTAGTTTGATTTAGGAGTCTATAATACTCAGGTTTATAATCTATAATGTAGGAACTTAAATATAAAACAGGTACATCAATTAGTTTATTAAGTATCAGATACAAAATATTTAAAATTCGTCCGGTTCTTCCATTTCCATCATAAAATGGGTGAATACTTTCAAATTGATAATGTAATATTGCTAAGTTTATCAAAGGTGATAAATCATCAGAATTGTTAAAATGATTTATAAAATCGGTCAATAAATCAAGTATTTCGACCTTGTCTTGAGGTGGAGTATAAACAACTTCTCCAGTCTTGTCATTTTTCAATACCGTTCCTGGCGTACTTCTAATTCCTGCTGTGTTATCCACTAATTCCTGCTGAATGTTCACAATATCATTTACTCTTAGAAATCCCTGTGCTTTTGTAAGGTCAAACCCCTGAAATATTGCTTTTCTATAATTAACGACTTCCTTTGTTTCTGCTGACACTTTTGTCTTGTTGACAGTTAATGCTTTATAAAGCTCGTCTTGTGTTGTAATAATATTTTCAATTTCGGAACTATCCTTTGCTTCCTGAAGCACTATTGCATTTATCAACATTGCTTGATTAGGAATCGTTTTAGCAATCCCTTTTAATTCAGCCAATGCTGCTGTAGATTTATTCGTTTGTCTAAGTATCTCAATAGTTTCCACTTTTTCTCTCAATGGTGGAAGTTTATCAAGTTTATAATGTGGTGTATTTTGTCCCATATCTTCTTTATTTGTCCCAAAAATACAAAATTTGGTATAAATTACAATAATTGTAGTCTCGGTTCTGCACGAAGACTAACGAATGTATATAAAGAATTCAGTATTTTTTCGCTTATCCCTGAAATTTCCAGGCAAAAGTAGAACTTTCTATCTTTTGTTTTAAATAATGTCATCTAATGGATTTTTAAATTTCTGAAATTATTTTTCAATTACAAATAATTAATTTCGTTGAACTAAACCCTTTCATGGGGGGCTAAGTTAGGAAAAATGTTTAAACTTACTTTAGTAAATTAAATTATAATTATTACATAGAAAATATTTTACCTCACCAAAAGTAGTCAACGCTGAACAATACTTGGAAAATCCTTCTCCGCAAAACCAACTTTCATTATTGAAAACACATGACTCTCCAAAAAAGGCTAAACTCTAATCCCGAAGCCTTTGGTGAGCAAGATTAATTTGGCTTCGCCGAATAATCTTGGCTATTTGTCGGTATTTCGTTGTTTAGTCTTCAATGCTTTTACTTTTATTATAAGCTTTTTGTTTTAATTCTTTAGCATTTTTAGAGGAAAGAATTGATTTTCCAGTTTGTTTTTCAATTTCTAAACGTGCTTTTTTTGCTGCATGTCCTCCTTTTCTTGCTACTTCTTTGTTTGCATTAAATCCTTTCGGTTTATTTTCTTTTGAAATTTCTGTTGTTGATGCCTCAGCTAACATATTTAAAACTAATTCCAAATTATTCATGTTATCTCGTAAATTTTCTTTCTTCAAACCTTTTAGTTTTTTATATGCTTTAACATCTCTATCTGCCCAGGCTTTTGTTATTTCATTTGTCAATATGGTATACTCTAATCCCTCTTTCATTCCTCTTTCTTGCCATTCATCTGTAAGTTCTTTTCTTACTTCAATGCTTTTTAATCGCTGATTTATCCATTCCTTTGAATAACCTTTTTTTAAATATGTCTGCATAGCTCTATCAAAAGCTTTCTCAGGGTCTTCGGTCTCCTCAATTCTCTCATACCCAACTTTTGCCAACCAAATTTTAAATGGTTCAGCTTTTGGTGATGGTATTGATTGAATAAGTCGTAATAATTGTTCTGTGTCTGCGACATCAGTTAGTCGCATTTTACCGTCAAGTGCTATTAATTTCAAACGGCTACAATCTGTAGCCACTTCGCTTCCTTCCTTTTTTAGTCTGGTTTTCAAGACACTCCAATATTTTCTTGGATTATAACTCTCTGTTAGGACTCCAATAACATCTATTATTGAAAAATACCACTTTTCTCGTTCTTCGTTCCAATGAACTCGAACACGTTGGTCTTGAAATAGTTTAATAGCATTTTCTTTGGTCATTATTACATTTTTTTGATGCTTTAAAGATAGTCAATCTATCGTTAAGATATATGGAAACGGGATTTCATCAGGGAATAAAAACTAACATTACAAGAATAGCAAACATTTTCGGAGGATTTAATTGTAAATTTACAAGAAAATTGAAGAGAGCTACAACCCTTGAATTTGCTACTATCGAGGCTATTATTTTTATTCATTAATGAATTAACTCCTCTCATGGGGGCTAAGTTAGGAAAAATGTTTAAATTTACTTCAATAAAATTATTCCACGGTTAACAATCCCAGGAACATCCTTCCCCGAAAAACCAACCTTCATTATTGAAAACACATGACTCTCCAAAAATGGTTAAAGTCTAATCCCGAAGCCTTTCGGGAGCAAGATTAATGCGGCTTAGCCGAATAATCCTGTCTATTTGTTAGGTTTTCGTGCGTTTTCTTCCGTCCAGCGTTGGCAAGACATACTTTTTTGCAATTTTTGGCGCAGCGTTGGCTTGTGAGAATTGCAAATGTGTATGGCTTTTGGGTCGGCTATTTCCCGATTATTGTCATATTTTTAGCATCAAATTTATAGTTTACAATCTTTCCATTTATTATCAATTCTATCGCTTGTTCAATAACTTCCATTGGAGCAATAAACCATTCTCTTGGAGTATGTCTTTTTCCTTTTTCGTCAAAAACATCCAATTCCAAACACGAGTTTCCAAAGAAATTATGAAGTAGTTGTTCCAATTTATGTGGATTCATATTAAAACATTTCCAAGCTCCTTGAATGCTTACTTGAGCCATTAAATATGTTGGTTCCTTTTCAGCATTTTTTATTCTTTCTTCTACTTCTGTTTTTGAGTAACCAATCTTGTAAAGATTTTGTATTGATGTAATTCTATCGTCTTTGCTTTTTGATTTTAAGACATAGATGTAACCAACATCTTCATCCTCATTTGTAATGTTGCTAAACTTCTCAATAAAATCTTCATTTACTTTGTCTATGTTTTGTGTAACAACTCTACCATTTACATAAAGGATTTTAGCCAATGAACGATACAGCATATTGGATTCTGTTCCATTTTCAAAAATACATTTTGTTCTTCCGTCTTTTCTTACTCGCTTACCGCTTGTAAATATTTGTTCTTCCTGTGAGATATTCACTTTTTCAAGAAGCATTAAAACACCATTATGAACGTAGAAATCACCTTCTCTCAGATTATCTTCTTTGAATTCTATTAGTTTACGCTTGCCATCTGCTAAATCTTTCTGAATTTCAATAAATGTTGATTCGTACTTGTCAAAATCTTTGCAAGGTTTTCTGCGAGCTACAAAATCAGCTTGTGCTCTGTCGTAATCTTTTGGAGTATGTTTGAAATCAAATAGTCCTTCTGAATCTCCTCCTAAAATATCCATCGAATCATCACTTAACAAATCGTCAATAGAATTTATCTCTTTTGGTTTACTATACTCTGCTTGTGGTTCGTTAACTTGGTTTGATTCTAAAACGGGTAATAGATTATGAATATCGTGTTCTTTTAATAAGCCAATTTTTGTTTCGTCTTCTTTCAGATTTTTAAGGCGTGAGTACAATTGAAATTCAGAAATATTACTTGGATTAGCTTTTGGCTCTTTTCCATTACTATCAACAAAATCATTTATTTCTTGAAAAGAAGCTAATAAGCGTTCATCTGCTGTTCGGGCATTGGAATTCTTAGGCTTAAAATTAAGTAAGCCCAAAGGGTCATTATTGAAAATATCGTCCAATATTTTATCCTTATCCATTTGCTTCTGCTTTTTTTCGTTTCTCTTCTTTAAGATAAATGATACATTCAGCCATTCGTTTCTCCAGAGGGTCGTTTGATTTTAAATTAGGTTCTCTATTGTACATTTTCATAAACTCCTGAATTTTTGGCCAAAGTATTTTTGCTTCCTCAAAATCCATTTTTATACGTGTGGCTTCAATGTGGTCTTGAATAACCTTCAAAACTTTTGTTGTTACTGATTTTGACAAGATTTCAAAAGCTTTTTGAAATGGGTTTATTCTGTCAATCAAATCAATATGAATATCATCAATATCTACAAACGAACCTGCCATTCTGATAAATCGTTTGTCGCCTGTTTCTTTAATTTCTCCGTTTTTGATAACCGAATCAACTACGACGTGTTGGCGAACTTCTTCAACTTCTTTATCTGATAAATCGGGATATTTTATTTTGATGATTTTTGGAATAAGAACCTTGTTGATTACTTCCGGATCCACATTGCCAGGCATTGCTTTCAGCATCGTATCATCTTGCAACACTGTTGCTTTCAGGTCGTTTAAATCTGATTCTAAAATATCTTTTACACGTTTAGAACTTGGTTCTTTTAAACCTCTTATTTTTATTTCGCCCGATTTTGCTTTGTCATCATCATTTACTTTTGTTTTGAATTTCCAATTTGGAGCTAAAACCTGTTCCATTAGCAAAGATGCAGTAATGGCTTTAAGCATATTGTTAACCGAAAGTTTTACCAAATCATCTGCTGCATCGGGTTGAGCGATTAGATTGGTAAACTGTGCGTGTGTTTTATTGTCGCTATCTCTGGTGGCTCTACCAATAATTTGAATAATTTCGGTTAACGAACCTCTGTAACCAACCGTTAAAGCGTGTTCGCAATAAGGCCAGTCAAAACCTTCTTTTGCCATTCCTAAAGCAATGATAATATCCATATCATCTAAGGAGTCCATTTTCCTTAGGTAATTTACAATTTTGTCACGCTTACTTGGGCTGTCTTCTACCAAATCTGCTATTTTAAGCATTTTACAATCAGTCTTACGCTTTACTTGAATAACGCCAGTGTCTGTATCTTGTTTGATTACTTCGCCAATGGCATCTAAAATAAAATCAACTTCATTGTGCTTGTCTTTGGTAGATTCGCCAGAATTTACATTTGGAATATGTAAAATGGTTTTTTTGTTTGTATTTAAAATCTCCATTATAGCATTGGTATATTTCCCTTGATAAAAATGATAACCAATTCCTAACGATTTTAGATAATCATAACCATTCAACTGCTCGTAATAATTGTATGTTACTTTGGTGAACTTTTCTTCATCTTCGGGCAATAAAATTGGCACACTGTCGCCTCTAAAAAATGAACCTGTCATAGCAACAATATGAGCGGTTGACTTTCGCATAATATCACGTAGCAAATCGCCTAAACGGTTTTCTGCATCTGCCGAAACGTGATGAAATTCATCAATTGCCAAAAGGGTATTGTTAAACTTTTTTTCGTCTAATTCTTCACAAGCAAATCGCAATGTAGCGTGTGTACAAATTAAAAGTTGTTCATCGCTATCCATAAAGTTACGGAACGCCTGAACTTTACTTTTACTTCCATCACCGCCTGGTGTACAAAGATTGTATTTGTCGTTTGGCTCCCAATTAGCGAAAAACCCAAAGTTTTTTAAATCTGTTTTAGCAAACGAACTACCAATGGCACGTTCAGGAACAGCAACAATTACTTTTTTAATGCCTTGATTTACCAGCTTATCCAAACCTATAAACATTAATGCCCGGGATTTTCCTGAGGCAGGCGGAGATTTTATTAATAAATATTGTGCATCTCTATATTCAAAAGCACGCTCTTGCATTTCACGCATTCCATATGCATTGGTGCTTTTGCTTTTTCCTGTTTGTTTGTATTGAACACTTACTATATCTGGCATATTATTTTTTCCTTTTTTTAGTTTTCTTTTCTTTGGCAAACAAAGTACCTTGTTCTTTTTCTTCTGCAATCATTTTTTCATAGAGCTTAAATAAATACTCCAATCTTTCTTCATCGCTATTAAAAGGCGTGCTTCGATAACATTTTTCAATGATTATATCATTTTGCCGGTGGGCTTCACGCAAACCATCTGGCATTTTATCGGGGTCATAGAGTTGTGCTAAAGTTTTATCGCTATGTTTTTCTCGTTCCTCTAAAATTCGAAATGCAGATTGTGTTATTTCATTCTTGCGCTGAGTAGAAATTTGTGGAAATGGGAAGGTATTCCAACATAATGCAGATAAATAGCGAACACGACTATCTAATCTACCTGCATTAATTCTAACCCACGAATTATGTATCTTTGAACTTAATATTCCAAATACAAATGGTTCTGGGTCATAAATTGCAGCAGCAGAACTGATAATAATTGAATTGTTATTAGTAAAACCAATTGGAATATACTCTCTTCTTTCAGATGAAACAATTGGAATTATAATTTGAGATTTTTTTGATGTATGAGTATATCTAAATTGATGTGGCCTATTTGCAATACCTCGTGCAACATCACCACCATTTAAGCGAAATTCTTTTGTATCTAATATTCGAGTTTTAATTGGTGGGATGCTCATAGCTAATTCTTTATCAGCATCAGTAATCCAAAGACACCATTTTTCAAGATTGTTTAACAATTCGTTAGCACCAAGAGTTTTTCGTATTAAAATACTGCACTGGGGATAATCTTTAATTAGTTTATTTTTTGTTTCAGTATCGAATCTTAAATTGTTATTTTCATAAGGACTATTCCCAGTAATCATTACAGGCAAATTAGAAATTGAAGAAAGTTTCTGATTAACAATTACATTATTAGAGGGACTTAGATAAGCATTTATGTTATTAACACTATTTTTTAAGCCATTACTATAAATTATTTTTGCAGCCTCTGACTTATTCTTTATACCTATTATTGAAACTGACACTCCTGCATTTGCTTTTGCATTGTTTGTCCATTGAAAAGGCAAACACACAAAAAATATTTCCAGATTACGATTAAATATTAATGGCCATAATTGAACTACTTGTGCTCCTTGATTTATCGAGCTTGTTGTTACAAAAGCGTAACTTGAGTTATTGTTTAAAAATGTTGCTGCTTTATAAAACCAACTTGCGATATAATCAAGTTCTTTATATTTTTTTATCCCTTGAAAGACTATGTCCATATCTTTCTTTTGTTCCTTAGATTGTGATTTTCCTCCTAAATAAGGTGGATTTCCCAAGATATAAATTTTATCACCTTTCTTTTTCGGGCAAACATCTCCCCAATCCAAACGAGTAGCATTGCCTTGTACAATTTTACCAGCTTCTTTAAGTGGCAGTGTTGGGTTGGTGCGTCCAAACTCTTTGTAGAATTCCACATTCATTTGGTGTTCAGCAAGCCAAAGAGCGAGTTTTGCTATCTCTCCAGCAAAGTCGTCTATTTCTATTCCGTAAAATTGAGATAGGTGGATATGAGATAAATAGTCATTACCAAAATCAATATTACCACTTCCCAAAGTGCCGCTTAGAATTTTTAATTGTTTTAAAATTTTCATTTCTAAGATGCGGAGCTCTTTGTAAGCAATAATTAGGAAGTTACCACTTCCACATGCAGGATCAAATATTTTTATATTATGTATACGATGTAATAAAGCTTCTAATTTTTTCTGTTTTACTTTGGTTGCTGAGCTTGTCGAAACATCAAACTCTTCGTAGAGCTCATTTAAGAAAAGTGGTTCAATCACTTTCATAATATTTGGAACAGAAGTATAATGCTGACCTAAACTACCCCTTTGGTCAGCTCCAATAACCGCCTGAAACATCGAACCAAAAATATCGGGATTAATGGCAGACCAATTTTGGTCACCACTAGATAATATCGCTGCCCGTGATCTATACGATAATTTAGGAGTTGTATATTCTTTCTCAAATAAACCGCCATTCACATAAGGAAAAGCACTTAGGTATTCAGGCAAATCTTTTCGCTCATTTTCAGGTGTATTTAACACTGTAAAAAGTGTATCTAAATAGGTATTTAAATCGCTACCATCAGTTTGGGTGTGCGAATCAATGGCATTTATAAATTGGCTATCCACAAAAATATGAGTGTCCTCTGCAAAAAAGCAGAATAGCAAACGGGATAAAAAAACATTTAGTCCGTGAATAAATTCAGGCGAATCATTGGGATTATCTTTTTTAATTTCATCAAAAAGCTTTGCCATTTTTTCGGCAGCTTTTACATCAGCTGGATTTTCGTTAGTGTGTTGAGCTTTTTCCATTCCAGCCCAAGGCAAAAAGAAATCGTAATGTTTAGATAAATCTTCTATAACACAATCGAGTTTATCTTCTGTTTTTATGTCAACAGCTAAAAGGGTCTTATAATCGGTAACAATTACAAATCGTTCGTTGTGCTTTATATCTTTTGTGATTTCAGAAATAGTAAGATGTAAATCCTGAGTATATTCTTCCTTAAAAAACAGTTTCTTCTTCCATGATATTTCACCTTCAACTTTCGATAAATTGAGGTTTCCTTTTTTTAGTCGTGTGATTGATGCTTTGGGTAAACCGTAAGCCAAAAGTAATTCATAAATAAAGTTTTGCCTATTAAAAGTTACAATCAGTTTTTGCAGGTTTATTTCTATTTGTGCTATGTTCATTATTTAAGTCTGTCCTTTAGTAATGTGTTGGTAAAATAATAGCTTTTTTGGTTTTTTCGGTTTGACATTTTGCATGTCGGTAAAAAACCAAATGTGCTATTTTTGCGTAGGCCTTTCCTTTTTTTTGCATTACCCCAAACGTATTAGTATTTTATAAATCGTCCCCTAAAAATAATAAAATAAGCTGAAACGAAATGAAAAAATACTGGAAATAAAACAGTAAGAGGGATGATTTGAAAATTAAACATTCAACAAAATAAAACAAAATAATTCATATATCATAGGAAATATTGAAATTATTTTCAGACTTTAATAAAATATTTTCTTGTTTTTAACTTGGTATTAGTGAAATATGGGTATAGAGGTATCCATACGGACGCCCGATGGTCGTAAGGGTATAGTGTCCTTTTTAATTACCTGATAGTAAGCTAAAGAATATTGTTATTAGTGTATTTCCCTCTCATGGGTAGCATGGCCATATCCAAGGATATGAACACCATATCTAAGGATATGAAGACCATATCCAAGGATAGCAACATCATATCCATGGACGGCAAGACCATATCCATGGACGGCAACACCATATCCATAGACGGCAAGACCATATCCAAGGATAGCAACATCATATCCCGGGATTGCAATCAGAGTTGTTCAATGCTAATAAACTTGTGCACTTCAATTCGAATTATTCTTAGTGTAAC
>Ga0075121_1002466_pt1 | contig 10599 bp, 10 predicted proteins | sample AntAceMetag02UKG_FD_69793 | JGI IMG/M metagenome (GOLD analysis project Ga0075121, IMG submission 69793) | Saline lake microbial communities from Ace Lake, Antarctica - Antarctic Ace Lake Metagenome 02UKG | ecosystem: Environmental > Aquatic > Non-marine Saline and Alkaline > Saline | place... | reverse complement strand
CAAATTTAACAAAAGCCCCAAAATTAGTTAAAGCAGTAACGGTCCCTTCAATTATATCTCCCTTTTTATAATTACTTAAATTCTCGTATAATTTTTTTTCTTGAGATGCTTTCTCTGAAACGACTAATTTATCTGTTCTTTTGTCTAGTCCAATAATTTTAACTTTCATTTCTGCGCCTATGAATTTATTAAGTTCTTTAAGAATCTTATTCTTATCTCCGTCTTCTACTTTTGGATAATTATCAGATGAAAGCTGTGATACAGGAAGAAATCCTATTATTCCTGACAACCTGATGACTAATCCTCCCTTATTGGCTTCAATCACTTTAATGGAAACAGTTTCATTTAGCTCTTCTCTTTTCTTAATTTCAGACCATCCTTTTTCTAAGTTTGCTTCTTTTAAGGATAATTCAATATAGTTATCTTCATTTTCTGAATTCAAAACTAAAGCTGAAATCTTCTTACCAATTTCTAGATCTCTAATCAAATCTTTATTCTCTCTTAATTCAGCTCCATAAATAACTCCAGTGCCAAAAGGCTCTAATTCTAATACTAGTTCATTGTTGCTTATCTTTATAATCTTGCCTTCAACTATATCTCCTGGCTGAGGAAGAGAAGATGTCTCTTTCTCTTTGGCAAGCAATTCTTTCATTGTTTTTGGTTCTTTTTTAGTCATAATATTAATTTTTAATAAATAATATATTGAAGTATAGCTTAAGATCGTTGGCTTGGCAAGAGTTTGAATGTATGATAAAATGTTGATATTAGATTTATGATTATAAATTGGTATGGGCATTCTTGTTTTAAAATAACTAATCAAGGAGGTCGTTTAATTATTATAACTGACCCCTTTGATAAAAAAATCGGATTAAATCCGCCTCGTTGTAGTGCGGATATTGTAACTGTTTCTCATCAGCACAATGATCATAATAACACAAAATCAATTACAGGGATGGAAGGAAGCAAGCCATTTATTATTAACAGTCCCGGAGAATATGAAATCAAAGGAGTGAGCATAGTTGGTTGTCGTAGTTTTCATGATAAAGAGAAAAAAGAGCAGAATATTATATATATAATGGAAATTGATAAAATAAGGATTTGTCATTTAGGAGATTTAGGTCAAGACAAACTAGAAGATAAACAAATAGAAAAAATTGGCAATATTGATATCTTGATGATTCCTGTTGGAGGAAATTATACTATTGGAGCAAAAAGAGCTGTAAAAATAGTTAATCAAATTGACCCGAGTATTGTTATTCCTATCCATTATAAGCTTCCAGGACTTAAAATGAACTTAGATGATGTTAAGGTATTTTTAAAGGAGATGGGATTAAATGGAGTAACACCAGTTGACAAATTAACGGTGAAAAAGAAAGATTTATTTGAAAAGGCAATGGAAGTTGTTGTTATGAAACCATAATTAATAAAATGTCGTTAATTGATTTTATTCAAAAAATTCAAAAAAAGCCTCGTTATGTCCGTATTCAACTTTTATGGGCATCTGTTTTTGTTTGTATGCTTTTTGTTGTTTCTGTTTGGGGATTTTCTTTTAAACATTCTCTATCAATTGAAGATGATAATAAAAAAGAAGATATTAATATTAGTGATGATATGGTTTCTTTAAAAGATGCTTTCAAGGCAAGTATCGGCGCTTTTTTTGAAAAAGAAGAAAATAATTTTGAACAAATAGAAGCTCAGATAGAAAATGAAGATGAAATAATAAATGATCTTAATGGATCAAATGAAGTAAAGCCGGCTAGACTGCCACTTTCTCAATAAATACATTATGGAAATAGGTCAGATTAAAAAATATTCAATTACTAAAGAGATGGAAGAATCATATCTTGATTACGCGATGAGCGTAATTATTTCGCGTGCTTTGCCTGATGTTCGTGATGGTCTTAAGCCTGTTCATCGTCGTATTTTATACGCTATGCATGGATTAGGATTGACGAGTTCTGCTAAACACAGAAAATCAGCTACAGTTATTGGTGAAGTTCTTGGAAAGTATCATCCTCATGGAGATGCATCTGTTTATGATGCTTTAGTCAGAATGGCTCAAGATTTTTCATTAAGATACCCGCTAATTAATGGACAGGGTAATTTTGGCTGTTTTACAAAAGATACAAAAGTTAAATTAACTGACGGAAGAAGCCTTACTTTTGGCGAGCTTATTAAAGAAGCTAAAAAAGGAAAAAGAAATTGGACATTTTCTTTTAATTCAAAAAGTAAAAATGTTGAAATTACCGAAATTAAAAATCCGAGGTTAACTCGTAAAAAAGAAAAAATAATAGAAGTGACACTAGATAATAGGGAAAAGATTAAATGCACCTTAGACCATCTTTTCATGATTAGAAGTGGTTCTTACAAAAAAGCAAAAGATTTGAAGCCAGACGATTCTTTAATGCCGCTTTATACAGAATTATATCAAGGTCAAGATGTTAATTTAAAGGGGTATGAAATAGTTCGTCAGCCTTTTAAAAATGTATGGAGTTTTGTTCATCGCTTAGCTGATGAGTGGAATTTGGAAAATAAAATTTATGATAAAATTCAAGGCAAAGTTAGGCACCATTTAGATTTTAATAAATTTAATAATAATCCAGATAATATTTTAAGAATTCAATGGCATGAGCATTGGAAGTATCATAAAGAAATTACTTCATGGCGTCACCAAAACGATCCAGATTATGTTAGGAAAATTGCTGAAGGTAGAGATAGATTTATAGCTAATAATCGAGAGAAACTTTCTTTACGGAGAAAGAAAATGAATAAGATTATGTGGCAGGATCCAAAATATCGAGAAAAATGGATAAAAGCCAAAAAAGAAATGTGGCGTAATTCTGAATATAAAGAATTTATGAGAGAAGTCGCGAGTAAAAATTTAAAGAAATTATGGAAGAAAAAAGATTTCCAAGAATTAATGAGCAGAATGAAATCTAAAGAACTTAAAAAAAGGTGGCAAGAAAAAGATTACCGAATGATTATGGCGAAGCGTATGAAGAAAATATCTTTGAAAATTTGGTCAAATCCGGAACATAGAAAATATATTTCAAAATTAATGAAAGAAAGATTTAAAGATCCTAAAGCAAGAAAAATACAAAGCGAGATGTCAAAGAATTTATGGAAGAATTCTGAATATCGAGCAAAATATTCTACTGATCATTTTAGTCGAATGGCCAAAAAATTATGGGAGAATCCAGAAGTTAAAGAATTTCATCGGGAAAAAGCGATACGACAATGGCAGAATCCAGAATTTAGAAAAAAAATTATCAAGACAGTAAAAGCTTGCAATAAGCAACGTCTAAAAGAAAATCCTGATTTTATGAAAGACTTGACAGAAAAAGCGAAAGTTTCTTTGCATAAAAATTGGCAAGACCCTTCTTATAAGAAAAGAGTAATAAAAAGTAGAATTTTAGGATTTGTTTATTCCCTTTCGAATAAATATAAAAAAGTAACTTCTGAAATTTACGAAAAGGAAAGAACAAATAACGGAATACCAAAACTTAAGAATGCTCTAAATTATTTTAATAATTTTTCAGAGATTATAACTGAATCTAAGAAGCATAATCACCAAGTAATAGGGACAAAAATCCTTAGAAAAAGAGAAGATGTCTATGATTTAACTATAAACCCGCATCATAATTTTTCTCTTGAAGCAGGAGTTTTTGTTCATAATTCAATGGATGGAGATAATCCGGCAGCTTTTCGCTACACTGAAGCAAAAATGTCTAAAATTACTGATGAGATGCTTTTAGACATCGGAAAAGGAACAGTTGATTGGGTTGATAATTATGATGGGACTCGCAAAGAGCCAGTTATTCTTCCTGCAAAATTACCACAGCTTTTATTAAATGGTGTGATGGGTATTGCTGTTGGAATGATGACCAATATACCGCCTCATAATTTAGGAGAGATAATTGATGGAATACTTTATTTTATTGACCATCCAGAAGCAACCGTCAAAGATCTTTTTCAATTTATTAAAGGACCTGATTTCCCAACCGGTGGCGAAATCTATAATCGCAAAGGAATGATTCAAGCATATAGTTCAGGGAAGGGCCCTATTGTCATGAGAGCTAAAACAGAAATTGTTGAAAAAAAAGCAGGTAAATTTCAGATTTTAGTTAATGAAATGGTTTATGGTGTTAATAAGGCTAATCTAATAATTAAAATAGCTGATTTGGTAAAAAGTAAAAAAATACAAGGTATTAAAGATATTCGCGATGAATCAAATAGTAAAGAAGGAGTCAGAATTGTTATTGATTTAAAAAATGATGCATATCCTAAGAAAATACTTAATCATCTTTTTAAATTTACTGATTTACAAAAAACATTTCATATGAACATGCTTGCTTTGGTTAATGGAATTCAGCCCCAAGTATTGTCCTTAGCTGATTTTTTGGAAGAGTATATCAAACATCGCCAAGAAATTGTTGCTAGAAAAACTAAATTTGAATTAAATCAAGCAAAAGAAAGAGCTCATATTTTAATGGGATTAAGTAAAGCGCTTGATAATATTGATGCTGTTATAAATATAATCAAAAAATCCAAAGATAAAGAAGAAGCGCGTAAAAACTTAATAAAGAAATTTAAATTCAGCGATAGACAAGTAGAAGCCATTTTAGAAATGAAATTACAGGCATTGGCTGGTTTAGAACAGAAAAAAATAAAAGATGAATTGAAAGAGAAAAGACAGTTAATTAAAGAATTGGAAACATTGCTTAAAAGTCCTAAGAAAATATTAACAGTAATCAAAAAAGAACTTAAAGAATTGAAAGAAAAATATAATGATGAAAGACGAACCAAGGTTTATGCTCGTCCAGTAGGTGAATTGAATATAGAAGAATTAGTTCCGAAAGAAGATTGTATTATTATTTTAACAGAGGGGGGATATATAAAAAGAGTTAACCCAGAATCATATCGTGCTCAGAATAGAGGAGGAAAAGGAGTTGTTGGAATAACCCCTAGAGAAGAAGATGCGGTTGGACATTTTATGCATGCCTCAACACATGATAATATTTTATTCTTTACTGATAAAGGCCGTGTTTTTAAATCAATGGCTTATGAACTTCCCGAAACAAAAAGAATAGCTCGCGGACAAGCTATTGTTAATCTTTTACAATTAGGTCCAAATGAGAAGATTACAGCTGTTCTCAATATTAGCAAAGGAGAGGATATCAAATATTTGGTGATGGCTACTGAAAATGGTATAATTAAAAGAACAAAAATAGATGATTTTTCTAACGTTCGTATTAGCGGTTTAATCGCCATAAAATTAAAAAAAGAAGATAAACTTAAATGGGCAAATCTTACCTCTGGCAAAGACGAAATCATATTAGTCACAGAAAAAGGTCAAAGTATTCGTTTTAAAGAAGATGATGTTAGAGCGATGGGCAGAACAGCAGCTGGCGTCAAGGGGATCAAATTGAGAAATGATGATAAATTAGTAAGAATGGATATCATCATGAAGAGTAAGGATAAAAAAGATTTAAAGATTCTAGTTGTCACTCAAAATGGATTTGGCAAGAAAACAGATTTGAAATATTATAAGATTCAAAAAAGAGGTGGTGTTGGAATCAAAACGGCTAAAATAAACAGTAAAACAGGGGATATTGTTGTTAGTCAAATATTAGACAAAGAACAAGAAGATTTAATTGCTATTTCTAAAAAGGGTCAAGTTATTAAAACAAAACTTAAAAGTGTTTCTTGCCTAGGTAGAGCAACTCAAGGAGTTAAAGTTATGAAATTAAGGCAAGGCGATAAAGTTGTTTCAGTGGCTTGTATATAAAAAATATGGAAAATAATAATGGGTTTCTTCAACCCGAAGAAATTTTAGAACAAGTAGATATTCATGACGGTATGAATATTGCTGATTTTGGTTGCGGTCATGGTTATTTTAGCATTCCAATGGCAAAAATTGTTGAAGAGGGACGTATCTATGCTTTGGATGTTATGAAAGACGCATTAGAGACGGTTGAAAGTAAAGCAAAATTAGAAAATATTTCTAATATTGAAACAATCCATTGCAATCTTGAAGTTCCTAATGGTTCAAAATTAAATGATGAATTAGTAGATTTGGTTCTTTTACGAAATATTTTATTTCAATCTCAGAAAAAATCTGAAATAATCAAAGAAGCAAAAAGAGTTTTAAAAGACAATAATAGACTTGTTGTTATAGAATGGATTAAAGCATCTTCTTTGGCTCCTAAGGATGGTTGGTTAATTTCAAAAGAAGAAGTGCAACAATTAATTAAATTAGAGGGATTTGATTTTGAAAAAGAATTATCAATAGATAATCATCATTACGGACTTATTTTTAGAAAATAAATAACATAATCTTTAATTTTGTGTTTAAAATAAAAGCTACTACTATCTATACGTTCATTGCTCCCATTTTTATTTTTGCTTTAGCAATTTCTTTTCCAGGATGCAAATCAAGTCCATTGGCAAGTACGGATCTGGAGTTTTGGGGAGTCTTTGATGATTCGGATGTTTTTAATAAATTAATTGCTGATTTTAACGGGGAATTTCCAAAAATTAAAATTAAATATTACAAAAAAGTTTATTCAACATACGAAAAAGATTTACTTGAAGCAATGGCTAGCGGGAGAGGTCCTGATATTTTTATGATTCATCATACTTGGGTGCCTAAATATGAAGATAAAATTTGGGCTGCTCCATCTGATTTAGTTTTAATTAAAGATATTCAAGATAATTTTGTTGATGTTGTTTATAAGGACTTTGTTGTAGATGGCTATGTTGTCGCGCTTCCTTTGAGTGTTGATACATTAGCTCTTTATTATAATAAAGATATTTTTAATACAGTTGGTATTGCTCAACCGCCTGAAACATGGGAAGAGTTTTTGGATGTTTTAGAAAAATTAACCATAAAAGATGATAGGGATAATATTATTCGCGCTGGAGCTTCTATCGGTACAGCTAGAAATGTTAATCGTTCGACCGATATTTTATCGCTTTTAATGCTTCAGTCAGGCGCTCAAATGACAGATCAAAATAAAACAAGAGTTATTTTTGATGATGCTGTTAAATTAGATAACGAAAGTTTTTATCCAGGACAAAGAGCTTTAGAATTTTATACTGACTTTGCTAATCCTTTGAAATCATCTTATACTTGGAATACCAGAATGCATTATTCTATTGATGCTTTTTATGAAGGAACAGCAGCAATGATATTTAATTATTCATATCATTTGCCAACAATTAAAGCTAAATCGCCTTATTTAAATTTCGGAGTTGCCAGAATGCCTCAAATTGAAAGTTCAGAAAAAGATATTAATTACGCTAATTATTGGGGGATGTCTGTTTCTCGCAATTCTGAAAGTTCAGAACAAGCCTGGGAATTTATAAATTGGCTAGTCCAAAAGGAAAGTTCAAAAAAATATTTAGAAGAAACAAAAAAACCAACCGCTCGCAGAGATTTAGTTGATTGGCAAAAGGATGATAAAGATGTAGGTATTTTTGCTGAACAATCATTGTCTGCTCAGTCATGGTATCAAGTTGATAGCTTGTCTATTGAAAATATTTTTGCTGATATGATAGAATCAGTAGTACTAGGTGAGGAAACTATAGGAAAAGCAATTGACAAGTCAATAAATCAGATTAATCTTTTAATGAAATAATAATCAAATGAAAGTTTTTAAAGTATTTTTTATTATTTATTTAGTTGCTATTGCACTTATTGGAGCTAATTCTGTTAATGCTGGCATTCATACTGGACCGATAGTTCCTTGTGGGAGTAAGGGTCAGTCAGATTGTACTTTATGTCATTTATGGGAATTAGCAAGCAATATCATAAATTTCATTAGTTTTAATTTAGCTATTCCGATTGCCACTCTTTTATTTGTAGTAGCCGGTATTCTTTTTTTAACATCGGGTGGAAATGAACAGAGAGTGGGCTTGGCAAAAAGTATATTTACTAATGTTGTTATTGGTTTGTTAATTATTTTTTGCAGCTGGCTTCTTATTGATACTTTAATGAAAACATTAGTAAATCAAGATTCAGATTCTGGTAAAATAATGTGGGCTTGGAATGATTTTCCTGAATGTTCTGAAGGTGAGGGGGATTATGAAGGGGAATATGAAGAAGAGTGATTAATTTATAAATTTATGATTAAAAATATATTTAAAAAAACTTATTTATTAATTATCCCAGTTTTAATATTCGGATTTCCTATTTCTAAAATTTATGCGAACGGAGAAGAGGAAGAAGGTGGTTCTATTTCAAATCCTCTTAATGCAACCAGTTTTAATGAGTTGATTGTTGGTATTGCTACCTGGATTTTTTGGATTGCTATTCCTTTAGCAACATTGATGTTCTTAATTGGCGGATTTATGTTTATGGTTTCTGGAGGCAACGAACAGAAAGTAACTCAAGCGAGAAAAACAATGATTTGGGCAGCTGTCGGGCTTGCTATTTGTTTAATAGGAGCCGGTTTTACAAGTATAATTAGAGAGCTCTTAGGAGCTAATTAGGTTTATATAAAATAAATTTAATGAAAGGGGGTGAAATTTGTGAAAAAAATAATAATTGTGGGTTTATCATGTGTTCTTTTATTCGGATTTTCTTTATCTGTATTTGCAGCTGATGAAACGAATCCAGTTCCAACTAGCGATATAACAGATATGCAAAATTTAGTTGATTTAATAGAGACATTAGTGAATTGGTTTTTTGCTATTATTATGATTATCGCTGTCTTTATGTTGCTTTTTGCTGCTTTTAATTGGCTTACTTCTGCTGGAAATGAAGAAAAAATTGGCACAGCAAGAAAGATGCTTATTTATGCTTTAGTTGGTATAGCAATCGCTTTGGTTTCCAAGGGATTAATTGAGATAATAAAGGGGTTAGTGGGTAGTCAGTAGTTAATACTTTTTACTTATAATGTATTTAAATTTTAAAAGCCAGGGTAGGTAGCTTTTTGCTATCGTTCCCCTGGCTTTTGGTTTGTTAAGTGCGATACGGAATTATCCGTACCCGAACCGTAATTGGTTCTCCTCCCATGTTCGTAAACTTTATTTTGTTCTTTTTGTTTATGCCAGGAGGACAAGCGTAGATTATTGTTTTAGGTTTTTTAATCTGAATGGCTGGAAGATTTTTGTTGAGCCAAAGCAAATTTCTATATGGCCCGTTTAGAACTTCAACGATAATCTTATCTCTCTTCTTCCTGCTGCCTCCGTAGATATAATACATATTCTTCACAGTAACTGTTACACCGTCTGGGATTGTGAAAGTTCCAGAGACAGTTCGTTTAACGCGGGGTTGCTGTTGGGTGGTTGAATCAGTTTTGTCGGTAATTTTTGGTTTGTCAGGTTTGTCTGAACTAGCTGATATAAATATCCCAACAATAATAATTATAATTATCCCAATGATTACAATTAACCATATCTTCTTTTTAATTACTAAATAAATTATTAAAGAAAATATGGAGAGGACAACAATGATGCCTAATAAAACATTCATTTTTTACTCCTTTTTTTCTTTAATTATTCCGCCAGTTAAATCTTTTAACATTGATTTAGCAGATCCTAATGGGAATATAACTAAATTGCTTGGTCCTTTTCCGGCTTCCTCAATAGCCTCATTAGCTCTAATAAATAGGCCTTCAGCTCCGTGCTTTATTATCTCGCTATACACCCTATCTATTCTCTCAACATCAGCATCAGCGAGTGTTTGAATTCTATCCTTTTCTCTATCAGCTTCGTATTGCTTTGTAGAGGCCTCAAGATATGCTTTTCCTCTTTCGCCTGACAGGTTAATACTTACTAATCCAACTCGTTTAAGGCGAGAGCCATAATTTTTTTCCACATAACGGTGGATTTTGGAGACTTTGAGAAAGTCATCTGATTCTCTCTCTATTTCCTCTTTTTTTCCAATGAGCTCTTTATACTTTTTCCCAGCGGCGAATCCACGAAGAGCTGGTTTTGTTTGGTTTTGAACAGCTTCAAGCCAATTTTGAACGCGAAAAAGTGCTTTGTATGGGTTAATTATTCTAATAGTTAATAATAATTGCATATCTACTGGAAGTAACTCGCTCGAATCTGCTCCACCAAGAAAAGTATAGAAGATGTCATCTTGAACCAAGATGTAATCTATATTTTCTTCTGTGTGAGAGATTGTTTTTTCGATCAGTTTTCCTCCTTCTTCTGCTTGTTCAAAAGAAACCCATCTGAATTCATATCTGTAAACAGAATGGACAAATGGAATGCCTACCCACATTAATCCGCCTATTCTGAAAGAATCTTTTCGTAGATCGCAATTACCTGTTATTTCGTCATTTGCATTTTTGATTGCTCCATAGACTCCATTTAGACAAGGATCATTTGCATTATTGACCTTTTGACAAACATCCCAGTCTTCATTGAAGCCGTATCCCTGATAACACATTATCATCTTTTCGAATTTTCCGAATTTTAGAATTGCTTTAGCCTGGCCTTCTTTAACAATAGTAAAAAATATATTACTTTTTGCTAGAAGATAAACTAAAATAATAGGGCCGAATAAAATTGAAATGCATCCAATAATATATATTCCAATATAAATACCTGTTAAAAAATTTTCCATTTTCCTTCCTCCTTTTCTGT
>Ga0075121_1002465_pt1 | contig 10608 bp, 10 predicted proteins | sample AntAceMetag02UKG_FD_69793 | JGI IMG/M metagenome (GOLD analysis project Ga0075121, IMG submission 69793) | Saline lake microbial communities from Ace Lake, Antarctica - Antarctic Ace Lake Metagenome 02UKG | ecosystem: Environmental > Aquatic > Non-marine Saline and Alkaline > Saline | place... | reverse complement strand
TGCAGAATCATTCTTTATTATGTTTACATACTTCACAAGCTGTAATATGCCTTGCTAGTATTCCTACGAATATCATAGTTACCCCCAGAACACATACTTGATTAAAGCAATCTGGCACATAATAATATCAGCGATGATAATATATAGTCCAGTATAATAACCGATTTTTACTTTGTTTCTCCAAAGTTTTCTTAACATTTTAATCTCCTAAGTAATCTATTATGGTTCTGTCGTTGTCTATTTTTAAAAGTAATAGACCTGCTTCTTTAAAGGTTAAGTGTCTAAACAATGTATGAAAAGCTTCGTGCTTCTTATTCGTCATGTAATAGATATTGTCTTTTGTACCTTTGCCTTTTCTTTTTTTAGGCAATACATGATGTCTTGTTAGCTTTTCACCTCGTGAATTGTACTTAGAGCGATTTTTCTTGCGTTTTTTCTGTTTCAAAATAAACCTCCTTAAATTTAAAGGGCGACTAAGTAACTATGTAAACTATTAAACCACAACATAAAGTACATAATCCAGTAAGAATAATAGTAACAGCCCAACTCGGTCTAGCTAATAGTGTTTTTTTAATATCTTTTATATCTGAACAGATAATCTCTATTAGTTTATCTTGACCTTTATTTTGTTCTTCAAGTCTTGCAACTCGTTGGTCTATTTTATTTTCCATACTATACTCTAAATTGACCATAGATAGTTCCTGAATAACTAACTATAAAAAATACTGAATTAATAAGCTGAATTAAGTCATTCTCAACTAAATCAAATTGAAATAATTGCCCTATTGCAATAATCGCTGGTACAAGCATTAGTGCCATTGATTTAACTCTAAAGCTAATTTTTTGTGGGTCTTGTGAACTCCCTAATTGTGGGAACCTTCTTAAAATTTTCATAGTTTTTTTAGTTTTATAAATTATTGGAAAGTTATACATCTTTGTTTTTAATAGCACTCATTAATAGCCATAAGACTAATAAATCGCACATTATTGAAATCATTAAGTTAAATTCGTTCATATTAAAACAAAGTTGTATTGTTTATTATCAGTAGACCATATCGTCCAAGTGGACAATATGGTTTATAAAAATTATTAATACCCTGCTTTCTCTCTTTCAGTTTCTACTCCGAATACTATCCATTTAATAGCTTTCATTAAATAGATAAATCCTAAGAATAGAATCATCATTGGTAGAAAGATTATTGTTTGTAATATATTTCTCATAATAGTGATTTAAAGAAATTAATTATTCTTCTAAGGATTGACATATCTTCTTGATTAAATGGCTCGTTACTAACTCCCAACTTAGTATCTGATAGTTGGCTTTCTAATGTTTTTATTCTTTCATCTTGTGCCTCTACTTTCTCTAACAACTCCTGAATAGCCTTTAAATTAAACTGGACTGATTTCCCTAAATCTCTACCTACAAAGGTTTCAGTAGATGTTGCCATTATCGGCACTACTTCTGTGTATGCTTCTTTAACTAATACCATTTCTGTTGCTCCTAGTTTTTCAGTTGACAAAGATTCTTCTTCAATAACTTTTTCTTCATATACTGCTTCGTGTTCTATTGTTTCTTCTCCTACCTTTTTACTTACTTCATATTCATTTTCATATCTTACACCGTCTGGTAGCGTATTGTGGTCTATTTTACACCAATCTCCGTTAATAGTATTAGATTCACATTTAATATCTTTAATAACAGATAAAGCATCTCCTGCATATCTAGGAGAGTATTCTATATAAGAATCTGCTAAAACATTCCCCGCTACAGAGAGGACTTCTGATGGTGTTGTCGTCCCTATGCCGACGTTGCCTTTCAATGCTGTTATTACCACTGAATCATTTCCTAATACAACTGTGTTAGAACCCAATCCTACTGCATCATTTCCAATAACCATTTCATTTGTATCTCCGTCAGCCAACGCTTTTGTGTTTGCTCCGATGAAGGTATTATTTGAGCCTGTTTCATTAGGAGTTGAACCGTCTGCAATATAACGACCTGAATTATAGCCTAAACCTAAATTATAGTTTCCTGTGGTGTTGTAGTAGAGAGAATAATATCCATTAGCAGTGTTACTGCTTCCTGTGGTGTTGGAGAAGAGAGAATAATATCCATTAGCAGTGTTATAGCTTCCTGTGGTGTTGGAGAAGAGAGAATAATATCCATTAGCAGTGTTATAGATTCCTGTGGTGTTGAGGTAGAGAGAAAGATATCCATTAGCAGTGTTATAGCTTCCTGTGGTGTTGGAGAAGAGAGAATAATATCCATTAGCGGTGTTATGGTTTCCTGTGGTGTTGGAGTAGAGAGATTGATATCCATTAGCGGTGTTATGGTTTCCTGTGGTGTTGGAGTAGAGAGAATACATTCCATTAGCAGTGTTATAGCTTCCTGTGGTGTTGGAGTAGAGAGAAGCATATCCAACTCCCACATTTCTATTGTCAGTTCCGTCATCATTTAATCCAGCTCCTTCTCCTACGAATACTGAATTACCTCCGTCATTTAGAGATATTTTACCTATTACATCTAGTGCTTGTGTTGGACTCGTCGTCCCGATGCCGACGTTGCCTCCATCTAAAACTGTTAAACCATTACTTGCATTATCATATAAGTGTAGTCCTGCATCTCCTGTGGCTGATATTGTTGGGCCATTTAAGTTTATATTATCGACTGTTAAGGCTGTTAAAGTTCCTAGAGAGGTTATATTCGGCTGTGTAGCTTGTGTAGTGGCTGTATCTGGTGCAAGTCCTGTGATAGTTGATACTGTGCCTGCGTTTCCTGTAATAGAGCCGTCTATGGCATTTGTAACTGTTAAATCAGTAAACCAACCTTTAGTAATCCGAGTGCCTGTAACTCCAATATCTCCTGTTAATAAAAGATTAGAACCGTCATAAGTTAAACCTGTAGTTCCTTCAATCGTGCCATCCCCTGTCCATACTCCTATTTGACTATTTAGTGGAGTTCCTACTTTGGTTACATCTCCTGTGTTAGTAGTATATCCTGCGTCATTTACAAAGTTAAGGTTTGAAGCTGTTGTAGAAGCTACTGTTTCTCCAGTTAGCAGAGCATTAAGAGTTGCAATACTTGTGAAAGAAGAACTGCCTCCTTCCGAAGTACATTGTATTCCTGTTCCTGTTTCGTAAGTACAGTATTTAGTATCGGTTAAAGTTCCTTCGTTTACTGAAAGAGTATCGCCTGTTAAATCTAAAAGAGTTCCTGATACTGTATTATCTCCTGTATTCGTTCCACTTAAATTATTAGCTATTAAATCATTTTCAAATCTTCCATCTCCATAAACATCTAATTTGTATATGGGGCTGATCGTCCCGATGCCGACGTTGCCGTCGCTTGTGATACGCATCCTTTCAGTAATTTCACCATCTAAAGTAGTTTTGAACGACATATAAGAATCCTGCGTTGATGCCGTAGATGTCCACTCTTGTTCCTCTGCAACACTAATTTTACCTCCAGCAATCGTAGTTCCAGCAACGCTTGCTAAACCGCCATATCCAAGATTAAATAATGCTCCCGCTCCGTAATTTGCACCTGCACGGGTATTTTCTAATGTTATATTATTATAAATAGTATTATCATTGGTTTTTGATTTTAGTGCACCTACAGCATCCACACGAGTATACCACCCAACATTTAAATACACATCCAGTTTACCGCTCGGTGCCGCCGTCCCAATGCCGACGTTGCCAGTATTTTTTACAGTTAACGTCCCCAGAATAGAAGCATATTTGTTTGTCCCTCCACCATTATAAAACAACTTTAAAAAATCTGTAGATTGAGAATCATAAATTCTAAAATTATCTCCCTCTCCCTTCAAATAATAATCCCAATTTGAAAGGGTTTTAAACATGATATATTTATTTGAAGAACCACTTAAAAAAATATTCCCTCCTGCAACTTCTAATTTTTCTGTTGGACCCGCCGTCCCGATGCCGACGTTGCCGTCTGAACTTATAAATATACTAGAGGTAGCTTGTGAAACTCCTGCGTCATCTCCTACTATAAAATTACCCTTGGCTAACGATATATCTGTTAAAGCGACTGAACTTAATTTATTATTAAAAGTATTCCAATCAGTAGAAGTTAAAGCTCCTGTTGTAGAGGTATCGGCGGTGTTAATTCCTATTGCTCCTGTTCCATTATTATAAGTTATAGGATTAGTTGCCGATAAATCAGTCAAAGCGATATAGCTTGAACTAGGTAGTGAAGTAATATGTTCTGGTGTAGTTGAAGCGTAGTAGTCTGAATTGGCTAATTTAGCGTCTAATTCAGCTTGTAAGTCTGCTTGGCTTGATAGAGTTCCTGTAATAGCTCCCCAAGCGGCATATGCTGCTATTCCTAGAGTTGAGGTTGCGACCCAAGTAGAAGAAGAACCATCTGTTTGTAAAATTTCTCCGTTAGCTGGTGTCTTTCCTACTTGCGAACTATTAAACACAATAGCTCCTAAGTTTCCACCCATTAAAGATTGCATCTCATCAGGAGTTATCTGTATTGCTTTAACATAATTAAAAACTAAAGCACAAATAGCTATAATTAGAACTGCAATTATTGTTTTATAATTTTTCATATTTTAAAGTTATTTTTAAATTCTATGTTCTGTCAACCTAGATGCGGTGTTCGCATTTTACTGTATTTCCTGTAATAGGAGCATCTACAAAAGTTATGGTTTTATTATCTAAAGTGTAGCAAGTAGTTAAGTCTTGTAATTGACCTTGTAAGAAAACTTTTAAAGAAGAAGTTGGATTAGGTGTTCTAGTTAATACAAATTCTTTGTTTACAGAATTAATATCTCCTGTTGGAGTGTATAGGTCAATTATGTGTCTACTCATTGCTATATAACTAAAACCTCCTCCGCTTTTACCTCCTAGAGGTTTTTCTTCTAGTCGTCTTAAAATACTTCTTAATCCTCTAATAGCTCCTATATCAAAGCGTTCTTCTCCGTCTAGTAATTCAATAGCATCTCTTATCTCTAAACTCATTTTAGGTAAATCTTTTTTTAACTCGTCAATCTTAGGTATTTTAATCTTTCCTAAAACTTTAGTTAAAATCTTTTTTTCATCAGCATCTTTTCCATCTCTAATATTAGCCATTTTATCGTCTAATTCATTTACTTTGCCTTTATGTAAAATATCTATATTGTTTAGTTTTTCTATTACTAGGCGATTAACTTCTGATTTTAGTCCTTTAATATCGTTGCCTGTATTTTCTTTAAGATTGTTATTAAAGGTTTCTAAAGCTTGTTTGATACTTGCTATTTCTTTGGTATTTCTATCTTGTATCATCTTGACCATTTCAAGCATTTTTTTAAATACCTTAAAAGCGTCAGCCTTGCCTAAGTGGTCTTTAGACATAGCTCCTAAAATTATGTTTAGATTTTTTATGTTTTCGTCTTGTGGCATATTATTTTAAATTATTATTTTCTTCAATATCTTTTATTGTAAATAAAACTATTATTACTATAAGCAAAATCCACATATTATTTTCCTTTTAATATATTAATAATTTCTTTATCTGTTTTTGCTTCAATTGCATCTTTTATTATTTTTAAATTTTTTTGTAATACCTTTTCTAAATCTAAAGCATTTAAAGTTTTATATCCTGCTCCTCTTGGTAATAATCCGCCAATAGCACCTCTTAAAGCTCCTCCTGTTAATACATCAGAAAATTTAGATATAAGATGCCCTGTCGCTTCAAACAATCCTCGTTCTCTAATTTTTTGAGTTAATTTATTAACAGCTTCTACGTTTTTATCTATTAATTTCTTAGTAGATATTAATTTACTCATAGTTTCATCTGCTAGTTTAGCGGCATCGCCAGTTATTCCGCTTCTTGCGACAGCCTTTAATGCTTTTCTTGTATTTTCATATAATTGAGCATTAATACTTGTTAAAGCGTCTCCCATTTTATTAAATGCTTTTTTACCAAATTCAGAGCCATAAACTTTTGCTATTTCATTTACATCAATCTTAGATAGCCCATTTTTTTTAGCTTCACTTAATAATTCATCTACTTCTGTTGCACGAAGTTTATCACCTATTTTATTATACATCTCTTTCAAATGTGCCAATCCTGTTTCAACTGGATTAGATTTAACTGTTTTACCTAGTTTTGTTGTTTGCGTTACTACTAGGTCTTTTAATTTTGTGAATGTTGTGTCTACGCCTAAATCTTTTGTTACTTGTTCACCTAAGTCTTTAATTTTAGTTCCAATAGACTTAGATAAATCTTTAAATGTTTTTACACCCTCTGTTCTAATTTCTGATAAAGCTTTAACCCCTGTTTTAATATCTCTTGTTTTACCTTGTAATATTTCACCAACAGCTTTTAAAGGTGATGGTGGAGGTGATATAGTTTTTTTAATTCCTCCAACAACTTCCTCTCCTATTTCTATTCCTGCTTTACCAACAGCTCCAATAACATCCTCTGCTTGTCCTGCTCCTTTTCTTAAAATGTTTGTGCCAGCCGTAGCTGCTTTTTTAGAAGCTCCAAGTCCAGCAAAATCAAGAGCAAAACTACCAACACCTAAAACAGCATCAACACTTCTTTTTGCATTTTCATCTAATCCTTTATATCTATCAATTAGTTTTGCAACTGGTGACCCGATAGATTTATCAGCTTCAACTAATGAAGGTAAAGCAGATTTAATTTTACTACCAACAGCTCCTTTTAGTGCTTCCTCTTGCTGTTGAGATAATAATGTTTTAATACCTCCAGTTACTACATCTCCTATAACTTTTGAAGCACCACCTAGTCCTAGTCCTGCCGACTCACTTAATCCTCTAACAGCACCTATTTCACCCCTTTTATAAGCTGCCGAACTTTCTAAAATTCTTTTACCTGTATCAACAACCGTTCCGCCAATATTTTTAGCAGTTTGACCTATATCACCAAGTGTCTCTCTAATTCTTCCTTGTTTTGCTGGAGTTGTTATTTGGCTTCTGTATTGAGGATATTTAGTTAGAACAGCATTAGCAGCGTCTTCATCACTTAAATTAACAAAGCTAGGTTTTTTTCTTTTTATTAATTGTCCAAATTCTTGTATTGTCATATTATTTTTAATTTATAATAAACCCATTGGGTCTGGCTCAGCTTCAGCAAGTATTTCTTTATAGCCATCTATCATCTTCTGTATTTCTCTCTTGAAGCTTTTTTCGTCAATATCATAGCCTCTAGGCTTATCACCTATGCCAAAATATCCTTTTATTTCCCAAGTTCCAAGAGTTGTTGCTGCTGATTTCAATATAGCCATTTCTGTATCTGATAAAGCACCGAATGTAGCTCCTTGCGATTTAGCCTCTATCAAAGCATCTAAAGCTTTTTGAGATACAAGTTGATTAGCTAAAGCTATAAAGTCTTTTTTAGCTCCAAAAGCATCTCCGTATGATCTCCTAGTAACATCAAATGCACCGACAGAAGAATTAAGTCCTTTGTGTGTTAATAGTGTTTCTAAATCTTCAACAAATTTACCAGCTCTTTTAACTTCTTTTTCTGGCGGTGGTAATAATTTTGCTGCTCTTATAGCTTCAATCTTTAGCTGTGCATTATCAGTGCCTGTAATATCTGACCACTTAGCATCACCAGAAGCAACTGATTTTGCTAAATCAATAGCATCTGGACTAAACTGAGATAATGGGTCATTTATATCTATCCCTGCATCTTGTATTTCTAAACTTTTTAATAACGAGCCATTTCCACCTTCAGCTTTATAAATTCCGGAAATTATTTTATCTTGTATTTCTAACGGAGCATTTTTAAACTCTTCGTTATTAGTAATTCCTGTATCTGATAATACTGTTTTCCCAGTATGATTTATATACCAATTTTGCAATGCCCCTGTATCACTTAAAATAACTCTTGATGCTTCTATCGGATTTCCTTTAATATCTATTGTCGCCATATTAGGATTATTAGGAAATGGGTCGCCCTGTGTCCATTCAATACCTGCGTTGTCTAATGCATCTGTAAATTCGTTAGTTCCGCCTGTTGGCATAGCAACAGCGATAGGATTATTATGTCTGTCAGTCCTCATTCCTGCTTTATCAATAAATGATGTAACTTCGTTTGTTTTTGTGTTTACAAATCCAAAAATGTCTTCACCATTTTCATCAACACCTATCTTTGTAAATTCAGAGTTTTCTGCTGGTTTGCTTATTCCTAAATCCTTTATATCTTCACCAGTTTGAGTGTTGTATAAAATATTATGTTCTTCACCATTTATCATTCTTGTCGTTGTAGCAGTAGATGTATCTTCGCCTTTCTTCATATAAGTTTTTCCATTTCTTTCTATTTTTTTATAACCTAAACTCTCCAGTCTATCTCTTTCTGCTGGAGTAGCAACATATTCATATCCTTCAGGGACTATTTGTGCTTGCAAGGTGGCTATGTCCTGTTTAAATGTAGGAGATTTAGGGTCTAAGGCACTTATTTGACCTGCTATATCAGCTTGACCATTAGCCATAGCAGTGCTAGCTAAATTATTAGCATTTTGTATATCAAGTGTTAATAATTCGAAGTCTTTATCTTCTTTTCTTTGTAAGTCTGCTATTTTAGCTTGTTCTTTTGCAGTAGCAAAATCAAAGACTGATGTCCTTAATTCTTTTTGATAATTATATTGATTAGTAGCGTCTGTTTGTCTTATTTGGAATACTTGATTAAGTTTATTTTGTGCTGCTAATAAAGTATTTTGATTTCCTGTTAATATAGCTTGTTTAGCTAATATTTCTGCCTGTAAAGGTAAAGACTTTAAAGCTATTTTTCTTAACCTAGAAGCTTCTAGCGGTGCAATACCGCCACTTGTTCTACCTCTACCAATACTTTCTTCTTGTAATTGTATAGGGACTGCTTTAGCCTCTGCTGTAAGTCCTGTTGCTTGAGCATTTAATAAATCTAAATCTTTTTGTGCCTGTGTTACTGCGGCGGTTTTGCCTTCTATTCCAGCTTCAGCAGACGCTGTTTCAAACATATTTCCTAAATTTGGAGGTGCTTGACTGCCACTTAAATACTGACTAAATAAATCATCTAAATTGCTAGATGGAGTTCCAGTGGTGTCTTGTGGATTAGCTTGATTTAAAGCATCTATTTCTGCCTGTCCTCCGTCAATAATACCTTTAAAATTTGTTTCATCAACTGGTTTGTCTGGTAGTTTAATTTCACTAACAGGTTTTAAATCATCTCCAGTTATAGTAGTTTGAGGAGGAGAAAAATCAGGATTAAAATGAACACCCTCTACTGGAGTTATTTCTTTATTTCCAATCTCTCCTGACTCAAACTTATCTTCAAGATTTGTTTTTAGTTTATTTATAAATTCGTCTTGTGTTGTTGGCATATATTTATTTTAAGTTGTTATTATTCCAATAGCTTGTAATCTATCTAAAATTTTAGTTATTCTATCTCTGGCTACATCATCAGCAGTAACTCCGCCTGTTGGGTCTGAAATCGCAGCTCCTTGGGTTACAGGCGTTTTATTAAAGAATCCGATTTTTTGACCCGTAGCCCCGCCCTCTGTTCCTATTTTAGTTCCGTTTGTTCTTCCTGTCTGAATATTACGCCCATCAAATATTTGTATGTTTTTTTGAAATAAATATCTATCTATGCCTATAAGGCTAGATAATTCTTCTCTTATAATTTTTCTAGTAGTTTCTTCCGTTATTGATATTTCATTTTTTATAAGTTGTATTATTTGTTCTTTATCCATATTAATATTTTTGTTTATCTATAATTTCGGCTTTCCATTTAAGCCCTGTTATAACTGCTCCACCTGTGCTTTCAATTCTAAACTGGATTTCTTTATATTCAGGTAAGGTTGCTCCTGATATATTAATAGCGTCAAACTCTATTGAATCGTCTGTTGCTTCTGTAAATATAGTAGTCCAAGCACCGTCTACCAAGTCTTTATCTTTTCTATATTTTAAAACTATTTGTCCATTGGTAGGTAAAGCTTCTGTCATTACAGTTACACCTATTAGCTTTTTAGACTTAGAATTATCGCCCTCATCAAATATTAAAGATTCATATTTAGATGTAAAAGTATATTTAGCACCACTAGTTATTTTTGTTCTATTTACCGAACCATCTGAACTATGAGCGATAGTCCATACATTACCTGTCTTTAATATTCCATTATACACAGCTGTTCCGTCATCTGCTACATCTTCTTCTACATAGTCTAGTGTTGCCTTTCCGTTACTGTCAATAACCCATATTCCTTTTCTAAAATCTCCATTCTTCTTTATAGCAATAGCTTGATATAATTTATTGTCTTCAACAACTCCGTTAGCCATTATTCCAATAGCTATTACTTCGTCTGATAATAGATTATTAATAATTGTAGCTTTATCTCCTATAGCTTGTTTTATAATTACTTTCCCTCCATCTGTTCCGTATATATCAGAAAGATGATAACTCATTAAAGCTATAAGTTTATTGTCAAGGTTAGCTAAAGTTTCTATAACTCCTTCTCCGAAGTCTATTCTATCTGTTAGTGTGGTTAGACTGCTATCTCTATCCCATAAAAAAACGACTGAACTAGGATTTATAACATCTTTAGTTGAACACCCTATTGCAAGATAGTTTCCATAGGGGCAAGCACTTGTTAT
>Ga0075121_1002463_pt1 | contig 10619 bp, 7 predicted proteins | sample AntAceMetag02UKG_FD_69793 | JGI IMG/M metagenome (GOLD analysis project Ga0075121, IMG submission 69793) | Saline lake microbial communities from Ace Lake, Antarctica - Antarctic Ace Lake Metagenome 02UKG | ecosystem: Environmental > Aquatic > Non-marine Saline and Alkaline > Saline | place... | reverse complement strand
AGAAGAAAAGCCTCCGCTAATCATCATCAGGAAGGGAAAAATTGTACCCCCCAAGGCCACCATGGAGGACACTTTAAAGGAGTTCAATGCCAAGTCCGTTTTCATTAAAGGTGCCAATGCCGTAGACCCGGATGGGAACGCGGGCATATGGGTTGCTCATCCAAACGGTGGCACCATCGGGTGGTCCTACGGGATTATTGCTGCCCGCGGTTCAAACCTCGTGGTTCCAGTTGGGCTGGAGAAATTGGTTCCATCGGTCCGGAAGGCTGCAAGATACCTGGGTCAGGAAAGGCTCCAGTACTGTACAGGCATCAAAGTGGGGATGGTTCCCATTATGAATGCAAAGATTGTAACAGAGTTAGAGGCTTTTCACATTCTTTTTGATGTGGAAGCCGCCCATGTGGGCGGTGGCGGAGTCAGTGGCTCTGAGGGATCTGTGGCGATTGCTGTGGAGGGGGAAAAGGAGAAAGTTCAACGGGCAATCAGCCTCGTTGAATCCATAAAGGGAGAAGAGCCGCTTCGTCCAAAGAAATCTCTCTGCAAAAACTGTTTCCCAGCAAGTCCAGCGACACTCGTATCTCCGGAAGAACAATTTCCCGAAAACCCGCTCGCAAATTGTATGTTTGTAGGTCAAGATGAAGATGGGCTATTGTCTTTTTTTGATCGGCCGAAAAGAAACAAATCAGCTAACCCAATCATTTCCCATGGTCAAGAAAAAATCCAACTTTTTTGAGAGGACTATAGTCTTCATCCAATCAAAAACCTAATTCCATTTGTTCCAGAGAGTGGCCAGAGGTCTATCGTTCAGGCGTATTATTCGCCTTCCCATGGTAGAAACTCTACTGACGGCCATGTTGGTGGGAAGACGAAAACCATTTTTTCTTTCGCTCCCCAATGAAGTCGCTCAAAAAATCCGTTGTGTCGGGACCCTTGTCCGCAACCAAAGTCCTAAACCTGCATTTTCCTTGATCAATGGTCGAGGGATCAAGTAAGAATCAATACACAAAAGATAAAGATGAGACGGTTCAACGCTACTTCATTTTGGAAATCAAGGTTCCCCCCGCTGACCAACTATCCTGTGGCATTGGCTCAAAGACCACCCAGATGTTCTCCGCAGGGATCTCGGTCACCTTGTGAACAACCTCCGTAATTCCCTTTGCCAGTTCCGCACGGGCCTCTTCAGTTTGAGGAAAACTTGTTACACGTATAAATGGCATAGTTCTCACCTCCTGTTAATTATGAAATTAGATTTCAAAGATCTTTACCCAGGTCCCGACACAAGCCAATATTAAAGCAACTCATTTGTTGTTGTCCTCTATGATCATTTATTTTATAGATTCCAAGGTCTCATTGCTGCAGTTTCTAAATCCCAGTCCATCCATTTTTCGCAAAATAAAGACTTACCTCAGAAGTTTGCATAACCACCTCAATCTAACAACGGTCTTGCCCTCGACCTTCGGGTATACGACTTTCAGATGGTAACCGGGAGCCGTTCCCGTCGGAAGCAAAATGTTCCAAGAAGCAGTTATCTTTTTCCATTATGCTTCATTCCAGGCTATTTGACTGTCCAACCGCCGTCCACGGTGAGGATGTGACCCGTGATCATATTGGCAAGGTCTGAAGCGAGGAAAAGCGTTGCGTATGCAATTTCATCGGGTGTTGCCATCCTGCCAAGCGGGATATTGTCAAGGACATACTTCTTGAAAGCCTCATCCTTGAGCATCCCCTCTGTAAATGGGGTCAGGACAAAGGTTGGGGCAACAGCATTGACATTGATATTGTGTTCTGCCCATTCCACAGCAAGGGTTCGCGTAAGCTGGTTCACACCGCCCTTACTGCTGCAGTAGGCCGCTCGCAAGGGGAGGGCAACGAGTCCGGCCTGCGAAGAAATATTAACGATCTTCCCACCCCCCTTTTTTATCATCTCTCTGCCGGCTGCCTGGCAAACGAAAAACGTGGCCTTCATATTGATATCGAGCACGTCATCCCAATTCTTTTCGGTGACATCCACTGATCTCTGAGGCCGATTGATCCCTGCGGAATTCACGAAGATATCAATCCGACCCATTCGCCGGATCACGTCATCCACCAGTTCCTGAGGGGCCCCCGAAACCGTGATATCAATGGCCTTGTATCCGACCTCGACACCCCCCGATGCCAAAGCGCTTGAAAGGGTTTTTAGCTTTTCCTCCCTGACGCCATTCAAGAAAAGCCTAGCACCTGCTGCCCCGAAATTCCTGGCAATGGCTTCACCGATGCCGCCTGCGGCACCGGTAATCAGTGCAACCTTCCCGTCAAGTGATAGCTCCGGCCTTTTCATTTTCCGTATTTTTCCTTTCTAACCTTGCAGGATATGCCGTGGGCAAGCATATTCTCATAGTTGCAGGCCCTTTCGCATACATCTGCAATCTTGTATGAAGCTTCCTTGGTGGCATACTGGTAGGTAACCGTCTTGACGAATTTTCCCACCGAGAGGCCGCCTGTGTAGCGGGCCGCCCTCATAGTCGGTAAGACATGGTTGGTTCCTATGGTTTTATCGCCGTAGGCCACCGTGGTTTCTTCGCCCAAAAACACGGAACCGTAGTTTTTGCAGTTATCCAGGTAGTAGCGCCAGTCCCTGGTTTGGACCTCCAAATGCTCTGGCGCCCACGCATCGCTCACCCTGACCGCCTCCTCCGGCGAGTCCACAAGGATCACTTCGCCATTGTCTCTCCAGGCCACGCCAGCTACATCCCTTGTCGGAAGATCCACGAGCTGCCGGTCTACCTCCTTCAAGGTTTCCTGGGCGATTTTTCGATCCAGGGAAATCAGGCACTGTCGTGCATTGGGATCGTGTTCCGCCTGTCCGAGAATGTCGGCGGCCAGGATTAAGGGATCGGCGCTCTCATCGGCAATGATGAGGATTTCAGTGGGCCCTGCCAGAAGATCAATGCCCACGGTCCCGAAAAGCTGACGTTTTGCCTCCGCCACGTACTTATTGCCGGCGCCAACAACAACGTCAACAGGCACCAGACCTTCCATGCCGTAAGCCATTGCGGCCAAGGCATGAACGCCCCCCATGCAATATATCTCGTCCGCACCGGCTGCGGCCATAGAATAGAGCGTAGCAGGCCACATCCCTTGGCCCTTGACAGGCGGGGAGCAGGCTACCACCCTTGAGACGCCCGCAACCTTTGGGGTGATGACGGTCATATGCGCTGAGGCGAGCATTGGATAGCGGCCTCCGGGTATATAGGAGCCGCTCGAGGACACCGGGATGACCTTCTGCCCCAGATGCACGCCGGGGAGGGTTTCCACTTCAAAATCGGTGAGGCCTTTCATCTGCTCGCTGGCAAAATTTCGTATCTGGGCCTGGCAGAAATCGATATCTTCGATTTCCGACTTGGGAAGACTGTTCCTGGCCGCCGTGATTTCGTCTTCAGAGATTTTGAAGCTATTGGGTGACCACGTGTCGAATTTTTCTGAATAGTATCGTACCGCAGTCTCCCCTTCCTTCTTTACCTTTTCCAACATTTCTCGGACGGTCTGCTGCACCGCAGACACATCCTCTTCCGTCCTTTTAATGGCCCTTTTCAAATATTCTGCCATAGTAGTTCCTCTCCTTCATGTTAGCGTGTGCCCGGTCGCCGATGTAGAGTCTTGGGAGTGTTGATGTTGTGCATTATGAAATATGGTAGGCATCCTCCCTATGCTCCATCCAGTATGGCTACTGCTCGAATGGGAGAACCGGTACCCTTTCGAATCTTCAGGGGCAGTCCAATGAAGGTGAACCTCTTTCCGACAACTTTATCCAGGTTGCAGAGATTTTCGATATGGGTGACCTTGCGCTCCGAACAAACGGTGTGGCAGGGGTAGGTCTTGTCATACCACATATCCGGACTTGCAGAATCGACTCCGAAATTGACGCAACCCTGGTCGATGATGAATTCCGTTGCCTCGCGGTTCAAGCCGGGATAGTCGGTCATGTATTCCGGCTTGCCGTAATACTTGTCGTATTGCCCGGTATAGAATAAGACGGTATCGCCCTTTTGGATGTCGAGGCCCCATCGTTTCAATTCATCCTCAATCTTTTTTCGACCAAACTGGGTCTTCTGGGGTATGTCGCTGACATCGATACACACTGCCGGTGTAATGCATTTTTCAAGGGCGAGCTGCTCTATGGATTCTGCATTCGGGTCCCTTGAAAGATGACTGACCGCATCAATATGGGTCGGTCCGTGATCACAGAACATGATACCTCTTGTCTCATAAGAAAAGCCGGTTCCCAATTGTCGTTGACATTCCTCGTGGGACATGTGGGTCCAGATAACGGTTTTAAGATGCCCTGGGTAGACAGGCATCCCCTGGTAAATTTCCTGTGAAAGATCGATGATTCTACCTTTTAACATAATGATCCTCCTCTGATGTTTTGGTGTCTATTGTTACTATACTGATCTCATTTAGCGTGTGAAAGGCTTCATAGGGTTAAACCCTTTATCAGCGAACATACCCTTTTATTTGGAAACCACAGGACTTTCGGATGATAATTCTGGGCTCCATAATGATTTGGTTCACCATACCGGAGCCCTCTTCTTCGATTTTGTTTATAATGGCCTCCGTCCCTCTGATGCCCATTTGCTGAATATTTTGTGTAATGGTAGTCAGATCCACACCCGTAAGCTCTGCCATTCGGATATTGTCCACGCCCATTAATACGGCATCTTCTGGTATCCTCAGGTTTTCGCTCAGAATCGCCTCGCGGACGCCAATCGCCATATTGTCGTCTTGGGCGAAAAAGGCGGTTGGGTGATTCTTGTTTGTGAGAAGCCGTTTTGTCGCCTTGTACGCATTTTCACGCACATAACCGCAGTCGACAATCAGTTTGTTGTCTTTGACGAGACCAAAATTTTTAATAGCCTTCATGGAACCTTGAGTTCTCAGAAAAGCGGTCGAGACGTTCGAATTCCCGGCAATAATGGCAATGCGGTCATGACCCGAACGATAAAAATGTTCTATCCCTTTATACCCGCAGGAAAAGTTGTCCAGCACAACGAAATCCATTTGATTCCTGAGCATTGGATCGAGGGAACGTCGGTTTACCAAAACAAAAGGAAACCGATCTCTTATGAGCGGTTCAATATTCGGGTCATCGACGGTTACTGTAGAAAGAATGACACCGTCCACGCCTCTTGCCCGCAGATTATCGATGCAGTCTTTTTCCTTTTCAAGTTTGTGCCCGGTATTGTATATGAGAATGTTATAGGCCAGTTCGGCAGCCTTTTCTTCTATGGCCAGCGCCAACTCTGCATAAAAGGGGTCAGCGATATTTCCGGTGACCAGGGCGAGCGTGTGGCTTTGCTTACCGATCAGGGCTTTTGCTGCATAGCTGGGGTGGTATTGGAGTTTTTTCGCTATCCCAAGGACTCTTTCCCGGGTTTTTTCGCTGACACCCGGGCGATTATTCAGGGCCATGGAGACAGCCGATGGCGATATGTTGGCCATCCGGGCGATGTCTTTAATGGTAGCTTTATGCTGCATAGGAAAACTGTATCACACTTGGAAGTAAAGAGTCCGGGCCCAAAAGTGCTCGCTTTGGTTGACCCCATCAGGGCGTGGTTTATTGCCGTGTGCTGAAAGTGTCTAAAGTACCCTAAAGTTTCTGAAATCACTAAAGTTAAGGAATTTCATGCCATTTATGGCTCCCCAACTCAATTTCACCGCAGGCTATTTGGAGATGTTCCTCAGACCGTCCTCCATGATGGCCAGACCCTTTTCCAATTGATCGTCCGTGATCACAAACGGGATCAAGGTCCGGATGACATTGCCGTAGGTGCCGCAGCTGAGAATGATCAGTCCGTTTTCATGGCAGTAGTTTACCAATTGCCCGGCTTCTTCCGCAGCAGGTTCACCTTTAGGCCCCTTGACGAGGGCAAGCCCGAGCATGGCTCCGAGGCCCCTGATTTCACCGATCAGATCAAATTTCTTCTGCCATTTCTCAAAACGATCATGCAGCTTTTTCCCCAAGGCTATGGATTTGCCCAGCATATTCTCTGATTCAAAAACCTCCATAAAGGCGAGGGCTGCAGCACAGGCCACGGGGTTCCCGCCGTAAGTTCCACCGAGTCCCCAGGGATGCACGCAATCCATGATTTCGGCCTTACCCACCACCGCGGACAGAGGCATGCCCGCAGCCAGGCTTTTGCCCACCGTCATAATGTCCGGCTCGACGCCCCAGTGCTCAATGGCAAACATCTTGCCGGTGCGGCCCAAACCGCTCTGAATTTCATCTGCCACGAATAGGATTCCGTTATCGTGACATATCTTCACCAGCCCTTGAAAATAGTCCGGGGGCGGAGCAATAAACCCGCCTTCCCCTTGAACCGGTTCAGCCACCACCGCAGCCACCGCTTCCGGGTTCACGTACTTCACAAAGAAGTCATACAATTTTTCAGGACCGGCAACATCACCGAAGGGCATGCGATATATTTCCGGCGCAAAGGGACCGAACCCAAATTTGTAAGGCTTCATTTTGCTGGTCATGGTCATGGTGAGCAGCGTTCGCCCGTGGTAGGCATTCTCAAAAACAATTATTGCCGGCCGCTTGGTGTAATATCGGGCGATCTTTACGGCGTTCTCCACCGCTTCGGCACCACTGCTGAACAAAACAACCTTTTTCGGGAACTCTCCAGGGGTGATTTGGCATAATTTCTCCGCAAGGGCAATCGCGGGCGGATACTGGTTAATCATTATGCAGCAATGGGTCATTTTTTCAGCCTGGCTTTTGATGGCAGCCACGATTTTGGGGTGGCTGTGCCCTACACTCATGGCACCGATTCCACCTGCGAAATCTATGTATTCCCGACCCTCTACATCACGTAGAATGGAGCCCTGGCCTGATTCGATAAATTTCGTCGAAACACAGCCTAAACCACTGGAAAAATACTGAGAACGAAGATCGCCAAGTTGCGCATTCGATAGAACCTTCATCATCTTATCCCCCTTTCATGACGCGGGTTTTCATGCCCTCCGGAGATGAACATGACCAGCACAGAGACTGATTTTGAAAATAAAGACTTAATCATTATGGTCATAATTTTTATGTGATTTTAAAAAAACTAAACATCATTTCTTCATTCCTGTCAAGAAATAAATTGACATTTCCACATTTTTTTCTTAATCGATTCAGTTAGTCTGTACATTGATTCGAGAATAATGACTCTAACAGCAAAATTGTATTGAACCGAGATGGATCAATGGAACTATTTAATTATAATATAAACTCAAATACTTAAAACACTTATCATCCCTGAGTTCAAGTGGTGGCAATATCAATCCTCCTAAGGAATCAGGGGCTCCAAAGTTTTTTCTTGACAACCATAAATCGTGAAGATTAAACTTTAACGTAAAAGTAATCGATGTTGGGAGGCGGGTTCAAACCTGACCTGGAATTGCCAGCAGTCTTTAGGGAGGAGGCTACCATGTACGGATTTTATGGCAGGATACTTCGAATTGATCTGTCAGAAAAAAGTTATGAAATCAAAGACGTGGAGGAAAAGATTTACGATCGGTATCTGGGGGGGAAGGGGCTCGCGTCTCATCTTCTTTTCGAACTCAACCCGGCCGGCGTGGACCCCTTGCACCCCGACAATTGCCTGATCTTTGCAACCGGACCGGTGACAGGCAGCAAGGTCTGGGGATCTTGCCGTTACGGTGTCTTCACAAAATCACCGCAAACGGGATTTTACTCAGAATCATACTCGGGCGGCAAAGTTCCCGAGGCGATTGATGCCACAGGTTATGATGCCATTGTGCTGCATGGGGAGAGCAGCGAACCGGTGGTCGTTGATATCCGTCCTGATGACGTTTTTTTCCATGAGGCGGGGGACTTATGGGGAAAAGAAACATATGAAACCGAAAAAGAGGCTGTAAAACGTTTCGGTCAAAAGGACAAGGGATATCACAGGGTAGGCGCTGTGGTTATTGGGCCCGCTGCCGAGAACCTTGTTCGTTTTAGCGTCATCAAGAACGATCTATGGCGATGTGCGGGTCGGACCGGCGTTGGCACGGTATTGGGGGCAAAAAAGGTCAAAGCCGTTGTTTTTCAAGGTGACCGCAAGCGTTCGCTTGCTGACGAAGGCGCCGTGGGAACCCTTGTGAAGAGATTTGCCGCCATATCAAAAGAGGATCCCGGAGTGAACGCCTACAAGACCATGGGCACCTCTCAGTTGGTCAAGGTCCTGAACAGTGCCAATGCCTTTCCGACGCGCTATTGGTCAAAGGGAAAATACGAAAAATGGGAAAGTATCAGTTCGGATGCGCTCCATTCGCGCTGCGATGTGACCCCGAACGCGTGTTTGCGGTGCTTTATGGCATGCGGCCGGATGACGACCGTCAAAGAGGGGCGCCATGCGGGACTCAAGCTCGAAGGGCCTGAGTATGAAACGATTTATGCCTTCGGCGGCTTGTGTGAAATAGACAGCATTGAGGAGATTATCTATCTCAATGATATCTGTGATCGCCTGGGCATCGATACCATTACGGCCGGCAATCTATGCGCATTCACTATCGAAGCCTCAAAGCGAGGAAAAATCGACTATACCATTGATTATGGAGAAGTGGACGCAATCGCTGGCCTACTTGGTCAGATTGCACAAAGAGAGGGCATCGGTGATGTTCTGGCAGAAGGCATAAAACATGCCGCCAGGGAATGGGACCTTGAAGATCTTGCGGTCCACGTCAAAGGGATGGAGCCGGCCGGGTATGATCCCCGGGTGCTCAAGGGAATGGGACTGGCCTATGCCACATCCGACCGAGGAGCATGCCATCTGAGGGCAACCTTTTATAAGCCGGAACTGACGGGGATGATCGCCCCGGATCAAATTGAGGGAAAGGCCGAGCTCTTTATAGACTTTGAAGATCGGCTGACGATTTTCGACACCTTCGTTTTCTGCCGCTTTTACCGGGATCTTTACACGTGGGATGTGTTGAGTGAAATCTTGCAAGCGGTCACCGGAATCCAAAACAATGAAGATGACCTGCGCAAACGAGCGGCTGACATATCCACGCTCATCCGACGGTTTAACCTGCGGGAGGGGCTGACCCCCGAAGATGACTGGCTCCCAAAGAGACTTTTTCAGAAGATGGAAAAGACCGGTCACGTGATCAGGGACGAAGAACTGGAATATATGCGAAAAGACTACTATCGGCTGCGCGGCTGGAACGAATTAGGAATCCCTGACTAAGCGTTCGAACCCATAGAAGCATCTTAGGAAACAGATATGGCATTGGATAAACAAGACGGCCATCTCCCCGATTACGCCCTTGTGGAGCGCCAGGAGATGATTCGGGGTATCGGTTATGGCGATGAAGCCATCAGCCGTTTGCAGATCGGTGTTGTAAGCAGTTGGGGAGAGGTGAATCCGGCGTCAATCCATCTGGACCGGGTGTCTGCAGCCGTGAAGGCCGGTATATGGGCGGCCGGGGGTACACCACGTGAGTTCGTCATCAGTTCCATCTGCACGAGTATGGCGGGAAACGACAACTACCATCTTCCTCACAGGGACTTGGTGGCTGGTTATATCGAGACCGTGGCAAAAACGAATCTATTTGACGGTATGGTATTCGTGCCGGTTTGTGATGACGTTATTCCAGGACACCTCATGGCCGCCGCGAGACTTGACTTACCCGCTGTAGTCGTTACCGGCGGCTATATGCAGCTCAATCGCTACAAGGGGGCAGTGCTGGACCCCCTTGCCGTGGCGCCCAAGTATCATAGACAATTCAAAGAAGGGATTATCGATGAGTACGAATTCAGCCAAATAAAAGACAGGGGTTGCCCAGGTATCGGCGCCTGCCCTGTCATGGGGACAGCCAACACCATGGCCGCCATGGCAGAGGCCCTAGGGATGACCCTTCCAGGAAACACCACCACTCCCGGATCGGACTCCAGATTGTTACGAATCGCTTTTTCCGCTGGCCAACAGGTTGTCCGACTCCTTCAAAACGGCGTGAAGCCTTCCCAGATCATGACATTCAATGCATTCAATAATGCAATCCGCGTTCTTATGGCGATTGGTGGCTCAACCAATGCCGTGCTGCATTTGCAGGCCGTTGCATCGGAATTGGATTTGGATATTAGACCGGAAACATTCAATGTGGCAAGTGAAGAAACGCCTTTTATCTGCGATATCGCCCCGTCCGGCTCCGGAGAACACTTCATGAGGGACTTTGATGAAGCCGGAGGAATTCCATCGGTATTAAAAGAACTTGAGCCGCTGCTTGTATGCGATGCTATGACCGTTACGGGAAGAAGCGTTGGGGACAATCTGAAAGACGTACCGGTAGGAGATCGGAGCGTCATCCATCCTCTCGACAAACCACTGGGCAGAGAGGGCGGGCTCATTTTTTTAAAAGGCACACTGGCGCCAAGCGGAGCGCTTATAAAGAAATCGGCGGTTCCAGCAGAGATGTTCGAGCACAAAGGACCGGCAAGAATTTTTCCCAGTGAGGAAGCTGCATGCGAAGCGCTGATAGAAGATCAAATCACCCCGGGTCAGGTCGTGATTGTGAGATATGTGGGACCCAAAGGCGATCCAGGAATGCGATTGTTGCAGAGGTTTTTATGGATACTGTCGGCAAAA
>Ga0075121_1002461_pt1 | contig 10622 bp, 15 predicted proteins | sample AntAceMetag02UKG_FD_69793 | JGI IMG/M metagenome (GOLD analysis project Ga0075121, IMG submission 69793) | Saline lake microbial communities from Ace Lake, Antarctica - Antarctic Ace Lake Metagenome 02UKG | ecosystem: Environmental > Aquatic > Non-marine Saline and Alkaline > Saline | place... | reverse complement strand
AGCTCCTTTAACATTTTCCCAGACAAAATAAGTAGGTTGGATTTCTTTAATGATTCTGATGAAGTGAAAGAATAATCCACTCCTAGCTCCATTGAGTCCAGCACCTTTTCCAGCAACGCTAAGGTCTTGGCAAGGGCTTCCCCCCGTGATGATATCAATAGGTTCGGAAAACATTTCCTTTTTAATTTTGCTGACATCTCCATAGTTTTTTATACCACTAAAGTTATATTCCAATACTGCGTTGGCGTACTTATCTACCTCACTAAAGCCAATCGTTTCTATTCCATACTTTTCTCCTGGTATAGTAAAACCACCATAGCCACTAAACAAGTCTAAATGTTTCATAATTGTGTTTTAATGTTATACACTCTGTACTACCACCTAACCTATCAAGTGGTAGTTAAGAACTTACAACTCTAACTGTTGCTCTACTTCCCACCCGTCTATTCTTGCTTTAGCTATTTCCATATACTCCTCATTCATTTCTATTCCTATAAAATCAAATCCCTCTAGTTTAGCCCCTATACCAGTAGTACCTGAACCCATAAAAGGGTCTAGTATTATTCCCTCTTTAGGAGTGATTAACCTACATAGGTATTGCATTAGCTTTACAGGTTTAACCGTAGGATGCGAATTAACTCTCTTTGTAATACCTCTTTGGAAAGCATTGTCTATATCCTTTTTCCCCCCATCATTTACCGTAGTCTCCTCAAACCCTGCGTCTTCAATATTAACAGCCATTCTATGCTGTGTTCTAGTACCACAAGCACATAGCATATGCCCACCAGGTTTAAGAACTCTCAATACCTCTTTCCATACTTCTACTTTAGGTACATCATAATCCCACTTCTTACTCATAAAGGAAATTCCATACGGAGGATCGGTTACGATACTATCCACCGAGTTATCCTCCATATCTTTTAACTTCTCTAAACAATCTCCAAGTATTAGCTTCATATAGTAGTTAAGAACCTACAAACTGAATTATTTCTCTTGTCCTTCTATGTACTTAGCAATTGCGTAGGTTAAAACATTGACTACAAAGTAAATACTCAGTACAGCCCAACTTGGTAATTCAAACTGACCAATTAGATTAGCCAATTCTGAAAGAAAATAGGTTGCCGTACCAGAAAGTATTACCCACTTACCTACACTTGCTGTCTTTTCTGCTGAAAACCCCAACCTCTCTTTGCTTGTTATCTCTGCCATAAATATAAATATTATAAATTAACTAAAAATTAACGACCCAGTAAAATAGTAACAATCCAAACGAACTAATTATACAAACCAACAATAATGTCCAAAGCATTTTACTTCTTTTTTAACCAATCAAATATTTTATCTATTAACTCTTTCAAGGGACTTGCCTTTTCACACTTACTCAATTCTATTTGGCACTTGTTCCTCTCGCCTGCTATTCTATCCTTCTCACTTCTCAAACTTTCATACTTTTCTTCGCTCTCTAACTCCTGTTCAAGTAGCTTATCCTCTAAGTTTTCAACCTGTGCCTCATAAGATGCTTTCATATCAAGGACTTTCTTATCACAAAGCCCTAGTTTCAATTCTAAGCCCTTTATCTTCTCAGTTAGTGTCTTTATACTACCTTCAAGTCTAACAATCTCTTTTTCTTGTGCTGTACAGTCTGGAGTAGGGTCTGGAGTAGGAGGTGCTACATAGATTTTAAACTTTCCCACATCTGCAACCCAGTTATTGTCTACTAAATCATACCAAGTGTAATTGTCTGCTACTCGTGGCTCTCCCTCTATTGTTGCAATCATACCTACTGTTGCAGTACCAGTTACTGCATAGCTTGTTCCACTTCCCTTTCGTATGTTCTGTTCCCCTGTAAATATTATCTTATCTCCTTTTTTGAACATTTGAGTATTCTCTAATATTATATATGGCATAGGGTCTTCACAACTTCCCCAAACTGTAGCGTCTTTTTGTACTCCTATATGGGTATGCGCTCCTGTACTGTTTCCTGTATTACCAGAGAGTGCTATCAAGTCCCCCGTCTTAACAGTATCTCCTACTTTCTTCTTAAAAGAACTAATATGCAGGACATAGTATCCTTTACCATTACTCTTGTTCTGAAGCTGTAGGTATTTACCACCATACTTATCTGTAAGAGTTAGTCTTACTACAGAATTATTAAACTTAGGGGGTACAATTAACTCTGAACCTGTTACCATACCAAAATCTACTCCGTTGTGAAATGCTTTTACTCCTGTAATAGGGTGTGTCCTCCAACCGTAAGCAGAGGTTAGTTTGAAATCTCCCTTAAAAGCACTTGTTTTCATTTTAGTTATAAATAAACTTAATTACTAAGTTTCCCTATCCAAACGATTATACCTTGTATTATGGGAATAGCATTTATTATCGTTGTTACTCCTATGATACCAAGTATCCATCTTATATTACTGTAAAAGGTAATCACTTTTCCAAGTGTTTCCAACTTGCTTTCCTTATCTCCTCTCTCTTTATGATCCATATCCTCATACCACTCTAGTGCAGGTAGACTCCTTTCTACAAGTTTCATATCGGTATTGTGTCTAGCATACAAATAAGCAAAGTTGTTTCTACCCTTTATGGTATCGTCATCATTAACTCCCTCTTCTCCAAGTAACAATCTCTCAAGTCTTTTAAGTATCTCTGTGTTTTTAGCAATAGAACACTCTAATTGGTCTATTTTCTTAGTAAGTTTCTTTTCTACTATAGCATCTTCTTTCCTTGCGATTTCTTTTACTTTACTTTCTGTTATTACTGGTTGCATGTTGGCATTCTAATCTCATCTTCAAATAAATTACTTTTTCTTTTTAGTTACCTTCTTCTTTTTTAGATCCTTTTCTATCTTATCTCTTTTAGCCACCTCTTTTTTAGGTCTAGGGCTTTTTATAAAAGTTTCTCTAGTAATTACAACTTTCTGTCCCTTTCTTATTCTTATCCCTTGTTTTGTTAATACTCTTTTTGGCATATTATTTATAACTTAATTTAAGATATCTTTATTATATAAAACAATCCTATGTAAGGAGGTCTGTTTTCTAAGGTACTTGACCCTGCACTGTTTGTACTAGGCGATGTAGACCCTGTATTTGTCGCTCCTGCGTAGTTAGTCGTTGGTGCTTGATAGTCCGTATATCCTGCGTTAGCAGAGCTTGAAGAACCAGATACAACTAATCCATGACTCTGTCCAGTTGAACTACTAGAACTGTTGTATAAGTTAATTAAAGTGTCAGAAGTCCAACCATCACTTGAAGCAAAATTGGCATAGGAGCTATAAGTAGAATTCCTATACCACTGAGCTCTGTATGAACCAGCCCCGTGCGAGTGAGCACCAGTATAATGCCTGTGAGAATTAACCGTATGATAGTGGGTAGATATTGAGTGTGAATGAGAATTGACCGTATGACTATGAGCACTGTTTACCGTATTAGAACCACCCTGTGCATTCCTTGAGTAAGAACTACCTGCTCCGACTACAAATCTGTCTCTCATATCAGGAACATTAAATGTAGTTGAACCGTCCCCAGAACCAAACGTAGTACCAAGTAAAGTAAACAGATCAGAATACGTAGTCCTATCAATAGCACCACCATCGCATAAATCCCAACCATCAGGAACGTCTGTATCAGCACCAGCCCACATAGTAACCGAACCTAATGGCACGGCACTATTGAAAACTTCCTGAGTGTCTGCCCTTAAATCATTATATTGAGCAGCAAGAACCTCGTCTCCTGCACTTACATCACTTGATTGCCATGTCATAATTTTATCTACTTAATTTATTCTATACTTAAATCCCAGTCAATCGTTAGGGTTTCACTTGTGGTCTTTTCCTTATCAATCGCTGCTCTTGCAAATAATACCCCACTATCTGCTGTTACTGTTGCATCATCTCCAAACAATCCTATCTCCTTCAAAGTTCCGTTCGCTTCAGAAGTATTAAAGAATATTCTGAAACTGGCAGTGTCCCCTAAAGCACTTCTAACACTAATTTGTTTTCTTGCCAATTCGGTTTGTAAATCTGTGTCAGTCGCATTAGGGGCATCAGTACCAGTCCCAACTGCGATATAAGTAACCTGTCCCCTAGTAGCACCTACCAACCTACTCGCTAAAGATTCCATACCTGCATTACAAGATACATTATGAGTTTCTATCACCCCCATCTTTCCTGTTTCTACATTCTCACTAATTATTTTAACATTGGTTCTTATTTTCATTGTATATATTATATCAAATTAGACCTCGTCCCACTCGGCAATATCCCAATCAGCATCACTATCATACTTAAATGCCCCTTCGTGAGTAGTTAGCACAGGAGTGTCTGCGACTAAACTAAATGACTCTGCTGTAATGGAAGTAATTTCATCTACTACCTCGTCTGAAGATATACTAAGTGTATTCTTATTGTCTTCCAGTATCCTTATTAAGAACCCTATAATTCCCAACATTTCTGTGGAAACTATCTGTATGTCATAAGTAAAACTTCCACCTCCGAACGACTTTGCCCTCACACTCTTTACCATAAACCTTTCATCAATATCTAGGTCAGGAAGGTCAACCTTTAGGAACTGCCCTGCTTTGAATCCTGCTGTGTGGGTCTCAAAATGACCACTTGTTATTGATTCTGCGTAATCAGTTAGTTCAGCACTTGCCCTATCTCTTGCTTGTTCAATACTGGTTATTTTGTTGTCAAAGATAATGTATTCTAATTGTCCGTACTTCTCTATGGAAGTAGAGTCTTCAACTGCGACTAATACAGGGACATCATACTTGTAACTAATTGATAAAACCGTATCAACAGTAGGGGCATTATCTTTCTCAATATACTTTTCCTGATAATTCAAAAGGTAATCATAATCAGTATATGTGTCTATGTTCTTTATTCCTACCGTCTTGGAAGTAACCCCCTCAAGAATACTAATATCATGTGGTTTCTCTGGCAAATAAAACACCGTTTGTTCACCATCAGCTACCTGTTTAATCGTAACTTCATCTGAAAGATATGTACCACCTCTCACATAAACACGATTTCTTAACGCAGAATTGTCTAATCCAATCGTAAAGTTTTTATACAAAGCACTCCCATTAACTATTCCCTCTATATAAAATCCCCTATTAGAGCTACTCACAAGAGTTCCGTCAATCCACAAACCCCTTTCTGAATAGGTATCTTCAACCCCTCTTGTATATAATCCTCTTTCAGAGTTTAATACTCCACCTCCTGATATATATAAATCCCTTTCACTACTTGTCGTTGCAATACCTTGAATATATAAATCTCTTTCACTATTGCTAACTGAAGAACCTTGTAGATACAACTTTCTTTCATCAGATATTCCAATCCATTGATAAGTAATATCGTCAAATCTTGATGTACCTGCATTGTCTTCATCCCAAGTCCATACGTGAAGTCTACAGTCAGCAACATCAACATCAAACGATGTATTTGCAATCTCAACCCAATTCTCAGCATCAGTAGATGCTTCAAAGTATGCTGTCTTATTTTGAACCCTAATCCTAAAGTACGAATATCCAGTATTGACAATGAAATCTACAGTATCCCAACCTGAACCTGTATTTGCCCCAGATGTTACATATTCACTATTAACACCTACATTTAACGAATGAACATCTGGATATGTATTATCTTCAAATATTAACTCCAAATTAGCAAATCCACTATCTAAACTAATATCAGTAATTTTTGTATAAATAGCTCCACTTACTCCAAAATCAACATTGGTATCCTTATATGCACCAATATCACATCTACCACTAGATCCTGTATTCTCTTGTAAATAGCCATTGACGGAGTAAGAATTACCACTACCAACAGTCCAAGTACTCCACCCTGAAGGAAGTGTTACTCCTGTGAAATCTTCAATAACTGTTTTCCTTATTAAATTCTCAGTAGTGTCATTTATGTATAAACCCCTCTCACTATTAGTATCTACAGATGCCATATCTCTTCTATATTATATTAAATGGTGCATGGTCTCTAAACTTTGTACCATAATGAATATCTTTGTCATAATCAATATACCAAGCCCTACCTGTCATCTTACAGATTTTACTAAAACACTCTGATGGTGGCATATAACTGAAAGTCATATTTGATATTGAAATACCTTCTGTAACATTGTCATAAGTAATCCCAGTACCACCACAGTAGTTATCAACAATATCAACGATTATTTCCTTATCGGTCTTATCTTCGTACCCTTCTACTACTAAGTTTCTATCTAAATCTCTAGTGTAATCAACACAATCTATTCTCCACTCAATAAGAGAACCCCTCTTAATTGGGTTTAGTTTTAATATCCTCCCTCCAAACAACTTTACATCATCACCATCTGTAATAACCACCTCCTGATCGCACTCTGGTAATACCCCTGAATCCCTAATAACCATCGTAAAACTCATTACAGAGGCGTCTGAACCCATTTCATCCGTAATCTCTATAGCCCTATTAGAAACATTTAGGGTTCTGTCTGTACCGTCTATTGTTAACGAATAACTAGCCATAACTTCTCCTGTTAGTTCTTAATTTACCAATAATAGCGTCTCCTATTTGTTCTGCATACTCCTGAGCCACTTCTGGTGAGCTTATGTTAGCACCTGACATATTGATACTTAAATTCATAGCACCCGTACCACCAGACATTCCTGTATAATTCTCTGTTAAAACTCTACCTATAGGGGCAAGTTCTATACTTCCTAATTTGTTGATTTCTTTCTCTGCTTTCTTAATCCCAAATTTCAACCTGTCAATTACAGACGGACTGTGCCTCTTAGTTAAATCTAATGCGTCTTGGATCTTGTTTTTTATCTTATCAAATAATCCTGTTATATAATGCCAAAATGCCTCAAACGGATACTTCATTGCTTTCAGTATGCCTTGCTTAAAACTATCTGCTTTAAATATTGCCTTTATCTTATCCACGTGCCATTGTATCTTCTCCTTAATCTCCTTAAAATTCTCAACTGTTTTGTTTCTTAATTCTCCACTCCACTCAATCACTTTAGCCAGAACAGTCATAAGCCCACTTAACGCAGCTATAATTCCTAATACAGCTCCAAGTAAAACTCCACCAATGACTATGGCTACAATTTTAAGAATTTTCTTAAAATCCTCCATTTCCATACCCGACTCTTCCATAGCAATTTTTATACTCTCTTTTAACTTTTCCCAAGCAGGTATTATTGTTACTTCTATAAAATCAACTATCATATCAAAGATAGGTTGCCCGTACTCTTCCCATTTATCTTTAATGACTAACCATGTCTTTTGAATCCACTCCCATATTTTAATTATCGCAGGTACAAACTTGTCTTGAATAAAAGCACTTACATCAGTAAAATCCACACCAAGAGATTTTAGTATCAACCCAAGAGCAACTCCCGCAGCAATAAAAGGTAATAATGGTGCGAGTGCAGTCCATAATGCACCCCCCATTGCAACTATCGCAGGAAGTGCAGCACCTAATATTAAAGCAACTATAACTGGAAACCACTCATTAAGTTTAGCAAATACTGCTTCAACTTTTTCTGGTGTAACCTGTTTCATAAACTCCGTAACCTTATCTATCAGTAGACCAAAAGTAGGTAGAAAAACATTTCCAATAGTATTTTCTGCTTCTTCAAAATATCTCTTTAGTGAACCCATTTTCTTACCTGCTGTTTCCATCGCCATATCATACGAACCTGCTACCTTTTTACCTTCCTCCATTATTATATTAACCATTGCCTGTTTCTTCTCCACCTGTGTCAATTCATCACCACTTTTCCCAAGAGTTTCTGCATAAGTATCAAACAATTCTCCCTGATTCATTACAATACCTGCCTGTCTAAGCAACATAGGGTTCATAGTAGCAATTGCGTCTGTCAACCTCCCTGTCATTGCACTAGAATCCTCTCCTGCCACAACTGCTAAGTCCTGTGCAACACGAGCAATTTTACTGGCATCTGCTACATCTAACTGAGATTGCATAAATCTTGTTAGGATATTCCTCGACTCTTGAGTAGTAATACCTTGCTTTTTCAATATTTCCTCTTGCTCTTTTAACACCTTTGTAGAAACTCCTGTTGATTTAGCAACTGCCTCCATAGCAATACCCATTGTTTCTGTTCTTGCCGCAGTTAGGGTTGCCTTCCCAATATAAACACCAATAGCAGTACCCAAAGCAGTCATAGTACCTAGGAACATTTTAGATCCTCTCTCTGCATCTTTGAACGCTGTTGTTAGTGATTTCCCTGTTTTTTTACCTGTGTTCTGAATCCCGTCAAGAGTACTTTTGGCTTTATCCATTTTCGCCTCAAAATCTTTAATATCAGCCACAAGTGTTGCTGTTATATCACCTAGACTTGCCATTTTTTACTTTTATAAACTTAGATTTATCATTCAATTTGTTCTTTAAATCATCAATTCCTACTCTATCTATACCGTTTTTATAAGGTTCTGTATCTTCCCTTAACTCCCTAAATAACGTGTTAGGGTCTTTTGAGAAAGGATTATGAATTATTGCTAATGATAAGAGTGCCTCTCTTTTCTTTCGTTTCTCTATAACATTTAGAAAACCTAATAAATCTCCCAAGTGTAAATAATCTAATATGTAGTCAAGAGTCCAACTATATTCCGAAGAAAGTACATCAATGATACTATAAAGCCAACCTTTCTCTACTTGGCTGTCTTGAATATCTTGCTGATTTCCCCGAACTCTTTTTTTACTAACTCTATATCATTAACTTCTAAAAGAACTTTGAACAACCTAATTGCTTCTGCTAACTCTAATTCCTCTACTTCCTTTTTAGGTATTTTACTTAACCTTGATAAAATAGTGAATATCTCATCACTTGAACTTGTTAATAGTTTTACAAATATCCTAACATTACTTGAACTATCAGAACCATCAACATCTATATCTTTAATTTTATCTGGTATAGTGTCAAAAACCTCTAATACAGCCAATAATTCCCTTAAAGGGACTGACTGTATTTCAACTTCTTTACCACTTAACTTAACCTTTTGTTTTTTCATACTTAGCGACTCTTTAAGAGTTCTCTGCTAAAATTAAATCCTTAACTGGTGCTATCACCCACGAAACCGAGATATCCTCCATCACTTTGACTCTCGTCTAATAGGGCTGTGAATTCTACTTCTATTACTCTCTCACCATCATTAGCGTAAGGTAATTCAATACTATTGCTTACTACTGCTTTGTAAAATACCACATCATCATCTAAGTTGTCTGAAGCGTTCTCAACAGGGTGTAGTACCAACTGCTGTGCTTCATCTAACAGCGAGTCTCCTACTGAAGAACCTATTGTTAGTTTACTACCACTCGTAGTACCCTCTGGTATTGCTATTTGTAGATTAGCTAAGGTTGCCTCTGCTAATGGTACTGTAGCTATTAGCTTCTCTCCCAGTAACCTTTTATCCACTACGGTCTCCCCATAAGCGTCTACCGTAACATCATGGTAGGTTGGCTCGTATGATACTGTAACACCACCTTTAGTATGACCTAAGTCAGTACTATTGAAGGATACAGAACATACTCCTAATTTTACATTGGCTATATCGCTGCTCATAAATATATAAATTAAAACTTAATTACTTCTTTTTTCCCAGAGGACTCTTGAAACGAATAGTTACAATCTCCTTACATCTAGGACATTTTATCCTAATCCTTCCGTTGTAAACATACTCCTCTAGTAGTAAAGCTCTACATTTTGGACACCTCAACTCTCTGTATACTTCACCATCATATTTTATCATATTTAGCGACCCCTTATTTTACAACTAAAGTTCGCACTATATTCTATCCTTTCTTTATCATCTCTACCCAGAGTGTTAATTTCCCCGTTTAAGAGAATAGAATAATAATGATTACCGTCTGTAACTAAGACCTCGTTGTACTTCTGGTGTAGATCGTCCACCATACCCTTTAACTTGTCGTAAACTACACTAGCACTTTCTCCTCTAACTAAAATCTCAAAACTAGGACTTCCTATAGGTAAATCTATGTCAGGTACTGAACCCCCAGTAGTAAATATAGCTATCACGTTTGAACTTACATCAGGAAGCATATCAACAAACAAATCTGTACCCAAAGTACCATGACCTTCATCTTCTAAATACTGTGCTATTTCTAATGCTACTTGATTCATTTCATAACCTGTTTTAATTTATTAAGAAAATGACCTTGCCAATTTCCCATGTTCTGCTCAATCGGTTGCTCTAAATACTTTGCTTTCCTACCATTTTGAAAATGATATTCAGGGTGTTCGTGTAATCTCGCTGCGTAATCTGTGTAATATCCCATACTAAAACCTATTTCTCCTTTTAACGGCTCTGTCCTCCAACTGTCTCTAAGCGTTCCTACATCCAAAGGAACTTGTCGCTCCGATTCGTTTCCTATTACTATTACCGCCTCCTCACTGGCTTCCCACAGTCCTGTAACTGCTTTCTTTACCAGTTCTTTGGCTCTTTTAGGAATATCGTGTTCCCACTCTATATTAACCTTCGCCATACCGTTTGCAAATCAATTTAATATCCCTCGTATGCCCTACTTCATTCTTTGGCTTCGCTACTGCTAATACTAAATAATCTATATCGTTAT
>Ga0075121_1002460_pt1 | contig 10624 bp, 9 predicted proteins | sample AntAceMetag02UKG_FD_69793 | JGI IMG/M metagenome (GOLD analysis project Ga0075121, IMG submission 69793) | Saline lake microbial communities from Ace Lake, Antarctica - Antarctic Ace Lake Metagenome 02UKG | ecosystem: Environmental > Aquatic > Non-marine Saline and Alkaline > Saline | place... | reverse complement strand
TTGGGGGGATAGTTGTATCTTTGTTCTTGCCAATAATAAAAATGACCCAATGTATAGGCGGAATGAGCTAAGGTTGACATTCCAGAGCTACTATGGTATATTTTGGATGTGCTCTTCATATATTTTAACTGCAAGATTCCTTTTAAAGGGAATAAAAAAGGGAGTCTTGGCCATTAAAAACGGAGGTGTAAAGATGAGAAAGGGGTTTACTTTGGTAGAGATTATGATTGTTGTTGCCATCATTGCTCTTTTGGCAACTCTCGCTATTCCTAATCTTTTAAGAACAAGAGTGAATGCTGGGCAAACTTATGCTCAAGCAGCCTTAAGAACTATGTCTACATCTTATGAAAGCTATGCATCTGCAAATGCTGGTGACTATAATGAAACTTTAGCTAATTTGGCAAGTACTGCTAGTTATGATCCAGTATATCTTAATCAAAACTACGCAGCTTGTACAGCAGGGTCTCCTTGTCAAGGCTATTCATTTGCCTGCGTTAATGCTGTAGGAAGCTATACTTGCACAGCTACTGCTCAGGGAGCTCTCGCTGGGAAAGCAAATAGCTATCAGGTCGTAACAGGAGGAAGTATAACTTCAACCGGAACGGGCTCATAAACAATTGTAAAGAATGTAACTTAACCGCCTCTCTTAAAAGAGAGGCGGTTTTTTATTACCGTTATTTTTTCTCCTCTTGTAATATTTACAATGTTTTGTTATTATTTTGTTATTAAATTATGAATTTTAAAATTAAATTAAAATTTGATAATATTATTGCCGAAGCTTTAAAAATAACTACAGGTTTAACCTTTCTTTTAATATTTTTAGAGTCTTTAGGAAATTATACTTTTTTTTATAATTTTTTTCCGCGCAAAGGTTTCTTTACTATCATCTTTGATGCGACTATATTAAAATTTATTAGCTTACCAGCCTTACAGCTTACCTTTGTTACTTTTTTCATCTATTTTTTTATAATTTTTTTCTTTGTCTATACGCTTTTTTCTCTTTGGGAAAATTTAAGTTTAGGCGGTAAAAAGCCTAAATGGATTTTTTTTGTATTTTTTGCTGTAAACATTTATATAGCTCTTTATGTTTTGTATGGTTTAAATGGATTCTTATGTCCTCGCTCACAAGGTCGCCATTTTTTTCTTTATAAAATATTTTTTTTAGTTGAGGATAACTTTCATCAACCTTTTCCTTTTTGGCTTGGAGCTAGGTATTATCTTGCTTCTTTTTATTGGTTAGGCATATTTATATTTGCTTTAAAAAAATCAAAACAAAAAGTAATTTTGATTATAATGCCGATAGTCGTTGTACTCGTCGTAGGATTTTCTTTTCTTTTGTCCAATATTTTTTTAGTAAGGACATTTAAAGAGAAAGATAATATTATTTTTATTGGTATAGACTCGATTCAATATAACCAGCTTTCTAAAGAGTGGGGGTATGAAAAAGATTTAGCACCTAATATCTATGAGTTCTTGGACAATTCAACTTGCTTCATGAATGCTTGGACACCTTTTGCCAGGACTTATCCTTCCTATAATAGTTTGTTAACTGGCCGTTATCCAATAAATAATGGAGCCAGAGCAAACTTAGTTCAAGACCAGTATCTTAAAAAAGATAACGTATATTTAGGAGATCTTTTGAAAGAGAAAGACTATTATCGACTACATTGTACTGATGATGTGCGGTTTAGCAATATTAGAGAGAAGCATGGCTTTGATCAGATATTTTGTCCGCGTAAAGATATTACGGGATTATTAGTTACAGCTTTTTATGATTATGCTTTTTGCAATATAATGATTCAAGCAGATATACTACCTTGGCTTTTTAAGCCTGTTTCTTACAATAGAGCTCATAGCGCTTATAGTCCCGGAGGTTTCATAAAAGCTGTAATTAAGCGTATTAATAAGCTCCCTAAAGATAAGCGGCAATTTATTGTTATCCATCTATGTGCCAATCATCAACCGCATTCTTCCTCTTATCTTTATGAGCGGAATGAAAATTTAATAAACTCTTCTGAGCGGTGTATAAGTATGGCTGACGATCAATTCAAAGAGCTGATTAAGTATTTTAAGAAGTCTGGTTTATATGATAAGTCAAAAATTGTATTATTATCTGACCATGGATCTGGGTGGAGTGAGGAGGAGGTTAAACTAACTCACGGGAGTGATTTTTATTCTCCCTGGGCCAACAGGATAGTTCTTGGATTTTATCCTAACCTAGAAGGCAAATTTTCCAGAAGAATTAATAGTTTGGTCAGAAGCGTAGATATTTATCCTACAATTCTTGAGATGTTGGGTATAGATATCCCTAGAACCATAGATGGGATGAGTTTACTGCCATTAATGCGAGGAGAGAAGATAGAATCTCGAAAATTATTTGCTGAGTCAGGATATTCTTTTCGTATCCAGTTTGGCCAGGAGATAACAATCAATCCTAAGGATATCCATTCTGAAATAAAGCGTTTCGGAATTAATCCTAAAAATGGATTTGTTTATATACGAGATCAAGATTACAAAGATCTCATAGAGAGGAAGTGGTATATGGTAATAAATAAAGATCAAAGATTAATATATAATCCTTTTTTAGATATTACTGAGATCTTTGCAATAGATACTGAATCCGGAGAAGATATTCCTTTTGTTTCCCAAGAACAAGATTTGCCATTCTATTTAGATAGAGACCAGAAACTTTTAGCTGAACTTAAAAAGCATTTTAAACTTGAATAAGCTTATGCCTTGCATTGGTGGTAGTCTATATATATAATAAAATAAATAAAAAGTTTTGAAAGAATAATGAATAATAAGTATATACATAAAGGACTCACTTTTGTTGAGATAATAATAGTGATTGCTGTTATAACTACAATAATAGCAATGGCTAGTGTTAATCTTATCAGATCGAAAACTAATGCAGTTGAAGCTAATGCTCAAGCCACTTTAAAGGCAATAAGTACTTCAATAGAGTCTTATGCTGGCGCTTTTGGAGGATTATATCCTGAGGGTAACGATTTAAGTGAGTTGTACGACCCTGATCCCAAATATATAAATAAAGATTATGTCAATGACTGCACTATAGGTGCTCCTTGCCAAGGGTATTCTTATGGGTGTAATTTATCTAGGTCTGGCTATGTTTGTACGGCAACTCCTAATGATAATTATAGGGGAGCTCGAACTTACCAAATCATAACTGGAAGTAAGATGACAACAGTTGAATAACAATTCTTTTTTATTTTTTCAAACTTATAATTTTTTAATAATTTTTGGTTAAAATATTGCTAGAAGGTATTTTTTGGGCAAGAGATACGTTGACATAGCAAAGCTTAAGTAATAAAATGTTCTAATAAGAAATATCCTTTTTTGAATACGTTTTTTATGACAAAAATGTAAAAAAGGAAAGGGTATGTCTAACGATATCCTTAACTATAAACTAATGGATTTAACCTTCCTACAAGATAATTTTATAAAAAGTGAGGCTGACAAATTTGTCGCAATTAATTTAGGTAATTGCTATATAAAGGGTCTAGTAGTTGAAGGAGACAAAGTTACAGATTATTTTATAGAAAAGAAAGAAGATTTATCTGCTACAATAAAAAAACTCTGGACTGAAAAGAAAATTCCGTTTAAAAATATAAAAGTATCAGTTAAAAATCCGGCTTGTTTGGTTAGATACTTTTCTTTTCCTAAAATGGACAAAAAGAGATTAAACCAAGCACTTTTTTATGAAATGAGCAAATTGATTCCTTTCACTCCTGAGGATGTATACTTTGACTACTCTATTCTTGAAGATATTTCGGCTAGAGAAGTAGCCATATTGCTTGCAGTAGCGAAAAAAGACTTTGTTGACAATATCTTAGAGTCTTTTGGTAATGTTGGCTTACGAGTAGCTGAGATTAATTTGGACAGTGTATGTCTTTCCAACCTCTTTTTAAATAATTGCAAGGATGCTAACGATGAAAATTCCTGCCTATTGGATATCGGATATAATTTTTCCACTATGACCATCATACATAGAGGTATTCCTTTTATTACCAGAGACGTAAAATTCAGTGTAAAGGATGTTTTCCAGATTATAGCGCGGATAAAAAATAAGTCACTTGATGATATAGAAAAGGAAGTATTTAATTTAAAAAATAAGGGTAACCTCTTAAAGCTGAATCAAGATAGCATTTTAAGTTTTTGTAAAGAGCTGAAAAGCTCTTTTGATTATTTTGAAGTGAACAAGAGTGAGCCAATAAATAAGGTATATCTTAGTGGTGGGCTAGCTTCAGCAAAAGGGATAGATGAAATTTTTGTTGAAGCCCTAGATACTGAGGTGGAGACACTAAAGCCGTTTTTAGAAGACGATCAAAGGTTAGATCAAGTTTTTTTTAGTAAAGAATTTAATGCCATAAAAAATAATTTTTCAGTGCTTTTTGGTTTGATTTTATGAATAAGATAGTTATAAATTTAAGTCCTCATAAGGAGACTGCCACAACTGTTCTTTTGCGCAAGGTCGTTTGTTATACACCAGTGATGGCATTGATTGCTGGTTTAGTTTTGGTAATGATTATATTTTTGCAGATACTTGTCTTTAAACAAGCTTATGATTATTCAAGATGGCATAAGGATTGGAAACCATGGAAAAATAAATACGTGAAGATGAGTGGAATAAAAAAGGAAATAGTTAATTTAACCAATGAAAAAAATAAATTAAAAGAGATTGCTACTCCTGAATATGATATTGTGCTTATTTTTGAAAGTATTTTTCATTCTTTACCGAAAAATGTGTGGTTTGAGACTTTAGATTTTAAAAGTGGAACCATCAATCTAAGAGGGCATGTTGCAAAATGGGGTGAAGATTATTTAGTTTCTTTAGATGGGTTCGTGAATTCTTTACGAGAACAGGAGTATTTTTCTTCGAAATTTAGCAATATGAGCATTAGAGAATCTAAAAAATCAAATTTTAATGGTATCGAGACTCTAAAATTTATTATTGAATGCAAAAAATAAATATAGATAAACCAACTTTAATTTTTATTATTGTAGCAGCTATCTTATTGTTTGAATTGCTTATTGTGTTTCCTTGGGAAGTTAGCAAGGTAGGAGAATTGACCAAAAAGGAAGGTGAACTCATAGAGAAGATTAATTCCATTAAGAATGAATGGCCAAGAAGGGAGCAGTATTCAGAGAATAAAGAAATATTAATAAAAGATATTGAAAGAATTCGTGAAAAGTTTATTACCCCTAATCAGGAATCTAAGATGCTTTCATTCATATCTGCTAGTAGTAAAGATTTTGGAATTGAGATTAATTCTTTGATGCCAGAAGTTTTAAAAACTTATGTCACAACAAAAGTTGGCAACTTTAAATATTTACCGATTAAGGTTAAAGCTAAAGGGAGTTTTCATAATTTAGCAATTTTTATAGATTATCTCAACAGTAGTCCTTATTTCTTTGAAGTTAAAAAATTATCTATGAAGTCTAGTTTTTCTGTTAATTTGATAGAGATGGTAATATGCGGAGCCGTTGCAGTAGAATGAAAGAAAAAATAAAGTCAACATTTTTGCTAATACTTTTTAGTTTCTGTTTTTTTTCTTTTAGCTTTGCTAAGGAAAATAGGTATGATTTCAAATCGATGGATAAAGATCCCTTTAGACCTTTAATTAGCAAGAATGGAACAGTGTTAATATCACGTAAAGTAAGCTTAGGAGGTTTAATTATAAAGGGTATAATATACTCTAAGGACTCTCCAGTAGCCATTATTAATGATCTAGTGTTAAGAAAGGGAGAAAGCATTGGAGAGTATACCGTTGTAGAAATAAAGAGGAGAAAAGTTATTTTAAAAAACGCTGATGAGGAGTTCATATTAAACCTAGAGGAGGAGGAATGAGAGAGATTATAGAGGGTGCCAAAAGAAGAGTAAAATTAATATTTTTGCTAATACTTTTTAGTTTTTGTTTTTTTTCTTTTAGTTTTGCTCAAGGAGATGATTTAATCCCAGTAATTAAATTTAAAGATGCTGACATTAGGATAGTAATACAATCAATAGCTCAAAAAGCAATTAAGGATGGTAAGAAAATTAATATTGTGGTTAGCCCAAATGTAGAAGGTCTGGTCAGCGTAAGCTTAGAGAATGTTGATTGGTTTTCAACTTTGGAGGCAGTATTAAGGCCTTACGATTATGGTTACGAGTGGGTTGGTGAAACTATACTATTGATAGATACTACTGAGAAGATAGGAGAAAGAGAAAGTTTAGCAAAGGAAAGAGAAGAGGTAGAACCTTCACGGACTCGAGTTTTTAAATTAAACTTTATTGATGCTAATGATGCTAAGAAATCAATTGAACCGATTCTCTCGCCGATAGGGAGAATTTCAGTGCTTGAGGTTACGGGTCAGGCTGGATGGGAGTTTGGTTCAGATGTTAGCAAACGGTCGCGATCGGAACAAGGAAAAGTTTCACGGACTAAAACTTTAATTGTTTCTGATATATCTAAAAAACTGGAAGAGGTAGATTCGCTCCTTAAAAAAATTGACACCATGCCTAAGCAGATTTTAATTAAAGCAAGAATTATGGAGATTGATAGAGATTACCTAAGTGATATTGGGTTTACCTGGGGGACAGGCACTACTGGAGCAACAGCAGATTCAACTCAGTATATTGGGGCAAACAAAGCGGCTGGGGTTGATATATCTCAAGTTGGAGCTCGAATAAATCCTCCGGCAACTTCTATCTTTAGCCCTAAACAAACTAATCTAGATTCTACTGATTTCCAATTCAGTTATAAAAAACTTACTGGTTCAACATTTGAGGTAATTCTTAGTGCTTTAGAAGAGGACTCTAACACTAAGACCCTTTCTTCACCTAATATCTTGACTTTAGATGGTCAAGAAGCTTCGATGTTAGTTGGAGAAAAGTTTCCAATAGTAAAAACAGAAGTTAGTACAGAAACGTCTCAAATTACTGGAGGCTCATTAGATTATTATCAGGATATTGGAATACAACTTAACGTTGTCCCTCAAATTTCTGGTATTGATGAAAATTTTATAAGCATGATAATCCATCCGGCGATTACTAGTTCTTCTGCAACTGTGAAGATATTAAATGCAGACGAAACGACTCTTGTGGAATACCCTCGAATAATTTCTCGAGAAGTAGAAACTCAAATAATAGTAGAAGATGGTGAAACAATTGCCATTGGTGGTCTTTACAAAGATATAGTTTCGGAAGCTACAATTGGCGTGCCTATATTATCAAAGCTTCCACTTATCGGCTATCTTTTTAGACGGGATACAAAAGACACTGAGAGAGTCGACCTAGTAATTTTTATTACTGCAAAAATTGTTAAACCTGGTGAACTCATTCCGATAGGCATTGTTAATAACGAAAAATTTCGTGCTAAATTTGAGAAAAATAAAGAGTAACGGTTTATAAATATAGATTAGTTTATTTGAATAAGTAGTAATAAAATGTATCTTGAAGCCTACGGTTTAAAAAGCTCTCCTTTTAATATCACTAGTGATCCTCACTTTTTTTTTGAAAGTCTGTCGCACAAAGAAGCTTTAGCGGCTCTTATTTATGGAATCGGAGAGAGAAAAGGGATAATTTTAATTACTGGAGAGGTAGGCACAGGCAAAACTACCCTTTGCAAGGCTCTTCTAAAGAAATTACCTTCTGAGGTCAAAACTTCTTTAATTCTTAGTCCTTATTTTAGTGAAACTCAACTCCTTCGGGCCATAGTTGAAGATTTTGGGTTAGAAATAAAGAAAAAAAGCCGTTTGGATATTATTGAGAAGCTAAATTCTTTTTTAGTAAATATTAGTTTATCAGGTGAGAACGCAGTTTTAATTATTGACGAGGCCCAAAATCTTACCAGCCGGCAATTGGAGCAAATTAGATTGCTCTCTAATTTAGAAACTGCTAAAGATAAATTATTACAAATTATTCTTGTTGGCCAACCGGAATTAAAGGAAAAGCTAAGTAAATTTAGCCTAAGACAGATTCGACAGAGAGTTTTTGTAAAACATGATATTTGTCCTTTGAAAGAAGAGGAAGTTCAAAATTATGTACAGTATAGGCTCAAGCAGGCTGGTACAGATAAGATTAATATTTTGCCGGAGAGCTATAAAGTGATTTATGAATTTTCTAAAGGAATACCGCGTTTAGTTAATATGATTTGTGATAGGGTGTTGCTTCTTGGATTTGTTAGAGATAGTAAGGTTTTCGATCAAGAGATGTTTAAGGTTTGTGTGGAGGAGCTTTTGTGAGCATCATCTATGAAGCTTTAAAAAAAATAGAAGGAAAGAAAAATACTTTACCATTAGAGGACATTAATGAAAGTGTGACCTTTCCAATGGAAAATGTAAAAAACGTAGAGGAGACAGAAAAAATAGAAAAAAAAGTCAGCAAAGGGAAAAAAATGTTTTCTTTACCAGTAGCCCTCCTTTTAGCGGCTTTAGGTCTTTCGATTTTGTCATTTATTTTATCATCTCAAAAGCAAGATGGTGAAGCAATGGTCGTTAAAAAAAATGAAATTGATCCGGCTAGGGTTTATAAAATTCCTGAGTCTAATAACCAAGCGCTTGAAGAAGTAACCTTAAGAGAGAATTTTGTTAAAGAATATATTCTTGAAGGAATCGTTTATGATCAGCTGCTCCTTTTGCACTTATTAATGGGAAGGTTATCAACGAGTCAGAGAGCCTAGGTAATTTTCGGATAGATAAGATTAGTAAAAATAAAGTTGAGATGATCAACACTCAAAATAATAATTTAGTAACCCTTTCGTTATTTGATTAACCCCCAACCAATTCACCAATTCGGGACACATCCCATCTAAAAAAGATAAGCTGGCAAATGATTTTTTAGGCATATTTGCAAAAATAGGAATTTTTGAAAAAAAGTAAACTCAGTAAGGCAAATTTAAAGGGGATGTGCCCCGAATTGTTTGGTTAACCTGCCAAGCAATTTTTCTATTTTACCATTTGATAAAATCTTTAAAAATGTCTTCGATTTCTTTGAGTTTATCTAAGGATGGAAGTATTGAGATGTTAGGAGTATATGTGGGGTTTCCTACAGTACCACCTATATTAACAGAGAAACCTCTTTCTCCTAGGAGAGCAGTTATATATTTTTGTAAACCTTTTGAAGAGTCTATGAGTTCTTCGCTAAATTGAGGGAAGATTAGAAAATCCAGATTACCTAGGGTAGTTATTTTCCCTTTTCCTCCTATGTTCATCTGATCAGAATTTAACTGAAAATTTTCAAAGAAAATATCTTGTTTTTCAAAGAAGAGGTCACTAGAGGCTTCCGTAAATACTATATTTTCAAAATCGAGGATAGATAGAACCTTACCTAAACCTTTTAGAAAATTTATTTGATAGATGTTGCCTCCGTTTACAAGAATTTTTCCTTCACCGCGTAAGTTTTGCCATTTAAAGAAATCGAGACTTACTAAATTAGTTTCAAGAAATAATTTTCCCTGTGGTTTTTCCCCTTTTATATTCAGTTCATTTGCAATTTGAGCAATATCTACATCGTTAACAGTTAAGTTTAAATTTCCTTTGTTATCAGAGAGGTTTAACATTCCTTTAAGGTTGATTTCTCCGTCACTTACCTTCGCCCTAAGAGAGGAGATGGTAAGTCTATTTGCTTCTTTAAGAAAAGTAGCTTTTATGTCTCTTATTTTAAAATCTTTAATTTGTAATTGTTCGGAGTCACTTTGTAATTCAATTTTTCCTTTGTCTTGTTCAGATTTTTTAATAAGAGTAAATTTAAGGTTTATAGAACCTTGAGGATTTAGTTTGGCTAGAGAAGAGGGTTGGGTTCTAAAGCTGTCGAGAATTTTGGTAAGAGTGGTAATGCTTATAGAGCCTTCCCCTTGAATTTCTACTCTGGACTTATTAAGGTCAATATTTATTTTAGTAATAATTTCACTATCTTTGTTGTGGATAATTAATTCGGGTACCTGTAGTACTTTCCCATTGATTTTGGCCTGGATTTCTAAATTGCAGAGAGTACTAAGAATTTCCAAGTTTACCTTAGGAGATAAAAAATCTTCTATTTTTGCAGTTATTTTTAAGGGTAAGTTTTTGTAAATTAGGTCGGATTGGTTTAAAAGTAGCCTGTCTTTTTTTAAGAAACCCTTTGCCTGAATCCCGGTGATGTTTTTAAGTTTAGAGAAGTAACCGTCTTTTATTTGATAGTTTACATGATAGTCAAGCCCTTGATCAGAGACTTTTAAATAGCCTAGGAGCTTTATACTTCCTTTAATGTCTATGTTTTTATTAGTAAGTTTTAATTCATTTGCTTCGATCTCACCTTCTAGGGATATGGTTTCATTTATCTTTACATCTAAGTCACCTTTTTTAATATAACCAAGCATAGGAAGAGATATATATTTACTCAGTTCGGTAAGGTCGAGGTCTTCTATAGAAACTTTAATTTTTAAAGATTTATTCCCAATAGCGTATTCACCTTTTAAATTTATTTTATTAACAAGAGAAAGCTCCAGGTTCATTTTGGAAGAATCTCTAAAATCAATAGAGATATATAAGCTATCGGAAGTTTTTATATTAAGTGATTTAGCTTCGACTAAAGGAAAGGAATAAGTTAAGAATATGGCTAAGAAGGAAAATAAAAGGAAGGTTA
>Ga0075121_1002452_pt1 | contig 10646 bp, 10 predicted proteins | sample AntAceMetag02UKG_FD_69793 | JGI IMG/M metagenome (GOLD analysis project Ga0075121, IMG submission 69793) | Saline lake microbial communities from Ace Lake, Antarctica - Antarctic Ace Lake Metagenome 02UKG | ecosystem: Environmental > Aquatic > Non-marine Saline and Alkaline > Saline | place... | reverse complement strand
CCTCCCTGCCCAGTTGAACCGGGTCCCCTTCCAGGGTGTTCAACCGGGGTGACCTCCGTCTTCTAACCCCTTCCAACACCCTCTCCTGGAGCTCTCGAAGCGTCTCCCGTCCCTCCAAAACTAAATCAGCCGGTCGCTTATTCCAGATCTTCCACTCCTCCGGGAACCTCCTCGCCACCTCATCCTCACTCAACCCCTCCCACGGCCCCAATCTCATCTCCTTGAAATGGTCATCTGATACAGGCGTCAGTCCTACCGCTTCCCCGATGATTTCCGCTGTCTGAACTGCCCGCCTCAAAGGACTGCAATACAACGCATCAATCCCCTTTTCTTTCAGCACCTCTCCGGCCATTTCCGCCTGTTGAATCCCTTTTTCGGTCAGCGGCTCCTCACTCCACCCCGCATACACCTTTCGAATATTCGACTCAATCTCCCCGTGGCGTACAAAATATAAAAACATAATAATCTGTCTAATCTGCTTGCCGCGTGAAATGCACACCATATTTCTCCGGGGCGAAATCTGCGAACCCTACTTCCAGGCCGGCCTCCGGTTATTTAAAATAACCTTGCTTCCGTGAAGATCGAATGTGAAAGGAAGCTCTCTTAAGTTTTGCCTACAAAGGATTTCTCTCACAGCATCCTGTTTTCCCCGAGGTACGTAAAGAAGCAAAAAACCGCCCCCGCCTGCGCCAGCCACCTTCCCACCTAACGCGCCCGCTACTATGGCTGTTTCGTACAAGCTGTCGATCTCTTTATCCGTGACGTTTTCGGCAAGACCTTTCTTAAGCAACCATCCTCTGTGCATGGTTTCACCCAGAATGTCAAAATTTTCATCTGTCAAATCGTCAAAAAGCGAAAATGCCAGGTCTCGCATCTGACAAAGCGAGTCTATATTATCGGAGATATTCTCTTTCTGCTTAGATAAGATGGAAGCCGATTTCCGCGTTCGGCCAAGATAAAAGAGCAGCAGACGGGAACTCAAAACCAGATGATTCCTTGGATCTAACCTCACTTTCTCAGCGCTGACCGTTCCATCTTTATGAAACCGAAAGTGCCTCAATCCACCGTAAGCTGCGATATACTGATCCTGAATCCCTATGGGGCTCCCAAGGATCTTGATCTCGATCTCACAGGCTTCACGGGCCAACCGCTCAGCAGTAACAAGCTCCCCGCCAAAGCCATAAAGCGCATGAAGCAGACCAACGGTAACGGTACTTGAGGAACCCAAACCAGACCCTCGTGAAGGAATGTCTGCCAGCGTCGTAATTTCTACACCTTTACAAATACCCGTTTTTCGCATGGCTTCTCTAATCAAGTCATGTTCAACCTCATCCACCTCTGAGACTCTTTCTTTATTGGAATAGTTCAATACAATGAGGTCATCGAACCGCTCTTTTACGATCACATACACATATTTATCGATCGCAGAACTGACCACACCCCCACCATGTTTCCGCCAGAATTCTTCAAAATCCGTGCCTCCACCTGCAAAGGAAATCCTAAGCGGTGTCTGCGTAATAATCATCTAATCCCTCCGAATCTTCTCATCAACCCATTCCTCGATAGGGCCTAACCCGCCCTGAGACACCAGCGACAATTGGTGTTTGTCTTCTGTCTTCAAATTTCCAAAAACCGACCTCCGACACCAGACCTCCGACTGCTTTCAGTACGCTCCCTCTCCCTTGATTACCTTTTGCACAGTCTTTAGCATAAGCCATAAATCCATCCAGACAGACCACCGATAAATATAAAATTGATCCATACGAATGCGCGCCCGATAGTCCACTTCCTGACGACCACTCACCTGCCAATATCCACTGATACCTGGCCGAACCTTGACCCTTTCCTTTTTAAACTCACCATAGCGATCCAGCTCCTCCGGTGTAACCATACGTGGCCCAATCAGGCTCATTTGACCTTTCAATACATTAATTAGTTGTGGAATTTCATCCAGGCTCAATTTCCTTAGTATACTGCCCACAAAGGTGATTCGAGGATCGTTTTTGAGCTTGAAGTTTTCCTCGTATTTGGCCTTAAGCTCTGGACGGTTTGCTAAAAAGTTGTCCGCATCTGGAATCATGGTCCTGAATTTCAGCGCATCAAATTGGGTCCCGTTTTTACCAACTACCCGCCGGTGGTGAAAAACGGGCCCCCTGTCTCCCATCTTAATCAACACAGCTATGACCAGCATCAGTGGGCTTATTAGTATAAACATTAGAGTAGCACCAAGCATATCCATAGTTCGTTTTAAAGCAAGTGGTATACGCTTGTTGAGCTGGGATTCGCTTGCCTGCATGGCCATGAGCCCCACATAGTCATCCCCTGAAACTGACAATCGTAGATCAAGAAGATCTGACGCCAAGGAATAAATATGCCTCGTTCCTTTCTTGTCTGATAGAAGCAGGCCAAGATAATATTGATACCCGCCGGGACCCGGGTCATCAAAATCTACAAACACCGTGTCAACATCGTAGCTCTCCAAAAAAGCATTTAGATCCATCTCCAAGCGCTGCTCGCCACCAGTGCCACTGAAAAGCAGAGATCCATTTTCCTCTTCCACAAATCCAATTATTCTAAATCTCTTAAAATGCTGGATGTCAAAAAGCTGCTGGAGCCGTCGGCCTATATCAGAGCCGTGGCCTACAATCACCGCATTTTCTCGGCCGATTTCCCACTTCCACAAATACCGATACGTGCGTTTTAACCCGAACCGCCCGATCATCAAAAAAGCAACTAAAAACATATAACCCAGAAGAGAGATGTACCTGGAGTAGAGTTCAGTCTTGAATATAATGAAGTTGAATAACAGGAGCACGAAAAGCGACAAAGTGCCTGTTTTGATAATGATCTCTAGTTCCTTCTCTTGACGCCTCAAAAAACTGGGTTTATATCCACCCATGGCATACATAGCCAAAATCAGTCCCATGCCCATGATTAACGTAAAATGCCAATATTTTTCTGGCGATTCACCAACACCGAAAAGGAACCGCGAAATCAAGACAGCACAAAAAATTCCAGCCAACACAGCCAGAAAATCTATCACTACCTGAGCGATTTGGTGGCCTAAACGGTAATTAAGAATGCCCCATAGCCCACGCAAAAACGGTAGAGTGCGACGACCGTCCATCTTGCGGTCCGTATGGTCATTTACAGTCACGGAATCCATATTGTATTGTTTCTTGCTCCCAGAATCAGCTCAAACAGATTTTTGGAGATTGAGAAACCGACATGAAAATAAGACATTCGGACTTGTCTTTAAGTATTTTGAGTTGGGTACTGAATTTAAGGGGAAATATTGATAAGAATAAGGGAGGGTAAAATCCGTCTATTTTGGTTATGTTACCTTATAGTATCCTAAGACCATTTTTCCGAGGTGCGAAATCTGCGAATACTCATCAGCTATGAGCCATGAGCCAAATAACCATTTGGGTTATTCTTATGCCATTGCCAGGCGGTCTCCACAATTTCCTCGATTTTTGTGAACCGGGGTTCCCAGCCCAATTCTTTCCTGGCCAGGGCGGATGAAGCGACCAAAACAGCCGGATCCCCAGGGCGCCTCCCGGCCATTTCAAAAGGGACCTGCCTGCCACTCACCTGCTCTACCATCCTGACGACCTCCAGGTTGGAAAACCCCTGCCCATTCCCCAGATTATACTTTCCAGTCGGGTTTCTATCCAGATTTTCCAGTGCCCTGATATGGGCTTCACCAAGATCTAGCACGTGGATATAGTCGCGTATGCAGGTGCCATCTTTGGTTTGATAGTCGTTTCCAAAGATCTGCAACCGGTCTTTCTGACCCAAAACCGTTTGAATGATCAGCGGGATCAAATGGCTTTCGTGTCGATGGGCCTCACCCAATCGTTTGCTAGCGCCGGCAGCGTTGAAATAACGAAATGCATTAAAGCGCAGGCCATAGGCCCTGTGATACCATTCCAAGACTTTTTCAAACATAAGCTTTGATTCACCGTAAGCATTAATAGGTTCCTGCGGGTGTCTTTCATCAACCGGGGTATACTCGGGCTCCCCAAAGGTCGCAGCAGTTGAAGAGAAGATCATCCGCTTGCAATCAAACTCCCGCATCACTTCCAGCAACGTAATGCTGTTGACCGTGTTGTTCTGGAAATAAAGTGCCGGGTCTGTCATTGAAAAGGCGATGGTCGTTTCCGCAGCAAAATGGATAACACCATTAAGCGCGTTCTCCCTGAAAATCCTCTGCAAAAGCTCCCTGTTCCCAAAATTACCTTTGTAAAATATCGCATCGGGTAATACCGCTTCCCGATGCCCTTCCTGAAGGTTGTCCACCACCACCACACCGTGCCCCTTTCGCAGAAGCATTTCAACGCATATGGAACCGATGTAACCTGCCCCGCCTGTCACCAAAAGATTCATTATTCCCCTCTCTTCTCTGAATTCGAATGTCTGAGGTCAGATGCTTTATCTGAACTCGGACCTCTGATCGCCGACATCCGATCTCTGGTCTCTACTAAACCCCATGCCCTGCGGGCACAACAAAACACCTACACGTCATTATTCGGTTGGATGCTCTAAGTTATTTAAAATAAAACGAATTTATACCATAAATAGTCCTAAATGTATCAAAAAGTCGACCATCAAAAGATAAAGACATGTATAAGTTATTTAATTTATTATACACAGCAATCAGAATTGTGAGTTAAGCTTGCATGTCTCGGGGGATCTGTTATTGACCTTTTTGGATGGAGACCGTTATGGTATAAAAAAAGAGCTTGCTAAACGAATGGAGCAAAGAAAAAAGGCCGAATTAAACAAAGTATCATGGTGGGGGGGTATCGGTGTTCGCATTGGAATTAAAAAGCAGTATGAACTCTGAAAGTGGCTCTCAAACCGCCCCGCCTTCCTGGTGTCGGTGCCACCCTGGAAAAGTCTGATTTTAGACCTAAGAAAACGTCAAGCTATTTGTTTTATTCATATTTTCAATACTTTAAGGCCTAAGTCGTTTCAAGCGGCATGACACTCGTTTTAGATTCTGTCAGAAACTCCGGATGCACCCTGCTATACTTGGGACCAGTTAACCGGACAGCAGTGAGGACATTACATCTTCTTCATAATTAAAAAAATCCTATTGCCGGTGCCAGTCATTCTTGCAATAGGCCATACTATTGGAAGAACAAAATTATATATGAATCCATACCTCCCGAGGGGGGGCATGATTCTGTTTTTGCCTATTAGTTCCTCAAAGGGAGATTCTATGTTTTTTTTATAAACTACTTGGAAACCTATATCTTTACATATGACTTCAAATGTTTTTTTGCTGAATTTGTACATATGACCGCCAGGCTTTAATCCAAACCATTCGAGCCTCCCCGTGGATAAAACATACCCCAGACTTGCCAAACCGTGAAACAGGCTTTCTACAACAGGCGTCTCCAAAACAAGCATTCCCCCTCGTTTTATTACCCTCCAAGCTTCAAGCAAGAATTCCTTTGGGTGCTGAACATGTTCTATTACGTTGAACGCAAAAACAGCGTCAAAAACACCTGTTTGATAATGTGCATCTAAAGTACCATGTTTACACCTTTTCTGTTCTCGGTTTGCAAAAGCAACACTGCGCGCAGAAGTATCACAACCTTCCACATTCATACCTAAATCAACACATATATCAAGAAAAAAGCCAAGCCCTGAACCCACTTCCAATATTTTTAAGGATTCCAAAGTCAAAGTTGTTTCATAGTTTTTTAAAAACATATCTAACTGTCTGCTAAACCGTTTCTTTTGGAATTCAGCATTAGAACGATATACGTAATCCGCCCAGTCACCACTCAACTTTTTGCCTTCGCTTACCGGCTTTTTAGAATCTGCTTTCAAAGGATCGGTCCAAATTAGATGGCATCTCTTACATCTCAACAGATCAAACCCAGAACAATGTCTATAGAGCTTACCAATAAACTGCGGACCACATAAATCGCAATAACATTGTCGCTTACTTGTATGACCATCGACTTCCAAATTCCGCCCTCCATGTACCTTTTTTAACAACACACTTCGTTGCAGCCAAACGAAACGATTGTATCTGACACCTTTTGAGTGATTACCTGAAGAAGGGGAAATTCCCTGCGCCATACATTCTTATCATTCTACAAGCTTGGTCTTCAGAGTAATAATAATTGATGTTGTAAGACTTTAAATAAAAGATAATCCACCAGTTTTACCGGTGGGTCTCAGCTGGAGACCTTTGAATTTTAGGTAAAATGAGAAAAATGGTCTTTATGCACCCACTATTTTTCTAAAAGGAAAGCTCTCGCAGAACCATTTAGTACACCAAAAAATTGGTATATCGATCTACCCGCCAAAATAAGCGGAGAAAGGAGCCCGACGACCTTATCTTTTCTGAAGGCTTTGGCGGTAAATGGAATGGCGGAAAGAAAAAAAATCGTGATAATGAAAAATATAAGCCACCCAACAGTATTCATGAATAAGCTTAACGCCAACGAAAACACGATAGCCGGCAGAAGCAAGACTTGAAATTTCATTATCTGAGGCGTATGTGAGTCTCGTATAAATTTACCAGGGTTTTTCTTTACCGCTAACATTCTCCAGTAGGCAAATTTATATTTTTTTAAAAAATACGCACGAAAAGTACTTGGGTGCGTATGAAAAACGACTGCTTTCGGATTATATACCATTTTGTACCCTTTAGATGACATTCTAAAGCTTAGTTCAACATCTTCAGCGCAAGCAACCGGAAAGTGAGTGTCATAACCCCCAAAATTCAAGAATATCTCGCGTTTAAAAGCCGCAGAGTATGTATCGATAAAATCGATGTACGTGGTCTTTTTCATCAAATCGTATTTATCTTCGTATTCCAATTGTACAAAACGAGCTGCAAGTTGTTGTTGATGAGTTTTATAAGCCCCTTTAACTCCGACGATATCCTTGTTCCATTCGAATGGCTGGACCATCTGCTCTATCCAATCATGCTCGGCTACACAATCAGAGTCAGTAAAAAGGATGATGCTTCCCTTTGCATGTTGGACTCCATGGTTGCGCGCTGCTGCCGGCCCTTGGTTCTTCTGACGGATCAGACTAACTCCTTTAAATCCCATAACTATTTCAGCTGTATTGTCGGTAGATCCATCATCAACAACTATGATTTCATAAGCGGTGCGATCAACGCTTTGGTTTATTAAGGAAGAGAGGCAATTCGAAATGGTATTCATTGCATTAAATGCAGGAATAATAACAGATAGCATTAGTACCTCACAATCAGGTCAGCACCGGTCTGGAATTCCGACATAAGGATTAAACGAGAAGCGGTGTTACCGAAGAAAATCCCGAGAGCCCGGATCAGGAATTGTCAGCTAATGAGTGCTTTATATTTGGCATAGACCTGGTCGCGGGTGATATTGAGTTCTTTTGCAATATCGTGAACAGGCACATTGGCTAACATACCCCTATTCCGGGCTCAGGTGGCTATTACCCGCCGCTTTTGCGTGGTTAAAAAATGGATTCATATTCAGTTTTCCGAAATATCTTAAGCTTACCATCAAGAGTGGCATCGATAATTTCTCTTCCATCAGCTTCAAATGCATCCTTTGCCATTCTATATCCCATTTCCATTGTTACGTAATCAGGCAAACGCCAAACACATCCTTTTGGGAAGTAATTGGGATCAAAATGATTTGGATCAGACTCATTTGCAACGATTGCCTGACCGGCATATCCGTCAGCACTAAAATTGTGATCAACTCCAATTAATATAACTTCCTTAAAGCCCATATAATAAGCAATTTGCATGCAATTATATGTTACAGTCGCACCGGACCAATTAGGGCGTGTCAAATCGGTTTCGAATTTTGGCCTAAAGGAATGCTTTATTAGGGCTATATTTTGTTGTTGCTGAAAATAGTTTCGATATTTCCAATTGACAAACTTCGGCATAGTCAACTCATCTATTTCATGATGGAATTGCTTTAGTAAATTATCCTCCATCGAGACAAAATATGTTGGCTGAAAGCCCATAGTTTCAAAATATAGATAGATTCTGTTTAAGCCAAATGTTATTTCATCCTTCAGACGAAATAAATCCATTCTTCTTAAACTTGGTCCATTACCGATGATAAAACACCGTTTACCCACATGTCTATCTTTATATAGTAGCAATTTCTCTTTATTCCTTCTTGCATATTTATTTTTTGAGTACCACGCAATTTTATCTGGAATATCGTTTATTCTAGCAAGAAATGCATTTCTCAAGCGCGGCCATGTAAAATCCTCTAAAGACGTATTTAGAATTCTTTCAATCGTTTTAAACATTTTTCTCCTGCGTAACAATCAAACGTGATTGCTCGTTCCGCACCTATGTTCAAGGTCTTATCGTGTTATTAAGCGAATTCAAGGGATCTACCTGTCTTTGTTCCAAATGGCACAATGTAGTTGCAATTCCAAACAGAAACGTCGTTGTAAATGTTTCATTGAAATCGAGAAAAGGCGCTTCCGTAATGAAAACAATTATGAGTGCGGGACACATAATCACAATCCAGTTCGGAAAAAAGGTATCGCCGTATTTCATCGAAAAAATAGAAGCAGATCTAAATAAGAACCAGAGGAAAAAGAAAAGAGCGAGTACGCCAAGGATACCATTGGTCAATAGAATGGCCAGTGCTTCGTTATGGGCCCCAGCAGTTGATGTGTTAGCATAAGAAACCAAGAATAAACTATTATAACTATACACCACTCCAGAAGTGATTTGACCATATATACCATATCCTATAATAGATGGTAAGATCCTATTGGATTCAATATAATAATTAATTATCTCTGACCAAATGGCAACACGACCTCCAAGCATATAAATATCACTATAACTTCCACGAACGAACCTACTAAGAAATTCGGTTGGAAATAGTGAATCAACGGCATAAAATATATTACACCATATTATAGGAAAAATAAAAGGAATCAAAATAATAACTAGCATCTGACGCCATGTAGGTTCTATTCTTCTATATATCGATACAAGAATAAGAAAACAAGTTATAATAAAACAGATTATCGTCATCCTGTTTCCTATACCTATTATAAAAAAGAGTGAACTAATTAAAGTAACGAAAAAGAATAGTCGGTGAAATATGAACCTAGTTTTATTTATCAACAGATAAAAACTTGAAATGCCAACAATGCATGAATGAATTGCACCGAAACTTATGGACACAGGCATTGGAAGCATCGACCGGACATGACCTGGAAATATGCTGGTAAGCTCACCTAAATATCCTGCTTTATGGCTCGGATTATCAATACCAAAAAGAAACAAACAAACATTGATAAGCATATATAAGCATAAACTATAAATATAATCAGAAAAAAATAGATCAACTCTTTCTATATAAGGTTCGAGGTGGATAACGATACAAAAGTACAAATACGTGAAGAAAAGATACAAAATATAGCTCAATGCTGAAGGAAGGGCCATCACTTTATATACGAATAGGCCTTGACAAACTGCTAGGATGTTCAATACAATTAGCATTATTATGCTATAATTCAGTAATTTAAAAGAAGGAAAAAGCCACTGATGTTTTTTTCTCATACGGACATTGTGTGAAATCGATTTTCCAAAAATATACACGATTGAAAGTGATGCAGGAATAACCGTTGGAATGAGATAATTAAGGCTGAATATTCCAGTTACAGCAGCAGAAATGTTTCCAAAGCCAATAAGTGGAAAAATAGAAATTACACTAATTCTAATGACTAGATGTCCAATTTTGGACTGAAAAGAGTAATTTGATCTTTGCGATAATATACTATTGAAAGCCACGATACTATTTACCTTATCTTGGAACTTTAATAAAAGTGAGCGGTTGAACTAAACCGCTCCGCGGTAGTTTGGCTCTTGCCCATTTTTTGAGGGCATTGCTCTTTGACAATTGAATAGCGTTTTTTTGGGCCGTAGTTTTTTGAAGGCCATCGTGTTTGATCGGTTTTCAAACATGGTCTCCTTATCTGTAAGAATTTAGAGAACCGAAAACCTCTAAACAAGAAAGGATACACATGATGGGAAGATTATACGACCAAATGAAGATGGATTTGGAGTTAAAAAACTATAGCCCACAGACCCGTGAGCTGTTATCTGCACTGGATGGTGCAATTTGTCCGGCATTATGGTCGCTCTCCGGTCGAAATGGGACATCAAGAGATCCGGAAATACCTTCATCATCTCATCAAGGAGAAGAAGGTGTCCCAGTCTTCCATCAATCAGTCTTACAGCGCCATGAAGTTCTTTTATGCGACAACCCTTGAAAGAGCATGTTCCCAGGCTCATTACCGAAGTCATTCGCGGCACCGAACGGCATCAGAAGCTTAAAACCCTCCGATCGGCCGCTGAAAGAACCAATGCCACGGCAAAGGAGGATTTCTGCATCCTTTCAAAACCAAAAGTCCGAGGTCTGGGATACGCTGGAATCTTATCACAAATGGCCGTTATTGTTGTATTGCTCAAGAGAATCGCCTGTTTCATCATTAAAATGACTTTAGCGTTGAGGAAAAGAAAGCAGAACAATAAATCTCCACCAGTGTTTTTTGTCCCGGGGCCATCAGTACCAAAATTCATTCTTAATCTCGTCATGAGGGAATAGAGAAAGTCCTCGAAATCATAAACCTGCAAA
>Ga0075121_1002450_pt1 | contig 10655 bp, 10 predicted proteins | sample AntAceMetag02UKG_FD_69793 | JGI IMG/M metagenome (GOLD analysis project Ga0075121, IMG submission 69793) | Saline lake microbial communities from Ace Lake, Antarctica - Antarctic Ace Lake Metagenome 02UKG | ecosystem: Environmental > Aquatic > Non-marine Saline and Alkaline > Saline | place... | reverse complement strand
AAACCATAGATATAGGCTTCTTTGGCAATAGCTTTAGCCTCTTTTGGACTTACCTGTGGCTCTGTAGCGAAAGCTGAACTCACTATGACTAGACTCATCAGAACAATTGAACAGATTTTTTTCATTTTTTCCCCTTTCGGTTCATAGTATAGCGGAAACGTTTACTTTACGGGCATTATTTTCGGAAACGTCCATGTCCCTTCGAGTATTTCCTTGCGGGGTTGGTAAAAACGAATGAGGTAATTCCATCCTTCCGTGATATGAAGATAGTTCACACTTTTAGGATCGCCGCCAAAGTGGATCGTAAAGGAGCCATCTTCGTTGGGTGTGCCCGAAATATCGTTCACGCTGTAGGCATCGTATTCGTTCTCCTGAAAGAAGCCCTCTTTGTTGTAGAGGCTGACAGACCAGAAGGCATCCACCGGAACGTCCTTGACGGTGAGCTGATAGGCTCCAACCGGAAGATTTGGTTCCACGTTAACATAATAGGCCTCTTCCTCAGGCAAACCACCCCAGCCGATAGCCGTACCGATTAGGTGACGAACCTCAGTCACATCCTCTTTCTTGCCGAAGGCATTTTCAAAATCGGTCGTGCCTCTACCCAGCTGAATCAGCGCGTCATACGTCGCCTTATAACTCACTTTATCGTAGTTGGGATGAGTATAAGGTTTGGCAGAAACAGCTTTGACGATAATCAGGTCCTGTAAGGCATTTGCCTTTTTGATATCCTCAGGATCGGTCGCATTCACGAGAGTGCGTATCCCCATCTGCACATAGGGAGTGTGAAACTCCTCCACCGTCAGATCGTAGGTACCTGCAGCATCGTACACCTTGTTGATGTAATGATCCTCGTTGATCACCATAAACGACATGTAGCGGCCATCAAGGTCCGGAACAGTCAGTGTAGCTCCTTTGCTGATATCAATGATTGCGCCGCTGTAGATGGTGTCCCGGTTCATGCGAATGACATTCTGGCTGTCTAACGCTACGGGATCTCGGTAATGCACAACTATGTTAATCGCGGCACCAGGTATTTGCAGCAACCGATCGAACTGTGCAGCGGTTTCGGCACGCGCAAAATTGTCTACATTTACTGTGACCGCTTCATCATTATCAGCCGCAAAGACAGACGTTTGTAAGATCAAAATGGAAGTAAAGCCTGCAATAATCGCAATATTAGCTAACTTTATGCCTTTGAAATATTTGCTCTTCATAGCTTTATTCTCAATATCTTTGTGTTAGTAGTTATCCGACGCCGGATCCGGGATGGGATATTCCGGGGACATCATATGTAATTATCACCGCCAGCTATTAAGTATGCTGGCCCTAGAACTCCTTGTTTTCACTTCGTTGTCACTGCTGTTACTTTCCGGTGCTGATTGTGAGATCCCCGTCAAGCAGGTGCACCGGATACTCCCTGATACCGTCGTTAACCATGATGGAATCGGAAGCCAGTCCCTCTCCACCATCAACAACGGTGTAGTGCAGTCCACCGGACATCATCTTGTATTTCTTCTGGAAGACGGGACTGGCAAAATTGGTGATTTGTTTCATACGAAAAAAATTCAACCATAAGGCTTTGCCTATGATTTTCAGAGCTCAGTTTTTAGCAGGATTAAAAGAAGCCAACCTCCGTTTTCCCCAAAACACCTCTTCAATCTACAATTTGTGTCGCACCAACATCTTGTTATGCTCCTTAGGAGCTTTTCACGATAGCATAACTTTTTATTATCATTCGTTTTTATCTATCTCCGGCGGAACGGTTATCTTGGCAAGCCTTCTGGTGAGGGCGTAAGCTCGTGTCAGTTTGTCGATTAATGAAATTTCAATTCGTGCTGTTTCCAGTTCATCGGCCTGATCCCTTCCCAGGACTTCAGCTTTGTAAGCCACCAGGGTTTCGACGAGGTGGGCTATAGTATCTTTCTTGTTAATAACGGCAAGCGCTGCCTGCTGGTCATTGTTCTGTATCGATTGAACAGCGAGTTCGACAGCTTGGCATACCTCATCGTACAGGTCCTCAAAAACCAGCTTCATCGTTTCACTTACTTGCCGTTCTTTTGTTATGTATATTTTTATAAGGCTTGAAAGTTCCGTTTCAACCAGATCGGCAAGGTTCTCAAGACTTACTGTAGCTGTCATCAGAGCCAGATGTACTTTACTTTCTTCTTCAGTAAGAGGCCGTTGCCTGATCTTTCCAAGAAACTTAAATATTGCGGCTTCAAGTATATCGACCTTGTCATCGAGTTGTATTATTTTATCTACCTGTTCTTTGCTTTTATTGAGTACAGCTTCGGGCAGTTTACCAAACATTTCACAGGCAATCTGGCCCATTCGCCCAAACTCCTGTCGAACCTGCTCGAGAGCAATGGATGGAACCTCCACAGCATCATCATCGAGATACTTAGGTTCAATAATAACACCAACTATCTTCTTCCTTTCTGGGACAAGCATTTCCGCGATTCGTGCAAATGTCCCGGTAAAACCGAGAAAGACAATGGTGTTAATAACATTAAAAAGAGTGTTGGCGTTTGCTATTTGCCTTGGGATATCGCTCACAGCATTTGCGACTCCTTCCACGGTCTCTTGTACAGGGGAAATGGCAGTAGCCATGTCTGCGAGCACTCCTAAAAAAGGCAGCCAGATGAGTACCCCGATAATATTAAAGAGAACGTGGACAATAGTTGCCCGCACTGCTTCGAGCGGCTTCCCCATAGCCGCAAGCAGAGCAGTCACGCACGTTCCTATATTTGCGCCCAATGCCAGGGCAATACCCGCCTCAAGTGAAAGCAGGCCTTCAGTGGCCATGGCAATGGCAATACCCACAGTTGCAGCGGATGACTGCACAAGACCGGTAAATATGGCGCCTGCTAGAATTCCCAGCAGTGGTCGCTCCATACTCTTTAAAAACGCCATGAAGGGCTCATAGGTGCGCAGCGGGGTCATGGCCTCACTCATAATCCCCATGCCATAAAAAACCAGACCGATACCCAGAACCATCATACCGGTATGTTTTACATTTTCCCTCTTGGCTATAAAGGTCATAAAAAAACCAATGGCGACCGGCAGCAAAGCATAGGCTGCAATATCGAAGGCCAGCAACTGGGCAGTCATCGTTGACCCAATATTGGCTCCCATAATTACGCCAACAGACTGCGCGAGAGTCATCACGCCGGCAGTGATAAAGCTCACCACCAATACCGTAGTTACTGAAGATGAGTTCAGGACGCCAGTTATAAAAGCACCGGTCATTGCCCCCAGAAAGCGATTGGTGGTCATTTTGGAAAGCAGCACCTTCAGCTTATCACCCGCTGCTTTTTTAAGTCCCTCCGATAGTAGGTCGAGGCCGCCAAGAAACAGGGCAAGACCGCCAAAAAGCCCCATGGCAAGCTGCAGTACGTTAATGGTATCCCCAGGAGCATCCGCGCCAAATGCGCCGGGAGCAAAGGCAAGAAGAGGGACGAATACTCCGATAATGAGAATCAGAGCAGGTAGTGAGAAAAATGTTTTGAGATGTATCATATTAAAATCCCCATCAATGAACTATGCATTGGTAAGATTTATTCCGCCATAAAGCTATAAGATAGCTTTTACTTTAATACTAATACAATGTTAAAATAAAAGTATCGGGTACAGCCGCTTCAACTTGATACGAGAATCCTTTGTACAAAACTACCAGTCAACATTCGCCTGCCCTCTCTTGTTTCTATTTTTGGGATTACCCCTCTTCTTCCATACTGGAACACTCTGATCGATGATATGTAATTATCACCCCCCAGCTATTAAGTATGCAGGCCTCAGAACCCCTTGTTTTCACATCGTTGTCACTCCTGTTACTTTCCGGTGCTGATTGTGAGATCCCCGTCAAGCAGTTGCACCGGATACTCTCTGATGCCATCGTTAACGCTGATGGAATCGGAATCCAGTCCCTCTCCACCATCAACAACGGTGTAGTGTAGTCCACCGGACATAAAGGTCATTGTATTTCCACTGAGGGTGATCTCACTGGCCGCTACTTCGTCACCAAGGGGGGTGGTGGGCAACATGTTAAACTGACTGTAACCAATAACCGGCACACCAAGGGCCAGATCTTTCAAATATCTACGCAAATAGCCCTCTGCCGGGAGATATCCTGATTCCCCTTCTTTACCAACAGCAGGCACAACATGGAACAGCACCCAGAGTTGAATATCCTTGAGGGTGCCGTCCTGGTTGTAATCAAACTTTATCGGCTCACCATAGGCCACGTCCCCACTAAGGATCGGTCGATTCTTGTCTCCTGCAGTCACGGATTGTGTCATACACAGGGTGCAGAAAAAAAGTAAGAAGACGGACACACAGCACAGTGATGTTTTTTGCTTATGAAAGGTCATTTTTTAATACTCCCTCAGCATCTTTTATCCTGGCCCCGATCAACGCATATACGGACTTACAGGTTTCCACATAACTGGTGCAGGTTGCAGAGGCATTTCGCACTTGTTCAGCAGTTTGTGTATCCTCCAGGGCTGTTTCCAGCCAGTTGGCAAGACGGTCAAAATCGATGGCAGGCAGCGAACGACTGGAAGGCTCCAGGAACCAGTACACTTCTTTGAGACTGCCCATACGTTCTTTATGGATACCGCTGGGCATAAGCATACGGCCTGCAGTCAGCCATTGTCCATGGGTTAGTGGCGCAAGAATTGCTCGGGCTTCTTCCCGGGTTAACTGTTTCATCTTTCTTGCTCCTCCTTGCCAAGACGGTTATTGTTCTCTAACGCATCGGCTACAAAACCGATATTCATGGCCTCCAGATTGGATCTCGTTGGCCAACCGGTCTGAGGGTCACATCCCTCCAGAGCATAGAACCTGCTCTTCCAGTCTTCGAATTTTTCCCGGTCAATACTGCGGTGCATCACATCCTGGTAATGCCACTCTCCCTTTTCATCACGACAGGGCCAGAAGTAGAAGGGAAGGATCTCCCCCTTGGTGAATGGCTGGTCATAGATGTAATCAGCAAACTTGACCACATCCCGGTGTCGCCCCTGCAAGGTCCAGATGGCATTGTCCAGAGCCCAGATCTGTCTGCCGATTTCAAGACCATCCACAAGGCTCAGGCTATCACCTGTTACTGCATTCCAGAAGACCTGCTCACCTGCTTTTTCAGAGCCGGTAGCTCCGTGGAAATCTTTAGTATGGGTGTTGAAAAGATCCGCCCAACGGAAATCGCAAAGGAGGGTTGAATTTTTCCAGAATCGACTGTAGTGAATATGCCAGCGGGTCAACTGCATGACATCGTTGGAGTACATGTTGGCTGTAGAATAATCTAGAGCGGCAGTACTCTCAACATAAGGAAACAACTTTGAAGTAACAATTTCAGCCAGTTTTCCTGCTCCTATAAAGGGCCGAAGGCCAAAGGCTATGGAGAGATTGACTTGCCAGAAGATCCAGTTAAAACAGTGTGAGTTCATATCCCGGTCGCACATGATGGTCTCAAACCCCCATTCAAGTTCCGCCCGCGGATCGTAGCCGTGCTCCGGCATTCCCCAGTAAGGAAAGAGCAGTTTACCTGTCTTGTGATCTTCCTCCCGTCCCCAGGTATGGGCTGTCTGCACCCAGCCCTCTGCAAGGTCTTTGCCTATATCACTTTTGGAAGCAATGGCGTGGAGAAACTCCTTGGCAAATTCAAAGGATCCGATTTGCTCCCAGGAAAGGGATGAAGGAATCTGCTTCCCCTGACCAAGAACACCTTCATGGTAAAGATGCTCCAGCCAGTGCAGACCTTCTCCCAGAGGGTAGGTGTTGATTCCAAGCTGGTTGCAGAGTTCACCTGAACGCATGATGATTTCAGAGGCCTTCTGTTTGTCTCCTTCGGCCCATTTATTGGCAAAGCTTCCGTACCAGGCCGTTTCCTGACAGCTCACTTCGTTGCCATATCCGATATCATATCGTCCCCGGCAGCCATTAATGCATCCCTGGCAGGCCTGGGGGCGACGGTTTTTGGATGGCTCATCACAGAACAGAACCGGTTTGGCAGGCTTACCGAAGGGGCCCCAGTGCAGGGCATCAGGGTTATCAACATCCCCGGCATAATACTCTTTGGCATCAAGGCGTGCCTGCACCAAGGCTGCGGGATCGGCAATGGATACCTCACCACTCCCCTGTAAAGATATAGCCTTCAGGTTTTTGGAACCCCAGACCGCACCAAACCCTCCCTGGCCTGCGCCATTGCCGGCATCATGAACAAGACAGGCATTTGCCGACTGGTTTTCACCGGTTGGGCCAATAGTCAGGATTGCTGGCTGTTGCGTGGAATAGCCGCTACCACTTTTACCTGGAAGCTGCTGCCAGCCGTCAATATTTTCGCCTTCCTGTTCGACGGTTTTCCAGATGGCCTCCTGGGTGGCTCGCGTGTCTTTTCCCCATAGCTCACTGGCAGAACGTATAACAACAGACTCATTGCGGATATCCAGCCAGACCGGTTTGTCTGCCCTGCCGCTCACCACGATGGCATCCCAGCCAGCATATTTCATGGTGGCAGAAAAGCGGCCACCGAAATTTGACCTGGTGAACCAGGACACAGGGTAAAGTCCAACGCCCACACCTACAACTTCACAACGCCCGCCGGCAGACGGAACATTGGTGCCGCTGAAAGGAGAGGCTGCTATACAGACGACATTTTTGGGATCACGACCATCGGTGATCGTCTTATCCGTGCATAAATCCCAGAACAGGGCCGAGCCCATACCATGACCGCCCCCCCATCGTTTATACTTCTTCGTTTCAATGGTATGAACTGTCTCTGTCGTTAAATCAATATGTAAAATATTTCCTGTAAAGCCAAACATCAGCTGTTACTCCCTTATCTAAATTGTCTGATCAAGTTTTGCGTTGCAGATTTTCCGTGCTACCGCCACCTTTTTCCCAGCCTGCACCTCGCATATTTTCTTCATAACTCTCAGAGGATTCTTGCACTGGCATTTTTTCAATAAAGGCAATGGCACCAACCGGGCAGACCTTAACACAGACCTGCGTCCCGCCTGGACCGCCTTTGTCTTTAAGGTAGGGTGTGTCAACGCAGAGGTCACATTTCTGGGCTTTGCGATGCACAGGATCCCACTGCAGCCGTTTAGGTATCCAGGGGCAGGCGGCGATACATTGCATACAGCCAATGCAGCGATCCGCATCGACCCTGCGAACCAGACCATTTTCAGCATCGACATAATTGGCATCAACCGGGCAGGCTTCGACACAGGGGGCGTCCTGACACTGGCGACAGATCGACATGGTGATATCTGCTGGCCAGTTGGCAAATGAATTTTGCTGGATCTGAATTCTGGAAAGGGAAAGAGATGCTGTACCATGATGGGTCAACGAACAGGTGGTCATGCAGGTGCCACAGCCCATACACTTACCCATATCCACCACTAGATATCCTTCACTGTTTGGCATAACCATCAGATTGCCAGGCAGGAGTATAGCACCACCAGCCGAGGCAGCAATACCGGCAGCACCAAGTATTTTCAGAAATGTACGGCGATTGAGGCCGGATGCATCCTTTCCGCTCATGACGACTCCTCTGTATGATGTTTCCCGGATAATTCATCTACCCAGTCCTTATGGTTATTTTCTGCATACTTCAGGGGCACATAGCCACGAAGCATTGAAGACAGCAGGGGCCAGGACCAGGGGACCAGTGCTCCCAGGATCACATGGGCAATAAACAGAGCCAGCATCAACAGCGTTGAGATGTCATGGAGCCAGGTCATTGTCTGCAGCATATCACTGGAAACACTGAACATACGGGCCCCAAGCTTGACAAAACCGGTGAAAATCATGATACCAGCCACAAGGACAATGGGAACAAAGGCTAATCGTTCAGAACCGTGATACTTTCCAGGTGTTACCTCCCGTTTCGTGAGCTTGAACAGGTGAGCATAGTGGATAAACATTTCGGATAGCGATCCTTTTTCAGGCAGATGTTCCTTGAAACGTTTTGGTGACACAACCATATTGGCCGCCCAGAAAAAACCGCCGAGAACAAAGAGCATTGTGCCGATAAAGTGCAGATTCATCAACCATGCAGCAAAACCAGGCCCGGAAAAGAGCCGGGGAAACATAAAAAAGCCAAGACCAAAACCGGAAAGCAGTAAGAGAGCACACCCTAGAGCATGGGTCCAATGGGAAAATATGGCAGCCTTGTCATGCCGCCACACCTTACTCCCATCAATAAATGGTTCAGTACGCTGACACATGGCTCCCGCCACGATACCGACAAAGGCAGCCATGAATGGCAGCCATGGATATTTGTCAAACAGGAAATACAGCTCCACTCCGGCCTTCCCCTGTACTGCGGCAGAAACATTGCCAGGAGCTGAAAGTAGGAGCAGAGGAACAATGAACACTCCGCAACCGTTTGCTCTTTTTCTCTTCATGGATGAATACCTTGGTAGAGTTGTCGTTTCAATTTCTTTCCTATTTAGTGTTTATTGTTCAGTATTCTATGGCGTTAGTTATAATAAAAAAATGTTTTTCAGAATCAAGAACAGTTAAGGTCTGCAATATTTCCTTTTCCAGCTTCTGAAGCAGGACAGAGTATTCTTGTTTCAGAGGCAAGGGGAATGAGTTGCCCTCGCTGAGGAGTTATAATTTTTCTTACGATTATCTATAAAATAGTATATGTTTTCTTGTAACCTAATTTAGGATAAATCAATTCTGATAACATATTCTAACAAATGAATATTTTTTATGAGTATCCCCACTGATATCACTCACAAACAGCTGCAGCGAATACTTGCAAGTACAGAGTTCACGGCCACAAAAAGCCAACGAAAATTCCTGAACTTTGTAGTCTTGGAGACACTTGCAGGAAACGGTGATAACATAAAAGGATTCACCGTGGCAACCCGTGTATTTGGGAGAGGAGATGACTTTGATCAGGCCATCGACCCTATTGTCAGCATTCAGGCCAATAGATTACGGCTGGCGTTGGAACGTTATTACCTGGTTGTCGGTCACAACGACCCGGTATATATAGACATCCCCAAAGGAACGTATGTCCCTGTTTTCACGCAAGCCATACCACAAAAACTCAATACAGATGCTCGAATAGGTACAAGTAAAAAAGGAGTCGTTGACGAGTCGTGGCCTACACTCCTCATCCGCCCCTTTATGAATCTAACGGGCGACTCTACGTTGGATTGGCTGGGATCAGGTTTTGCAAGTGAACTCAGAATGGAAATGACCTGGCACAAAGATATTCAGGTAGTAAAAAACGTTCAAAGTGAAGGTAATACCAGAGCCACGGACACCATTGCCAGATTTGTGCTTGATGGAGAAATTCTCAATGACAGAGAAGGGATGAAAGTAATTGTCACATTGACAGACACCCTGAACAATCTGCAAATCTGGTCTAAAGGGCTCAACTGCGGTAGTGATCCATCGCAACTGATTGTTTTTCAGGAAAAAATCGTACAGACCGTTGCTTCCCAGATAGGATGTGAACAGGGAGTTATCGCAAAAAAAATCCTTACGGAATCTACAGATAAAGCTCCAGAACAATTAAAGACCTATGAAGCAATTCTGAGATTTCTTGAATATGTGCAGACTCCAACTGAAGAACATTTTATACAGGCCTTATGTGCTCTGGAACATGCCAAAAAGCTTGAGCCTCTGTGCAGTAAGGTCTGGTCTATGCTTTCACGTCTTTATATCATCATATACTCCTTTGAAATTCCAGGATTTGCTCTCGGCGATGCAAAAAACAAGGCAGTTTCCTATGCAGAAAAAGGAGCAAAACTTGCACCCGACAGCCAGTTCACACGTGCAATTCTTGCATTCGTCAGACTTATAACCAATGAAACAACTGCTGCAAAAAAAGAGGCTCAACTAGCCTATGAGCTCCATCCCGATTCAGTTGTTCTATTAGACACAATAGGATATGTGATGGCCCTGTCCGGAGACTGGGAATAGGGGACAGAATTGATTAAGAAAGCAATCAGAAGGAACCCATTCCATCCTGATTATGCGCACTACGCACTCTGGGCAAACTGGATCAGGCAGAAGGACTACGAACAGGCTTACCAGGAAACAATGCACCTTAGAAGCCCACAGATCTTCTGGGAACCGCTGGTAAAAGCATCCACCCTTGGAAACCTTGGGCGATTGGAAGAGGGGAAAAACTGTGTTGAAGATCTGCTCACCCTCAAACCGGAGTTTCCGAGCCGTGGCCGCATTTTGATAGGAAGATTTGTAAAGTTTAAAAGTATTGCAGAGTCGACTGTTGACGGGCTGAAGAAATGTGGACTGGAGCTTGCTTGAGCCATCTCTTTTGCATTCACAATAAATACCCTTTCAGAAAATCAGATCCAAAAAGGGAATCATGAAATTCCTATAATTCATCGAAAGCCCAACAGGCTACTTTGCCTGCAATATTTCAATGACTGTTCTATCAATAGATGTATTGAAAAAAGCGCAGCAGATAACATAGGCCCTTTTGGCAAACAGCTTCTTGAGTATATAAAAAGTAGTGAGTTGCCTTGTTAAGGATTTGATGCATATTTACGGTTCATCCGGTTAATGAGTACCTGTCACGAATTTAATTGCTAAAGGACATGGCAAGAGACATGTTGTTTGTTATCACCACAAACAACATGTCTCTTGCCATGTCCACATCACTATTA
>Ga0075121_1002448_pt1 | contig 10670 bp, 7 predicted proteins | sample AntAceMetag02UKG_FD_69793 | JGI IMG/M metagenome (GOLD analysis project Ga0075121, IMG submission 69793) | Saline lake microbial communities from Ace Lake, Antarctica - Antarctic Ace Lake Metagenome 02UKG | ecosystem: Environmental > Aquatic > Non-marine Saline and Alkaline > Saline | place... | reverse complement strand
TCCTGCAGATTTATTCCCTGCTCTTTTAGCAGCAATAATACGGATGCTAATACTCCTACATGATCGAATACACGCATTATAATTGTATATTTGACTACAGGTTCCATTTCCATGTTAACTGGGTGAAGAACAATTCCCTTTTCATACTCCTTAAGTATTTCAATTACTTCTGCCGCAATAGCATTCTGAGCCTGTTCTGTAGAAGCTCCTATATGGTGGGTTCCATAAACATTAGGGTGCATTGAAAGAGGTGTTTCAAATTTTCCTGTGGCCGTAGCACATTCATCATTATAAACATCCAGTCCGACCATAATGTTTTTCTCATCCATAGTCTTAATCAATGCTTTGTCATCTACAATATCCCCACGAGAAGTATTTAGAAGTATTGAATTCGGCTTCATATGTTTTAAAAATTCTTTATCGACCATTCCTTTGGTATGGGGATTTGACGGTACATGGATAGTAACTACATCAGAGGCTTTAACTAATTCTTCAATTGAAGGACAAAAAGCAAACAACCTGTCATCAATACGGCGTTCAATTTTAAAGGTTTTTTTCTGCTCCGCTATAGGATCGTAAGCAAGAACCTTCATACCAAAGGCTTTAGCTCTATCTGCAAATGCAATACCTATTTCACCAAACCCTATAATCCCAAGAGTTTTTCCCAAAATACCATCTGCTTTAGAATATTTTTTCTTATTCCACACTTTATCTTTCAAATCCCGAGTACAATCCGCTATTTTTCTGTCTAGCGACAACATAAGACCAAATGCGAGTTCAGCAACAGCAACAGAATTCTTACCCGGAGTATTACAGACAAAAACCCCCTTGTCAGCAGCAGCTTCAACATCAATAGTATTTACACCGGCACCAGCACGGATAATAAGACTTAATTTATCAGAAGCAACTATTACATCAGCTTTCACCTTTGTACTCCTTACGATAAGTACATCATAACCGACAATTTTTTTGACCAGCTCTTCTGCTTTTAAATCGGGATTGAGTACCACATCATGCCCCAGGGAATTTAAGTCTTCAAGATAAGCTTCCTGAAACTTATCGGCAATTAAAATTCTCATCATTTTACCTCTTTCTTATATTAAAAAAGTATAACTGTTCATTAACATAAAGTTAAGAATAAAACACACTGCTAAAAAAGGCTGACAACATATATGATTGTAGCCAATAAACAATAAATAGTCAAGCTTTAAGCATTAATAAAAGGCAATTTTATGCACGATTAAAAAAAATTTTATTTTTTAATCTTTATCTTTTAATACTTGCTAAAACGTTGACAGTCTCAAAAAAGATAAGCATAGCACACATTTTCCTTTAGCCTGTTTGTAATTAGTATCTAAGATGTTTAATTTTTTCACCTTTTTCTCCTACTTCTGTCATAGCCTGAATGCCAGTTTGCAAGTGAATATCTACCCATTTACTGGTTACATAAGTATCTGATTTTTCAGTTTTGACACCTTCCGGAGTTATCGGAACATCTGAAACGAGAAGAAGCGCTCCTCGTGCTATTTCGTTGTAATAGCCAGCAATAAAAAGAGTAGCAGTTTCCATATCAATTGCGATACATCTCAGACGTTTAAGTTTATCCTGAAACGGCTTATCGTGTTCCCATACACGTCGGTTTGTAGTATATACAACACCAGTACGATAATCATGCCCATTTTCAATTATTTTGTCTGAAACAAACTTATGGAGTTTAAATGATGGAAGCGCTGGGACTTCGGGAGGAAAATATTCGTTGCTCGTCCCTTCTCCACGAATAGCGGCTATTGGAAGGATAAAGTGACCTATTTCTGTAGAACGTTTTAATCCTCCGCATTTCCCCAAAAAAAGTACGCCTTTAGGTTTCCTTGCAACAAGGAGATCCATTATTGTAGCTGCATTAGGAGATCCCATTCCAAAATTTATAATACTTAATCCACGACTGTTTGTTGCAGCCTGCATAGCTCTGTTTTCACCATAAAAATCACAGCCGAATTGGTTTGCAAACTTGACTACATAATTGCTAAAATTTGTAAGAAGCATATAATCTCCAAATTTATCTATAGACATTCCGGTATAACGCGGAAGCCAGTTTTTAGCAATTTCAAGTTTATTTTTCATAGTGTATCTCCTTGGGTTACAGTCAAAAAACATATTTTCAAGCATGTATACAATACAACTAGTATAAAAAAAACACTAATATTTATAACTCATTTTTTATCATTCTTAACAAATTCCCAATAAATATTAATGAAAAAAAGTAATTGTAAAATAGGACACCACATATGACCTAGAAGTAATTAGTTAAACGGGAACTTGATTTATGGATACATATCATATAGAATTAAAATCACTAGAGCTTGTTGTAATAATTTTAATCATAAAATAAAAAAATGGAGAAAAAATGGAAGAGTATTCGAAAATAGGTCGTATTAAATTATCAATTGTAGCTTATTCTCTTACTTTTATTACAGGTATTGCCGTATCACTACCATTTATAGTAAAAGATTCAGTTGCCCATGATTTTAAAAGTAATTTAGCGTATACTGGTACTGTGTTCGCTCTATTTATGCTAGGTATGCTAATTGCTCAACTATCTAATGGATTCATCATTAAATATATTTCACTCAAAGTCGAAATTTATTTAATTGCAATATTATATTTATTCTGTTTAGGATCTATGTACATCGCTCCTACAATGACTGCTATGATTCCAGTATTGCTGGTTCTGGGATTTGGGTTTGGAGCTCTGGTCACAATTCCATTTTACATAATAGCTCATAGCTTTGAAGGACATAAGCGTTCAGTAGGCATGAATCTTCTTGATCTGTTTTTTGCTATTGGTTCTTTCTGTTTTCCTATTCTAGCCGGGCAGTTATTAGCTAGACACGTTGATTGGAAAATATTATATGTAATAGTATTAATAGTCTGGGCCTTTATTGTAATAGTTCTTACCTTTACAAAACTTCCAAATGTAAATCTTCATCATACAGATAAAGGTGATGTTAAAGAGAAATTCTCTCCCTGGACATTAAATATCTATTTAATCGGTTTTGCTATCTTTTTAACATTTACTTCCTTTATGGGATTTAACTACTGGGTGGTTACATTTTTAACAGATTACTTACACATTAAAATAGCAGTTGCTACATTAGGAATTTCATTTTTTTGGGCATTTTACGGTTTGGGCTGTTTAATTGCCAGTATTGTTCTTGTAAAAATGAATGTAAACACTTATATCATGCTTTCAGCAGTACTTGCCTTTATTAGCTATTTTTTTATATTTTACGCTGTCAACGGAACAATGATGCTTATTGCAATTTCAGTATTGGGGTTGGGATGCTCAACTATATATGGGTCTGCAATTTCTTTTGGCACTCTTATTCTGGAAAACCCTTCACCTCGTTTAGTTAGTTTTTTTATTGCTGCTTCAGGAATAGGAACTTATGCCGGAGAATTTTATTCAAGTTTTGTAGAGGAACATTTCGGCATACCTACAATAATAGTTTTGAGTGGAATATTTATGCTGTTGGTTTTTCTAATTATTTTATATGTGACAATAAGTGAAAACATGAAAGAAGGACCTAAGAAATCATTTCGTGAATAAATTTAAAAAAAACATTTAAAAAAAAAGGAGAAAAAATGAAAAAAATCTATCAAAGTTTTGTGGTGATTGCAGCCATAACTACAGTTTTTCTGCTTGGAGCCTGCCAATCGACAGAACATGTTCCAAACTACGAAGGAAAAACTATAGCGCCTATTCAGGCCGATTATCCTCATTGGGATTTTAATAACTGGAAGACTTACAAGAAACTTGTAAGGATAAACTCTTTTATAGAAGTGAATAAAGGCAAAGGTAAAATAGCTGTTTTTGATTGGGATGGAACCCTCTATAACGAAAATATTTCTGTAAAAGAAATGAAGAATAAAAAATTTGCCGGTCAGCCCGCATATTATATTTGGGCAGCTTACAACAGTAAGAAATTTTCATTTCCACTTTTTCCAATGTTTAAAACAAACGATGGTGATTTTGTAAATAACGTTATTAATAGAGATAAATACTTAGAAGGAAGAACGAATATCCACCCTGATCAATACAGCAAATTTACAGACACATCAATATTTACGGCAGGAATGAGCACGAAGAATATGTCAGCATCAGTAGCTTATTATCTTGACACTTATAGTCCTAAAAAATATGCATTTCTTCCAATGCTGGATGTTTTACAGAAAATGGTTGATTCAGGCTTTAAAGTATGGATAATCACAGGCAGTAACCAGTACTTTGTAGCTGTTATGTTTAACTATATAGAAAATAATATAATATTTAATAAAAACAGAAAATATAATTTTAAATTATGCGAAGTACCATACAACGCTGAAACCGGGCATATCGCTGGAAATGGACTTAAACTTTTGAAGGATGATATTTTTTCGGTTGTCTATGACAACAGATATGTTAAAAATTCTGAAAAGAAACTTTATATAGTTGATGACGAAGGGAAAGTTATTGCTGGAAACAATATAGAAAAAAAAGAGAAAAGCAAAATTATTTTTGTTGCCGGAAATAGCGGAGGTGATTATTTTATCATGAAACACGTATCCGAACAGCCTGGCACACTTGCTATAGCTGTTGAACCAAGAGGCACATTGTCTGAAGTTGTAAAAAAATATCCAAACAAAATTATAACTCTTGACTCTAATGAAATTTAAAAGCTTAAGGAAAAGAAAATGAAAAAATTAGCGAGTCTAGTATTGTGTGTATTGTTAGTAAGCTCATTTAATCTCTTAGCTCAAAACATAAACACTGAAATGCCACAAAAGAGTGCAACACAAACGCTTCAAGTAAAAACAAAAGAATGTAACAAGGGAATAATGCAGAACTGTCCGATGATGAGTGGCAATAAGGTGGATAAGGCTTCAATGCAAAAGATGATGTCTAATAGTCCGATGATGAAAAATAAAACACCCGAGCAAAAACAGCAAATGATGCAAAACTGCCCGATGATGAGTGGCAATAAAATGGATAAGGTTTCAATGCAAAAAATGATGTCTAATTGTCCGATGATGAAGGATAAGACACCGGAGCAAAGACAGCAGAAGATGCAGAACTGCCCGATAATGAAAGGTAAAAAAGTAGACTAATCTGACTTAATTCCTAAAAATAATAAAGAGTAAGTAATCAGACAGCTCTAACTATTTGTAGGTATAGTTCCAGTATTATTATGATCCAGGTGTATATCTAGTTGTGGATATGCAAACTGGATCTTGTTTTCTTTGAATACTCTATTTATTTCTGTCCTGATTGAGCTTGGCACTGAAACAATATAATTTATATCATCAATCCATATTCTCAAAATAAAGTTTAATGCACTGTTCCCAAAATCATTAAACAATACGATTGGTTCAGGTTTACTTAAAATATGATCTGATTTTTTTGCTATTTGTATAAGCAGTTCATTAATTTTTTCTATATCTGAATTATAGGCGACATCAATGGATATATCCCTGCGAACTAAAACATTGTTATGGGTCCAATTTATCAGTTTATTTGATATAATCTGAGAGTTTGGGATTGAGAGAATTGCATTATCAAAAGTCTGTATAACAGTAGATCTTATAGTTATTTTTGTAACTCTACCCCAATGCTGATCTGTTTGTATAATGTCGCCATGCTTAAGAGTACGTCCAGCTAAAATAATCAATCCAGAAGCAAAATTGTTAATGATATCACGTAATCCAATTCCTATTCCTATTCCAAGCCCTCCAGCCAACACTGCTAAGCTTGTAAAGTTTACCCCCAAAAGTTTTAATAGTATCATTGCATAAATAATCCAGGCTGCATATGAGACCAAAATAGTTATAGAAGGTGCTACAGAGGAATCAATTTTAGATTGTTTTGAAAGTTTGCTAAGTGATGCTTTTACCAGATTAATTATAGTTTTAAAGACAAAAAATAGATAAATACTAAAAATAATATAAAAGATATTAAGAGAAGCCCCAAAAAACATTATTTTCGCATCTAGCGAATCCAAAAGAAGACTTGTTTCAATAAGCTGATTGGAAAGCCAGAAAAAAATGAAAAAAATGATTAAACACCAAATTAACGGAATATCAAATCCTAGAATAAAGAGCTTAATTAATTTATATTTTTCTTCACAGAATGAAGCGACAGCTTTTTTAAAAGCTATATTTATGTTAATACCAAATTTTAGCCCTATTATTAACAAAAACCATACTAATAAACCTAGAATAGAAAGAAAAACAAATCCTACTGAAGTAATTATTATTGATATAAAACAAACAATTACTGACAGAATTATAATTGTTTGTTCAAGGAGTGGATATGGAAACTTTATTTTTCGATACATGAAGAAAAGAGTAACAATTTCTCCCACGATCCATAGGCATGTAAGAACAGCACTTGTTACATTCAATATCTGTAAAATAATCCCAAAGACGTAAAGCCAAAATAACGGTTCAAGTGGATGAGGTAATGAAGAAGTTACGCTATGCTTACTTTTTAATCCCCACGAAAGCCCCATAACACCTCTAATAATACATATAACTGCAATTGAATATGTAAAGAGTGTTTCAGGAAAGTAAATCGCATGATAATTAAATGTCATTAGACAGCCAGCAACCACAAACCAAAACCAAGTGTGATAAAATAATTTAGTTTTTTTTCTTTTAAATAATTTCTCAAATAACAGGTTACCTAAAAAGAAGACAGGAATTCCGCAAACAAGAAAAAATAATAAGTAGAGCCATTCTGTTAAAGAATCTGGGAGTTTCTCTATCAAAGAATCAAATGCGATAGTGTGCCACTCCTGAATATGATATTTAAAGAGTGTCCATGTCTCACCGACAAACAAAGAATCTCTAGGTGTTAGGAAGTAATACTGCATCTGATGCCAGACAAAATGATCAAACTCCTCTTTCTCTTTTTGTATAACAGAATTTAAGCTATCTGCAATTGCTATAGCTTTACTCAGCTTGTTTTTGGGGGCTTGCAACTCATCATGTATGTAAGAAATATCTTTTTCTATCTCCAGAATTGATTCTCTGAGTTTAGAAGATATTTTTTTATCTTTTAATATTTTTAATGCCACACTAGCTTCATCTAACATTCCTAGATATTGATTAACACTTAACTGTATTTTTTTGCTTGAGTTTAAATCATTCGTATATAGATTTTCAAGATTGCTTAATTCTTTGACTGTAAGTCTAAAAACATAAGGACTGTTAAAGCTGGTTAGCAAAATAAATTTGAGTTGTTGAAATTTTATTTCAGTAAACTCTTTGGATTTATTGAGATTTGAGCGTTTATTATCTATAATACTTAAGAAGGTTGAAATATTATTTCTTAAATACGAGATTTTTTTTTGACGGTTGATTAGAACCTTGTTCCAATACTCAATTGTTTCTGATTTAGAAGCAATATTTGATGAAAAAGAAGTTAACGATAAAAAAACAAAGAGTAAAAGTGCAATAAATAGTATTTTTTTTCTCATAATAATGGTTACTTTTTGATTGTTTTTTGAGTTATACCGGAGATATTTTTATCGAAAACAATTTCATTTTAGATATACTAAATAGTTTGTTAATAATTTTGTATGGATGTAAAATTATCACTACAAACTAAGTATATCTGCTTTATATCTTTATCTCAATAGTTTCTTCTTAAAAAAAATATGCATTATTATTCTTTAAACCATCTAGGAACACCTTTATTTCTGAGGTGCTTTACTAACTTATCACGATACTGAAGTATTTTTTTTGCCGGCCAGTTAAGTTCTGGATCCCTGTAAGAAACACCAGCTGTAGATTTTAAAACTATATTAGCCTCTTTTTCCGATAGAAGTATATTTATATTTTCCGTATTCAATGATGCAATTGTTCCACCTTTTTTTCTGCCAAATGGTTTAGTTGTACCGACATTAAGCTTATTTCTTAAAAAAGCTCCTCTCACTGGAAACGCTGAAGAATATGTTACAATCAATCCTTCTTGAGATATTTTTTTTACTATTTCTCTTATGAAGTCAAAAGTCCATAATTCTGGATTTTTAGCAGAAGAAAAACCGTCCATAAAAACAATATCGATTTTTTCTATTATCTGTCGAATACTGTTTCTAGCATCTCCGTATTTAATCTCAATTCCAGCTGAATTTGAATTCCATACATTGTTATGCAATAAAGTATTAATAATATCAAATTCTACTGTTCCCTCTTTATATAAGTCTTTTGCAAGAGTTAAGGGAGTGTTGTTTAGTTCCAGACTGATTATTTTAACTTTGCCTCCATATTTTTGTACAGCTTTTACTGCTGCAATAGCATTATAACCAAGCCCGAAGCCTATATCCAAAATATTGATACACTTATTGTTGCTTTGTAGTTTCTCTTTAAGCATAGCCGGTTCAATAAACTTTTTTTTGGCTTCTGAAGCAGCCCCAGCCAAGGAGTGAAAATTTTCTCTAAAAACAGGGTGGTAAAATGTAAATGAATCATCGTTTGTTTTAACTTTAAGAAATGATGCTATGCTTTTGCTGTCACTATCTTTATCTTTGTCGTTGTCTTTGTCTTTGTCTTTATCGTTATCTTTGTCGTTATCGTTATCGTTATCTTTATCGCTGTCGTCAGCACTGCCTTCAATCAAATCACCCTGCATATATCCATTTTGCTGCATACTGTTCTTTATTAATTCCAGTAGCTGGCCTTTTGACAAAGACCATTTTGGTGCGATAATATTTTCAGGCGGAGCATCTGCGTTTATTCGCATTAACGGCCAGCTTGAAGGTATTCTTCGTATGATGTCAATTAACGCGGAAGCGTATTCATATTCATTCATTAAATGTAAATTGATGTCGTTATAAACTTTTGCCAGTGGAGATTTTTTAAGGACAAGTAAATTATGTATTTTTATTCCGGAGAAAGGTAGACAGCTCAATTTATGGATAGTATTTCGATAGTCGACTATATTTTCGCCAGGCAACCCCAATATGATATGAGCTGCAGTTTTAATATTTAGTGCAGATAATTTTTTTACTGCACTTTCAACCGATGAAAAATCATGTCCGCGATTTATTCGTTTAAGTGTATCATCGTTAGCAGACTGTACTCCCAGCTCTACCCATAATTCATAGCGATTATTTAGTTCAGATAAATATTCAAGTATATCATCCGGAAGACAGTCAGAGCGCGTAGAAATTATCAGCATTTTAAAATCGGCCTGTGCCAAAACCTCTTCATAATACTTTTTTAAAATGTCAACAGAAGCATTGGTGTTTGTGTAAGATTGAAAGTAGGCAATATAATTCCCATTTGCATTATATCTTCTTTCCACATACTTGATACCTTCAGACACCTGTGTTTTTAAATCCAAATGTCTGGTTAAATGTCTTGCTTTAGCACCATCTTCTGTGCAGAAGATACAGCCGTTTCCTGTCTTGTCTCTATGTGGACAGTCAAGCGCAAGATCTATAGATACACGATATAGAGGTTTACCGTATTTTTTTATCAAATAGTCTTTGAACTGATATATAATTTTATTCTTCATTGTATTAGATTTTACCAGACGGTTGACACAACCGCACTCCAGACTGGGAATACAAATCACTGATAAAACTCTTTAGATATGCAAATAGTATATTCAGTAAACCTAAGATCACATCAATTTATCAGTCAGTCTTTTTTATAAAGTCCTGCAGCTTTGTTTGCAGATACAGTAATGCCTTTGATCATTGCAGAGCTGAAGCCTTCATGTTCCATTCTGTTTAAACCGGCTATTGTGCATCCCATAGGAGTTGTTACTCTGTCTATTTCATGTTCCGGATGGTTTTTATTTGTCAGTAGTAGAGTAGCGGCACCTTTAGCGGTTTGTGCGGCCATTGCCAGTGCTTCCTTTGCATGAAATCCTATTTCAATTCCTCCCTGTGATGCAGCTCTTATTGCTCTTAGAAAAAAAGCTATTCCGCAGGCAGCCAAAGCTGTAGCAGCACTCATCATTTCTTCTTCAATAATCAATGTAGTTCCAACGGCATCAAAAATCTGCTGCGCAATATCCATAGATTCCTGGTTTGCATTATTAGAGGCCAGACAGGTCATAGATTCTCTAACGGCCATTGCAGTGTTAGGCATAGCGCGGATTACTGTTACCCCTTTACTTGCTTTCTGGCTTATCTGCTCTATTTTTGCTCCGGTAACAACTGATATCAAAATATGTTTATCGGGTACAAGCACAGTACCTATTTCGTCTAACACATTATCTAAATGCTGTGGTTCAACCGTAATAATAACAACGTCTGAATTTTTGACAGCTTCACAGTTATTTTTTTCAAGAGTGAATCCGCGTTTATCAAGTCCGTCGAGAATTGAAAACTTTTTATTTGTTAATATTATTTCTTTAGCTGAAAATTCTTTCGAGTCAGCGAGTCCGTTTGCTATTGCAAGTCCAATATTACCCGCACCAATTATTGAAATCTTTCTCATTATTAGAATATCTCCTGATTTATTCATTTTTTTACAAGTTAATCCAAATTCAGCATTCTAACTTAAGGCAAATTAACGTCTTTCTTATGTCCAGGAAAATGTGGACATTTCTTTAAACACTCAAAACAACCCACACCATAATTTTCAAAGAACCCCGATGCGTAAACTTCTAAAAAACGCTT
>Ga0075121_1002447_pt1 | contig 10672 bp, 14 predicted proteins | sample AntAceMetag02UKG_FD_69793 | JGI IMG/M metagenome (GOLD analysis project Ga0075121, IMG submission 69793) | Saline lake microbial communities from Ace Lake, Antarctica - Antarctic Ace Lake Metagenome 02UKG | ecosystem: Environmental > Aquatic > Non-marine Saline and Alkaline > Saline | place... | reverse complement strand
TAAAAAACGCTTATTAGTTAACTTATAACATAAAATAATATTTATGTAAAGTCGTTAGTCTTTTATCTTAGAAGCTTTTGCGACCCAAACCGTTGCAACTACTGCTATCACCGTAACTACAACCGCATAAACAATCATCGGCATCATTCCCTCTGCTGTTCCAAATAATTCCTTAAAAATTGCCTGGATAGCTCCGTTCCAAGCAAGAGCAGCGACAAGACCAAAAGCAGCTATTATTAAAGAAGATAATTTTTCTACTATTTCTTTTTTCATATATTTTTATTTCCAAGAAATAAAGTATTCGTGATAATCGTCTCCACGATGAACACACTTCGTTTCTTTGGTATTAACTTGTTTTCCTTTTATACAAAATTCAGCCATTGCTTGAAAATAACCACCGTGATATGGACACATAATCGGATGAACATTGAAATCTTTAACCCGGACAGTAAGGTGTCTTTTTTCCTCATCGATTTCAACCGCCTCTAGAGATCCAAAATCATAATGATTTTTCCAAGTATCAGAAGCTTTATTAAATATTGTTTTTATTGAAACTAGATTTCTTAAAAGAATTTTTGTAACAAAAGAAACCTTTGGTGCATAGCGCCCCATTTCAAAAATATCTTCATCTCCCCAGTTAAAAATATCTTTGGCAACAACAAAAAGCAAAAGTGCAATTTTAATCGGATATCTTTTTGACGAATTGATTTCTTTCAAATTAATCGGGTAACCCAATTCTTTCATCGCACTTAAAATCTTTTCTACCTCGTTATTTTTTTCTCTCTTTTCTAAATAAGGAAAAGTGGTATAAAATTTTTCACCACTAACATTACCTTTGGTGTTCTCTATCGCTTCTATTTCTTCTTTTGGTATCTTTAACATATTATTTCCAAGAGACACGATATTCGTGACACTCATCTCCTTTTACATCTCCTTCTTTCATCATCACTTCGTCGATCTCTTTTTTGATTTTATTGTTCATAATATTTTATTAAGAAAAAAAATAAATCTTATATTATTAATTACCATCAATGCGCTTTCCACTTCTTCTCCTAATCCTAAGTCTCTAGGTATTATTTTCACTTCTATGGGAATACTAATCGGAATGTTTTGGTTAATATAAATAACTTCATCAGTACTACTAAACAAAGATGAATCAATTTTAATTGTACTAGAAAATGAAACTTTTTGATCAACGGGAACATCTAGATCTAAAGGAACACTTACCATATATTTTCCCAAAAGAGGAATCTCAATAGGAATGCTCACGTTTTGATTAATTCGAACTGTTGTTTTAATAGGAACAACGGCACTATATGGAATTTCCTCGGGAATGATTTTCTCCATGTCGACAAAATCTTTAACCGGAACAGTAAGACTAACCGGCACATCTTCTTCAATTTGGACTTTGACGCTTAACCCTTCTTGGTATATTGATTTTACTTCTCTATAAAATTCTTTTGTAACATAGTCTACTCTGCTACGCGTCAGAAAATAAAAAACAATAACAGGAATAATTATTAAAACTACAAGTAGTCGCAGTAAATTTTCTACGATATATCTTCTTTTCATAATCAACCTTCTTCACTTTACCAAAAAAACACCTCAAATAAAAGATACTGTGAAAATTATAATTTAAGAGATACCTATATTAGAAGCAAAGTCATGAACACGCTTGTCCATAATAATATCGGCTTTACGTAGCGGTCTTTTAAGGAACAAACCACTCAGTGAAGAACAGCGACTAAGAGCAACATATGTTTGCCCATGTGCAAAACTTCCAGTGCTTAAATCAATAATAACTTTATCAAAAGTTTTACCCTGGCTTTTGTGAATAGTAATAGCCCAAGCTAACTTAATCGGCATTTGTTTAAAAGTTCCCAAATTTTCTCTCACAAATTCTCCGTCTTTAAAAACATATTTTGATATTTCCCAGAGATGTTTTTTCACTTCTACAACTTTGCCGTTATTTTTTTCTACCTTTATTGTTGTTTCAACTATCCCAGTGTCACAATCAACGCCATCGCTAATTCCAATAATCTTCCCTATTGTTCCGTTGACCCATCTTCTTTCACTATCGTTATAAATAAACATAACCTGCGCACCTACTTTAAATACAAGCTGTTCATCATTGGGATAAAGATTTTTTGCAACTTTTCCGGTTTTCTCTGCAAGAAATATTTTTTCTTCTCCTTTCAATTGCTGGAGCTTTTTTTCATTAATTTTACTTGCACTGTTATTAGTTGTCATTAAATAGATATATTTTTCAGAATCAGGAGGAGTAAAGCTAGGCTTACATTGTTTATTTAATTCCTGGATCTGACTAGAGTCAATTGAATTGTCTCGAATAGCGTTTAAAAGATCAATAAATTGTTTGTCGGACTGCCGATAAATTTGATCAAGTTCAACTCGCACAACATTAAAATCTTCCGCAAACATATTGCTTTGTCCACGAAAAACTTCAGCGTCAAAAAAATACGGAGATTTATATTCCGAAAAAAACTTATCTTTATCATTTAGAGTAATTACCGGTGGAAGCTGATAAAGATCTCCAAAGAAAACCATTTGTACGCCACCGAAAGGTTTGTCATTCTTACGACTACGACGCAAAACGATATCAACGGCGTCCAGTAGGTCTGCGCGCACCATTGAGATTTCGTCGATAGCAATAGTTTTAATACTTCTGAATTTATCTTGCTTTTTTTTATTTAAAGACATGTGTTTGGCTTCGTCTTTCTCAAAACCAGGCTTAAGCGTAAAAAAAGAATGGATTGTTTCTCCATTCACGTTAACAGCAGAAATTCCCGTCGGAGCTAAAATAATAATGCGCCTCTCCGCCACCAAGCGAATATGTTCTAAAAGAGTCGATTTTCCTGTTCCCGCCTTACCTGTAACAAAAACATGTTGATTTGTGTTTAAAATAAGATCAACTGCTTTTTTTGCTTGCTTTGAGAATTTATCCATAACAACATCTTATCACAAAACAAAAACCCGAGGAATGTCTCGGGAAATCTGCTCCGGGGGACGGACTTCGTTAGAACCTGTTTAGATTGATATGAAAAATAAAATAATACCTATTTATTGATTATTTTTCAATAATTTATGATTTTCATAATAAAACACCATTCTATCTAAATACCACAACTTAAAGACACTAGATAAAATAGTAGAAAAAACAGCAATCTCTAAGAGATTATTAAAAGCAGCGTAAATCATAATAAAAAAGAAAAGACCATTAAATAAATTTAGAATTGTAGAAAAATCTTTTTGTATAACACCTTTTTTTGTCCATAACTCTTCTCCTAAAATAGACTTACTCATCCAATTATTTTTACTCTTAGGCTCAGGAAACAATAGTGGGTTAATAGCAAAAAATACTAATAATATAATTAAATGATACCAACTTTGATACCAGATTGGTATTGGGATTAGAAAAAATGCAACTACACGAGTCCAACCACTAAGTGGATTCGTATGTCTTCTCCATATTTTTTCACTAAATATCTTCATATTTAAATTATATCATCTTTTTCTAACAAACAAAAAATACTTCCGGGAAATGGACTATGTTCGAACCCGTTTAATAGATTTATAAATCTTTGTATGTCTTATCTGATCTTCTTTCAATAGATAATATTAAAATGCTTTCATTGCTTTTGCGAAAAACAATACGGATATCCCCCTTTCGAACACGGAAAATATCATCACGACCTCTCAGTTTTTTCACGTCTAAGTCTTTGATTTTTTCTTTCTGAATCTTTATAAGAACGCTTTTTATCGTCTTTCTCTCTTTTTCCATCAGCTTTTTTAACGCTTTTTCAATCTTATCTACCATATCAAATACGGGAAAGAATATCTTTTATATCTATACCGCCCCTTTTGATTTTCGTAAAGTCAACAACTTCTTCCCACTCCTCCTCTTTGTCTTTAACAGGAGAAATCTTAAATAAGGGAACAGACCTGCGTAGCACAACTAAGCTCTCGCCTTTCTTGACACGTTTTGCATATTTTTCCATATTTTGACGCAATTCTTTTAGTCCAACAAATTTTTCCATGTTTTTGTTTATTGATTAATAAGTTAATCTTAAGTTTAACTTAAAATAAACATTTGTCAATCTTCCCCTCTTGGGCAAAAACCCGAGAAAGTCTCGGGCATTGTTATCGAAAAAAATTAGAAAAACTAATAAAAAAACAAGATTAATAGATTTTAGTAATTGTTTTGGTTCTTTTAATTTAACTAGCTTTTTTTAGTTGACAAATCTCGATTTTCCATCGAGTTTTTGTTTTATGATATTGCAGGAAAAAGACAGCTTTTGAGCTACATACTTCAGAACCCACTCATAAACGGCAAGAAGCTATCTTTTGCAATAGCTTCTTCATTAAATCTAGTTTTAGAACTAGCTGAAAACCCTAATTGGCTCCGCATTGTGAACAATGTTAGAGCTATAATTGAGAAGCAAAATGAGTATATTTACATACCTGATTTGAGAACTTACTCCAACGCATAAACTTACCCTACCCTGCTACTTACTATTTCTTTATTTCATTTTTTAAAGAGAATCACATAATAAACCTTCAAGAGAAGCAACGCCCCTATTACAACAAACCACCAGATATTAATATCAAGAACGCATGGACTCAATTTCGCTAATATTAAACCAATACAAATACCAACGAAAGCAACTAGCTTAACATCTATAAAAGAAAGCTTCTTAACTTTTTCGTTAGCCCATTTAAATAGTCCCATAATTTTTTTACCCTTATTTTTATTAATCGACCTTTTGTTCATTCTACCAAAAAACCGTCTCTTAGCAAAGCCAATTATCCACAAAAAAATTTGCTCCGAATTGTGGAGGATGTTAGAACCAAGATTATGGAAGCTGGAGAGGTTTATGTGCCTGATTTAGCTTATTTGGCTGGACGATGTTAAAACCTGTTTAGCGGGAAGTTATTAGTCTCTTTTTCTTCTGATAATCACTAACCTAATTAAATAAAATAATATCCCGACCAAGAAGGACAAGCTACAAAAAAGATAAATTTGTTGAGATGAAAACAGGCCAAAAAATAGATTACCTTCAAGAGGATAAAACGGGTTCATTTCTCTATAGAGAAATGAATCAAGTAAAAGATGGAAATAGACTCCAAAAAACGAGGTCCAAAGGATTTTCTTAAATGATGAATCTTGGGCTAATCTAAAAATAGCCATTACTTTTTTAATTGGTTTTCTTAAGAGATATAGAATTATGGCTGTTAAAATCGCCATTATTGAACCGCCCAGAAAGCTGTGTAAAAAGCCGTGTAAGGGCCAGGGAGCGTTAAAAATAAAAACGCAAAACGGCTCAATATCAACAATCACACTAGCGACAAGCAAGGTTGGGAAATCAAAAATCTTAAATAGAAGTAGTCCTATCCAAGAACTCGGTCCCCAATGGAATGGTGTAAATGGCATAATTTTATTCTTTATCAGATTCTACCAAAAAATCGCCTAAATAAAAAGCGACTTTATCAGCTTCGAGGGACGGACGATGTTAGAACCTGTTTAATAGAAATATAACCAAAAAAACCACTTTTTGGAAATTTTCTGTTAAGATTAATTCATTAAACTTTCTTGCGTGTCAAAGCCAAGGTAACCAATCCAAGTACATTCAAGCTAGCAAAGGTCAAAGTGAGACAGCGAGATCCAGGAACAACAAATAATTCAATGGCCAAAAGACCGAAGGTTCCAATAATGAGCAGGATAAATGGAATTAATTTAGTTATTTTCATATTTCTATTCTACTAAAAAATGCCGAAAAGACAATCTTTTGAAATTTGCTCCGCGGGTAGGATTCGAACCTACGGCCAACCGGTTACACTTAACCCAACATTTTCATGCCGGAGTGGACTATATCATCATCCTCACCCATGGTGCTAGGATGCGAGGCGCTTCCCCTTCTCACTCCTAAAAATGAGAAGAGTACTCCCCTAAAGGGATAGTCTCTACACCTTGCCCGATTATAATCGGGCCTTGGCACGGTATTACCCTCGAAGGGCTTCACCGTTTTCACCTCGTTTTTCAACCTCGATTTCTCGAGGAAGCTGCGTAATTTTGTCGTGTACTTCCATATGACAATTTGCACAAATTAATACACACTTATCTATCTCTTTCTTTATCTTTTCCCAAGATCGAGTAAGTCCTCTAGCAGAAAGACCAAAGTCCTTTTTTTTAGGATCAATATGATGAAACCCTAATGCACGCTGACATCGATCATATCCACATATTGCACATTTATCACCTTTATATTCGCGAGCCATTTCTCTCAAGCGCTTGCGACGCTTTTTGACTGCCTCACGCATATATTCAGCACGATCAGCATAAGTACGTTTATCTTTTGGCATATACACAATGTGTATACCACACAAGAATACTTACACAAGTGACACAGCCGGTTGCTCTACCACTGAGCTACCGCGGAATATTTTCATTTTTTAAAGATCTTTCTTCTGAAAACAGGACCTATTATAGCACAATTTAAAACTTCCTCAATATCCTTCGAGTCGTTCTAGTCGTTTATGCTTCCTGATCTTCTCTAATGCTTTAGCTTGAATCTGTCTTATCCTTTCTCGCGTCACTCCAAACCTTTGACCCACTTCTTCCAAAGTATGAGTTACCCCATCTTCAAGACCAAAACGCATAGAGAGTATTTCCCTTTCTCTCCAATCAAGATCAACCAAAATATCATCTAATCTTTCTTTCAAAAGTTTTCTTGCTGCGGCAGCAGATGGCGATATTGCTTTCTCATCTTCAATAAAATCAGCAAGCGTGCTGCTATCGCCTTCATCACCCACAGGAGCTTCAAGAGAAGTAGCTGTTTGATATATCTTAATAATATGTCTCACCTTTTCAATCTCTGTCCCCATCTCGGCAGCTATTTCTTCTGCGGAAGGCTCTCTCCCAAGACTCTGAAATAATTCTTTTCTTGCTTTAACGTATTTTGATATTTTTTCTACCATATGCACCGGAATACGAACCGTACGAGACTGATCAGCAAGTGCTCTGTTTATAGACTGACGTATCCACCACGTTGCATAAGTAGAAAACTTATATCCTCTTCTCCAGTCAAATTTTTCAACAGCACGAAAAAGTCCAAGGTTTCCTTCTTGAATAAGATCCAGAAAAGAAAGTTTTGGAGATCTTCCAATATATTTCTTTGCGATAGAAACCACCAAACGAAGATTCGCTCTTATCATCTTCTTCTTCGCCGCCTGATCGTTCTTTTCAATCTTTTTTGATAACTCGACCTCCATTCCAGAGTCAAGAAGAGGCTCACAAGCAATTTCTTTTAAATAGCTTTGAATCGAATCAATGCTGATACCAATCATATCTTCTACTTCTCTTTGTGCTTCATCACTTAAAAAATTTCTTTCTTTTTTTACTCTAATTCCTTTTTTCTTTAGTTTAATAAGAAGGATGTTAAAGTTTTTTTCATTTTTCTTTAGTCCTGGAAAGAATTCATAAATATCGAAAAAATAAAGGACTCCTTTCCTTCTCTCGGCTCTCTTAAAAAGCTTCGTTACTTTTTCTTCAGAAAAAAGTTCTCTTTTTTTAGGAAGAACTTTCTTTGCTACTTTTTTAGAAGTAACTTTTCTTGTAATCTCTTTAATGGTTTTCTTAACTACTTTTTTGGGAGTAACTTTTTTTATTGGTTTTTTAAGAACAACCTTCTTTGCTACTTTTTTCTTTTTTACTTCTTTAGCAACTTTTTTAGTTGCTTTCTCTAATGTTTTTTTCACCCTTTTTTGTACTTCTTTTTTTGAAGAAGTTTTTTTTGTGACCGGCTTTTTTATTACTTTTTTGAGCATATTATATAACTTTTAAAGAGATTGTAATTCTTTTGAATATTCTTGAAATTTTTTAATAAGTTCTTCTTCTTTTTTTTCATCACCACTTTTTTCTACTTCTTTAATCATCTCTTCTGTTCTTTGAAGTTTTGCTTTAATGCTTTCTTTCTTCATCTCTTTCAAACAATTTAAAAATTCTTCTTCTTTGTTTACATCTTCATTATATGGGAGAAGAGACAGATAGTTTAACAAATCCTCCTCTTCTTCTTTTATGCTTTCTTTTTCTTTCCTTAAAAAACTAAATATATTTTTTATTTCTTCTTTAAGAAGGTCTATATCTTTGTTCTCTATTTTTTTTAATAAATCTTCGTTTTTTATGCAAAAACAAGCAATCTTCTCTTCAAGTAAATCTTTTCTTGTTCTTTCTTTGCTCTCTGCAACTTTGTATTCTCTAGCTTCAGTCTTATCCTCTTTTACCTTTTCCATCTCTTCATAAATAGAACTCTCGTTTACTCCCAGTGCTCGTGAAAGCTCTGCAACAAAATGTGAACGTTCAATGCTATTCTTTATTTTTTTAATTTCTGGAATTATTTCTTTCCCCGCCTTTCCTTTTTCGTGTGGATCGGAAAGATCATATTTAGAAAGAACATTGTTGAAATAAAAGTGGATTACCGGTTTAGCGTTCTTTACACATTTTTCCCATTCATCCTTATCTTTTGAAACCATATCCGCTGGATCTTTTCCTTCAGGCATCATGATTACTCTAACGTCAAACTCTTTCTCTAGTGCAAGGTCTATTCCTTTTTTCGTTGCTGCTCCTCCGGCCTCGTCCATATCAAAGGCGGTTAATATCTTTTTGGTGTAGCGTCCTAAAATATCAAGTTGCTTTGAAGTAAGTGCCGTTCCCGAAGAAGATATCACATTTTTAAATCCTGCCTGATGACACAACATAACATCTGTATATCCTTCAACAATTACCGCAAAACCCATCCTTCTAATATCTATTTTTGCGCTATGCATGCCATACATAATCGCACTCTTATCATAAAGTATAGTCGCTGGCGTGTTAATGTATTTCGCTCTCTTGTCTTCTTTTATAAAAATCCTTCCTCCAAATCCTACCGAATATCCGCTAAGATTGAATATCGGGAACATAATCCTTGCACGAAAGCGATCAAAAGAATATCCTCCTTTACCCGTTGAAACACCAGCTTCAATCATTTCTTCTTTTTGATATCCTTCTCCAATTAAAAACTTTGATAAAGAATCCTTCGCGGTTGGAGAGTAGCCGATTCTCCACTCTTTAATACTTTCTTCTGTTATTCCTCTTTCTTTTAAATAATTTCTGACAACTTCCCCTTTTTTTGATTCCCAAAGTTGTCTTTCATAAAAAGATGTTGCTATTTCACAGATATCAAAAATTCTTTTTCTTTTTGTCTCTACTTCTTTATTTTGTTTGGTTAACTTTACTCCGGCCTTCTTCGCTAAAATTCTTAGCGCGTCTCCAAACTCTACACCCTCAATCTTCATTACGAATTGAAACATATCTCCACCTTCGCCACACCCACCAAAACATCTCCAAATCTGTCTTGCGTCATTAACAAAGAAAGACGGTGTTTTTTCTGGATGAAAAGGACAAAGAGCTCTGTAACTAGAGCCTGCTTTTTCTAAGTTAATATACTCCCTGATAACATCCACAATATTCAGCTTGTTTTTTATATCCTGTATGGGAGAGTCATTCATAATTATTATTAAGACAACAAAAAAGGCTGCCTTTTAAAACGCTTGCATTATAATGAAAATCATCTATTTTTGCAAGAAGCGATTCTGGACACTTGTTGATTAAAATAGTATTATTTATTAATGGAAGAAACATTGCAAGAAACCGCAAACAGACTAAAGAACTTTCCCGGTAAGGTAAAAGGAGAGGTTTTTCGTACTCACGCGGATTATATTAGACAAAAAGAAGGAGAGGATGGCGTAAGAAAGATAGAAGAAAAGATGGCGGAACTTGGCGCGCCGATACTTTTTGAAGAGATGAAACCTTTTGAGTGGATTAGTGAGGGAATGAGTTCTCTTACTATCGTAGTTACAAAAGAGGTTTTTAACTGGACAGAAGAAGATGTTTTTGAGATGGGAAGGTTTGCTCCCAGGTTTTCTTTCATCATCAAAACAATGATTCAATATCTCGTTTCTGTCGAGTCGCTACTTAACAACGCAGCTAAATATTGGAACAAACACTTTGACTTTGGCTCTGTAGAAACTGAGTTTGATGCCGAGAATAAAAAAGCCATAGTTAGAGAAAGAGGGTTTAATACTCATCCTTTGGTTTGTCTTTACCATGCAGGATATTTCAAAGGACTTTGTGAATTTGCGATAAAAAGTAAAAACATTACTGTTACAGAAACCGCCTGTACTCATAACGGAGCAGAGTACAACGAGTTTGTTATTAAGTGGGATTAATAAAATATGGAGAAAGAAACATTACAAGATACAATAAGCAGATTAAAAAGATTCCCTGGTAAAGTAAGAGGAGAAATCTTTTTAAGTCACGCTGAGTTTATCAAAGAAAAAGAAGGAAGGGGTGGATTAAAAAAACTTGAAGAAAAGCTAAAAGATCTTGATATCCCGGTAAACTTTAAAAAGATAAATTCTCTAGATTGGATGAGTGAAGGATTAAGCTCTTCTGTTATTCTCGTTGCAAAAGAGATTTTCTATTTTGAAGAAAAAGATGTTTTTGAGATGGGGCGCTCCGCTCCCCGCTTTTCTTTAGGATTAAAAATGCTCGTCAAAAATGTTATTCTCCCAAAAAGACTTTTTGAAGAATCCCCTGTTTACTGGAAAAACCTTT
>Ga0075121_1002443_pt1 | contig 10682 bp, 11 predicted proteins | sample AntAceMetag02UKG_FD_69793 | JGI IMG/M metagenome (GOLD analysis project Ga0075121, IMG submission 69793) | Saline lake microbial communities from Ace Lake, Antarctica - Antarctic Ace Lake Metagenome 02UKG | ecosystem: Environmental > Aquatic > Non-marine Saline and Alkaline > Saline | place... | reverse complement strand
CAACTGAATTCAAGCGAAGCTTGTCCTAATTTTGTTTTGGATAACAAAACTTCATTAGGATTTTTTCCATCCCTCGCCCTGACGGGACGGGGAATTTCTAGCGGATTATTAAAGAAACTCTACCGAGCTTTGTTTTTTATAATCAAAAGTCCTTAGTATTTTTACTTCGACTTCAATAATTACTTTGAAAATTCTTTAATTTTTGCATCAATTTTATCAATTTTTTCATCAACCATTGAACCCTTCTTAGCGCCAAGTTTTAACTTCACAAGTTGAGCAATTACATAATGTCGATCGTCAGGATGAACTTCAAATACTTCTAAATCTAAAAGCCGATCAGGTTCCATGTTTCTAAGATCTTCTGACATCAGATAACTTTCACTTTCTTTAAATTCCATTTTCTTTAATATAAGGCAATGTCTTTTTAACGAATTAAATACATTTTGTCAAGTCTTTCTCAGAAAGAAATACCTTTTGATTCAAGCAACTACTGGCTAAGTAAGACAAACTCCCTTCTTTGTTGCTGTCGGGGCGCAGAACATCTGTTTGAGTTCTCGGTATTGGTCTAGTTTGTAGAGCGTCCTACGAATGCGGATGTCTTGATAAAGCTTCTCGAAGAGAACTTTAAGGGTTAGTAAGTTGGCCCACTAGGTAAAATTGGAAGATTCTTGAGTGAATCGGGTGATCTTCTTTTCTTTTTCTGTCATTCTCTTCTACGTATTCGAATACGTACTTAACAAATATCATAGTATGTCTAAAACCCGCACCAGAATCAGTTTAAGAGCTTACAAAAGTTGGAGGGAGTAGTTACTATGTCACTATCCCTTTGAATGTTATTCGACCATCGGCTCTGAGGAAAGCGAGGAATGCTCACTTCGAGTGGTGACCTCAGTGGAACCAGGCTCGAAGAAGAATTCGGGTGGCGAGAACGGCAAAAGCTTGTGGTGAAAAAACGAGGAAAGAAATTGATTATTAAAGATTGGGAAGGGTGAAAGCATTCCTTCTTTTTTTGACGATTGTTCGAATTCCATTACAGTCTTTCGTACACATGAAACAACAGAAGGACTCGCTATGTGTGGTACTGATGAAGAATCTTGTGGATGAGGAAGGGTTTGTAATTTGTATCAAAACATGGTATAATTAAACTTAATGGTCCAAAAATTCTCTGTCATCATCCCCTCGTACAACGAAGGTGATTGGTTGAAAAAAACGGTCTTCGGGGTACTTGAGAACACGACTTATCCCGATTTTGAAATCGTGGTGGTGGCTGATGGGTGCACAGATAACTCGTGTGACTTCTTGAAGAAGGGAGTTCCCAACGTAAAGTTGGTATCTCTTCCAACCTCTGTGGGAGCGGCAAAGGCACGGAACGAGGGGGCGAAACATGCAGACGGAGAGCTTTTTGTATTCCTTGATTCGCATATGATTCCAACAGATGAGAGTTGGTTAAGTGAATTGGCGTTACAACTTGAGAATGAAAAAGTCGGAGCCGCCACACTGAAGATTCCATACCTCGAGGAAGCGAATCGAGTGGCCTATATTTATACGATTAAGGATTTATTACTCGAACCAACGTGGGTGGCACCAACATCAAAAACAGAGATTCAACCGGTGCCAGCGATCCCTGGAGCCTGCTTTGGCATTCGAAAGAACATGTTTGAGCAGACGGGAGGATTTGATTCTGGTCTTATGAAATGGGGACGAGAAGATTTAGAATACTCACTTCGTTTGTGGCGATTGGGGTATGACTTGACGATGTCACCGAGGGCTGGAATTGCTCATTCATGGGAACGAAAACGAACCTTCGAAATCTCATGGAATGAGGTGGATTACAATATTTTACGTACCGCACTCACCCTTCTTTCTCCGGATTACGCGGACAAAGTTACCGCGCACCTTCAAACGATTCGCCCACAAAACGTCACAAAATATCTTCATTTGATCAAACAAGATGAAGCATTTCAGGCGCGAAAAGAGAACCTTACCAAACAATTTAAACGTAGTTTTCATGGTTACCTTAGTACTTTTAGTCGGCTTCTACCGATTAATTAAATAGTCCGGCGAACAAAAACAAACAAGCTGTCAATTGCAAAATTGTAAAAGATTTGTACCATTACTTCCAGTAAGTCCTGATTTTTCATGACTCTTTAAACATGCCTTATTACGAAAGAAACATTCGGTTAATTCTTTTTCTCATTTTGCCCATTTTGGGATTCTTGCTCGGATGGAGCCTGAGTCAGAAGAACGCAGAATATGAACCAGCGGTAAGTATTGAAAGCGAAATACCAGATACCGAAGTGGTGGTTGTGGAGGAGCCAAAACTTAAAATTAAAAAGAACACGAAACCAAAAGACGTAGACCTTTCTTTGTTCTGGGAAACCTGGAACGGAATGGAAGAGAACTATCTTTACAAAGAAAAACTCGTGGTAGAAGACCAAGTCTACGGAGCGATTAAAGGAATGATTCGTTCACTGGGAGATTCGTACACAGTGTTCATGACGCCAGATGAAACAAAGAAATTTGAAGAAAATATTGCAGGAGAATTTGAAGGCATCGGAGCCGAGATTGCGATTCGAAACAAACAACTGCTCATAGTAACACCGCTCAAAGGGTCGCCCGCACAAATGGCAGGACTCAAATCAGGAGATGTTATTTTTAAGATTAACGACGAACTAACGCACGATCTTTCTGTCGACGAAGCGGTCATGAAGATTCGTGGACCAAAGGGAGAAAAAGTAGTGCTTACTATTATCCGAGAATACAAACCGAACCCACTCGAGATTACAATTGTTCGCGACAACATTGTGGTGAAAACATTGGAATGGGAAATGAACGACGACGTAGCGGTGGTGAGTTTGGCACAATTTGGAACTGATATCGTGAGTGACTTTCAATCAATTACCGCAGATATCCTGCTTCAGAACCCACGAGGAGTGGTTCTTGATTTGAGAAACAACGGAGGAGGATTTCTTGATGCGTGTGTACAGATTGCTTCAGAATTTCTTGATAAAGAGATCATTGTTCGGACAAAAGGACGGAAGTTCGGAGACTCTGGCGACATCATGAGTGGACGGAACGGAGCGTTTCTTGAAATGCCATTAATCGTGCTTGTAAACCAAGGATCAGCGTCAGCTTCTGAAATTTTTGCAGGAGCGGTACAAGATCACAAGCGAGGACTCTTGCTTGGAGTGAAGACATTTGGGAAAGGATCTGTGCAAAATGTGATTCCGCTTTCTGACGGTTCAAGTTTGAAAGTAACAATTGCGGAATGGCTCACCCCAGAAGGAAAATCTATTCACGAAGTTGGGATTGATCCAGATGAAATTATTGAGATTACCGATGAGGATTTTGAGAACGGAACCGATACGGTTCTCTCTCGTGCCCTCGATCTCGTGGGAACAGATGAAATGACAACAATACTTGAGGGAGAAGAAGAGACGGAAGAGGAGGTGGTATTGGAGGAGACAGAAACGGTGAATGATGAGGAATGAAGAAAAAGGTTAAATGTTAAAGGTAAAATGTTAAAAGAATTTTTAATGTCCAATGACTAATATCTAAAAAACTATTAACTATAAACTGTAAACTATAAACTCATAATAAGTTGCCATTTTCCCTATTTTCTCTAGATTCCCAAGTGATGAGAAAGCTTCTTATACTCCTCGGACTCTGCCTTTTTTCAACCGCTTTTGCAGGCAGTGGAGAAGAGTTGAATCTTATTTTTGAGGATCGAATGTTGACGCTCAATTTCGAGGCACAGCCAGAGTTGCTGCAACAAAGTGCACAGCATTTTTTGCGGATAGGAGAGGACAGAATCCACATCGACATGGGTGATAATCTTCCTGTGGAAGACGGACTCTTTACCATTGAAACAGATTTTTACACCACGATTTCTCCGCAAAAGCTTGAAGAATTTCTAAAATCGACATCGATTATTCGAGACAAAAAAGAGAAACGATCAGTGGAAATTCTTATCGAGGACAAGGAGATTGTGTTTGATGGAACGCCTCGTGATGGATTTGAAATAGAACTTGATCGATTGATTGAGTTGATGAACGAGGCTTTGCAAACTGACTTGAGATTTGTGCACGTGCCTGCAGAAAAAATATTCTCTGACGTAGTCGTACATCCAGATTTGGCAGAAAAAGGAATCCAAGAAATCATTGCCGTGGGGGAATCGAACTTCACTGGATCGTCAGAATCCAGACGACAAAACATCATCGCCGGAGCGCAAAAATTTAACGGAGTGGTTATTCCACGAGGGGGAATATTTTCTTTCAATAAAATTCTTGAATCGGTGGAAGAAGAAGATGGATTCGTACGAGAACTGGTTATCAAGGGAGACAAAACAGAGAAAGAACTGGGAGGAGGTGTGTGTCAGGTGTCGACGACAGCATTCCGCGCAGCACTGTCTGGAGGACTTGCGATTCGTCAACGACGAAATCATTCTTATGCTGTGCCGTACTATAAACCCTATGGACTCGACGCGGCGATTTACATCGGAGCGCTTGATATGAGTTTTCGGAACGACACACCAGGATCGATGCTGATTCAGACATTTACCGAAGGAGATAATCTCTTCTTTGTGTTTTATGGAACGGATGACGGACGGAAAGTCTCGCTTTCTGGACCGTATATTTCTGACTACAAAGAAGCTCCAGCGGCGATTGTGTACGAATCAGAAGACCTGCCGTTTGGAGAAATCCAAGAGATTGGAGAAGCGCACGATGGGTTTAAAGCTGAGTGGATTCGACGGATTGAGAACAACGGAAAAGTGAAGAATAGTTATTTCAAGTCGGAATACAGAGCCTGGCCAGCGAAGCAATTGAAAGGTGTTTCTTACAACCAAAACGTTCGATGAAGATTCATTTTGTCGGAATCGGTGGAATAGGAATTTCGGGTGTGGCTCAGTTTTGCAAAGAGAGAGGTGACGAAGTTTCGGGATCGGACATTACGGAAAGTGAGATTTTCCCTGCGCTCGCGGAAGCGGGTATTGAAGTATCCATTCCACAAAAAACGGAAAACGTTCCTAATGACTGCGACCTCGTGGTCTACACAGAAGCGGTTGATGAGAACAATCCAGAACGAATTTTTGCCAAAGAAAAAGGACTTCGAGAGATGTCGTATTTCAAATTTCTTGGTGAACTCTCTTCAGAATTCCACACGATTGCAGTGACTGGAACCCATGGAAAAACCACCACGGTCGCGATGATTGCGGCGGGTATGAAAGCGACACAGTTTGATCCGACCTTTTTTGTGGGCTCAACGCTGAAAGAATTCAACGGTTCAAATTTCCATCTCGGAACCAATGATTGGATGGTGTATGAAGCCTGTGAATACCGAAATAATTTCCAATATCTCAAACCTCAAATTGTCGTTCTTACCAATGTCGAATGGGATCATCCCGATAGTTATCCGACCGAAGAAAGCTACTTCGAAGCATTCCGCTCATTTGTTGCCAACGCCAAACTGGTCATCTATCACCGAGGAGATGAGGGAGCAGAAAAGGTATTAGAAAAATTTAAAGGAGAAAAATTATCGATTCCTTCACAAAGTCCCAACAGTTGGGAGCATATCTTACAAATCAAAGGACAGCACAATTATGAAAATGCGACACTGGCGTTGGCATTAGCGAACAAGTTAGAACTCAATCTCGAACAATTCAAAAAAGGACTGGGAGCTTTCACCGGAGCGGGACGCCGACAAGAATTGTTAGCGACTGTTGATGGTGTGTATATCTATGATGATTACGGTCATCATCCGACAGAAATAAAAGCCACATTACAGGGGCTTCGAGAAAAATATCCAGAGGCAAAAATCGGACTGATCTACGAACCGCATCAGTTTTCTCGAACAAAACAATTCTTTCCAGAATTCGTGGAAGCTCTCCGACTTGCGGATTACACGGCACTTTTCCCGATTTACGAAGCACGAGATAGCGAAGAAGATAAGAAGTTCAGTGTTGATAACTTCCTCACCGAAGAACCTTCCTTCACGTTCGTACAAACAAAAGAAGAAGCTCTCGGGTTTCGAAAAAATCTCCGAGAAGGAGACATTTTACTATTTATGGGAGCGGGGAATATTTCAGCGTTTGCGAAAGACTTTCTTGTGCGGTAGTTCATGGTCATTCATCATGCGTTCAACAACAGCGCGGAGATACTCATTTTCTTCATAGATTTTTTCTCGTATCCAATCTGGAAGCAAGAATCCTACAAAGGGGAACATGCGCAGAATGAATTCGATATAGCAGGATTCATATTTTACTTTCTGTGTATCTTTGTGGGGAGAGAGGGCATTATGGAGAATGTCGACTCCTTTAAGAAATGGGGCAAGAGGATTCCCACAATGAGCAATACGGAGAATATAATCCTCGGATGATTCACGCGTTGTTTTTGTTCTTCGACGCGTCAATACTTTCCCTGTATCAATAATCAGTTCCACTTCTTTTTGTGAAAGTTCTATTTCACTTAAAAGTTCTCGAATACAATGTTCTCCACCCTTCTTGTCTTCACAGAAATCATGAAGCATTCCAGAGAGAACAACTGCTCTTTTTTTCTTCCTCAAAGTTTTGAGTTCAGATTTATTTCGAGAAGGAACGTGTTTGTTTCGTATCCCTTCGTCCAAAAGAGCTAATGCAATGATAGCCACGCCAAGTGGATGATTTACCATGGGTTCTTTGTTCCCAGAGACAAAGTTTCGAGCACTGACACGAAAATCAAACTTTCCATTTTTATCTTGATATCGTTCTTCCAAAAAATTCACCACCGTTTCAATTTGCTTTCGATTTCTTTGTGAAAACCGAAACGATTCCATCATCCAGAAGAGGAGATTTTTTTGATACTCAAATTCATGCTCTCCTTCAGAGTCTTTTTTATTAGCGAAGGTCCAAAATACCTCCGCCTTTTCTTTTTCACCAAGGACGTATAATAAGCCTTTTCGTTTTTTTAACATAATTTCCCCAAACTGTATCATAACTTTTTTATTACTCAAATTTTAAATTTATAAAAAATTCATTTCTTTTTATCCTTAAATACTCGAACAGAAAATCGATCAGTGAGTTCATTGGTATCTTGTAGTACACTTTCTATCTTTGCAATAATTTCATTAATTGACGACTCTAATTCGGGTTGAATATAAAATTTAAACATTGTTTCCGTGCGAGGTCCTTTTTCTTTCTTCCCCTTTATTGTCTTGTAGGAATCTTCTCGAGAATAGGCGACGGGTTTATGTCCCATAGATTCAATAGCTTCCCGACAGGTAGTGTCTGCACCAAAAAGGTCATTTGGATGCGGTGGCGAAGGAACGGCTTCTTTTTCGACGGTAATTTGATTCATAATCCCTTCTCCAATCAGTACAAAAGGGATTCCGAGTACCTCAATTATTTTCCGAACAATATGTTTCTTTTCTTCGGTTTTTGTATTTTCAAGAGATGTTCCATCAGGAATGTCTTCAGAAATAAAGTCCTTCAATTTGCATTCAATAATGACATAAGGGGTCTTTTGCTTGTTTTTCATATCGATTAATATAATACTATATTTCAGTCACTATATCAAGCTTTCCTCCGCATTGACTTTCCTGTGTGTTTGAGCACAATTCATAAGAATAAAAACAATCCTCATGGCAGAAAAAATCACCGTCAAAGCGCTCTATCGAGAAACAAAAACCCACTTGAATTCCGATATCAAAATCTCTGGATGGATCAGAACCGTGCGGTCTTCCAATGCTTTTGGATTTATTCAACTCAATGACGGAACGTTCTTCCATGGCGTACAGGTGGTATTTGAAAAAGAACTCAAAAACTTTGACGAGATTGCAAAGTTTCCCATCGGAGCCGCAATCAATGTAGAAGGAAAATTGGTGGAATCTCAAGGTGGAAGACAAGCATTTGAGATCAAAGCAACGAGCGTAACATTGGAAGCAGACAGCGATGTAGATTTTCCTTTGCAAAAGAAACGACATTCACTTGAATACCTGCGAACGATTGCGCACCTCAGGCCGCGAACCAACACCTTCCAAGCGGTGTTCAGACTCCGATCAGTGCTTTCTCATACAATTCATTCGTTCTTCCAAGAACGGGGATACATCTACGTACACACGCCAATTATCTCGACCAGCGATTGTGAAGGAGCAGGGGAAATGTTCCAAGTTTCGACACTTGATCTCAAAAATCCTCCTAAGATAAAGGACGGGAAAGTGGATTTCTCAAAAGATTTCTTTGGAAAACCAGCGGGACTGACCGTGAGTGGACAGCTTCAGGGAGAGGCGTACGCACTGGCATTTCAAAAGATTTACACTTTCGGACCAACTTTCCGAGCAGAGAATTCCAACACCTCACGACACGCGTCAGAGTTCTGGATGATGGAGCCAGAGATTGCGTTTGCCGACATTAATGACAACATGGACGTGGCGGAGAACATGATGAAATACGTAATCGAATACGTACTTAAAGAATTGCCAGAAGAGATGGAATTCTTCAATAAGTTTATTGATGAAGGAATATTGGATCGTTTGAAAAATATTGTTGACTCAAAATTTGAACGCATGACCTACACGGATGCTGTGGAAATGCTGGAAAAATCAGGAGAGAAATTTGAATTTCCTGTGAAATGGGGGATTGATTTGCAGAGTGAGCACGAGCAGTACATTTGTAAAAAACTCGGAAAACCCGTCTTTGTGATTGATTACCCAAAAGACATCAAGGCGTTCTACATGCGACTTAATGATGATGGTAAAACGGTAGCAGCAATGGATCTTCTCGTTCCAGGCGTAGGGGAAATCATTGGGGGTTCTCAACGAGAAGAACGACTCGATGTTCTTGATTCACGAATTACAGAAATGGGATTGAAACCAGAGGATTACGGATGGTATCGAGAACTGCGGAAATACGGTGGTGTGAAACACGCGGGATACGGACTTGGGTTTGAACGACTGATTCAATATATCTCAGGAATGGGAAACATCAGAGATGTGATTCCGTTTGCGCGGACACCGAAGAATGCCGATTTTTAAAAAAACAATTCCTTTGTCATTCTGAACCATGTGCTCAACTTGATTGGGTATTGTTTCAGAATCAGAGTGCCAATTTTTATGATTTGACCCTGAAATAAATTCAGGGTGACAAAATGGAGCCAATGCTCGCTTATGGGTTTTTAAGTAGAAAATCATTTGACAGTGGTGGCACTAAAGTGATACACTTTATTTAGTAGAAATAAAAAAATCACTACATCATGCCTACTATCAAACGCCGTCTCAATGTCACCCTTTCCCCAAAACTTGAAAAAGCGATTGAACAAATTGCAGAACAGGAGTCTATGTCACAATCTACAATTCTTGTGCAATTGGCAGAAGAAGCGCTTGAGTACAATGAAGATTATATTCTTTCCGAAATTGTAGAGCGACGCATTGCTGAAAATCCAAATCCAACATTTATTTCACATGAAAAAGTCTGGGGAAAAGCGATATAAAATTGAATATTTTCGAGTGGCACAAAGGGATGTAATAAAGATCCCAAACGAATTGAAACCAATTATAGCAAGAGCAATTCATGAAAAATTGGGAACGCGTCCAGAAGTTTTTGGTAAACCATTGAAAAGTATTCTCTATCCTCTTTGGAGTTTGCGTGTGAAAAATTGGCGTGTCGTATTTTTGTTAAAGAAAGGGGTTGTGCAAATTTGGGCTATTTTACCACGGTCAACTATTTATAAAGAAGTTCAGAAGCGAAAAAAATTATAAATTTGAGCGATTCATTCAATACAATACATCTCGGGCATGGGAAATATTCGGGACGTGATTCCATTTGCGCGGACACCGAAGAATGCTGAGTTTTAAGCTTCTTCGTCATTGCGAGGAGTGAAACGACCTCAAGCTACTGGTTCAGATTTGCAATCGGAATCATAACCTTTCTTGTAATATCAAAATTAGAGTTACTATGAACGTCTTGGTTCAATTTGCAAAATTGAACCAGCACGAGAAGAAGTAGATTGCTTCTCCCGCATTGCGGAATCGCAATGACAGGAAAAAGAGAGCCAACGCTCACTCATAATTTTATATAGAAAAAAAGCGAGTTTCCACAACATTGTGAGAACTCGCAGTTTTGTTTAACCAGATCGCTTTAGATGTCTTTTATAGCAATTGTTTTGATTTCAACCATAGCCCCTAATGGCAGTTCTTTAGCGGAAAAAGCAACTCTTGCTGGCGGATCAACTGGGTAATATTTAGCATATACCTTATTCATCGCTTTAAAATCATCCATGCTGGAAAGCAGACATGTTGATTCTACAACATTTTCAAATGTATAACCGGCTTTATCCAGTATAGCTTTGATGTTTTTCATCACCTGTTCGGTTTGCTCCGTTATACCTCCTTCAACAAAATTTCCGGTTTTTGGATCAATAGGAATTTGTCCAGAAATAAAAAGCATTCCATTTACTTCGATTGCCTGACTATAAGGGCCTACAGCTTTAGGAGCCTTGTCAGTAAAAATAATTTTTTTCATATTACTAAAATTTTTAAAGAGCAGATCTGGCATTCAAGAAAGCCAGACTGATTGCTCAAGTTAGACTTATATGAAAATTTATTTTTTAAACGCAACACCTGTAGGAATTAAACTACAAGTGTCATGACCCATCTCATTAAAACAGAACGGCAAGAAATATATCTCCTCAAACAGAAAGGATATTCTCTTC
>Ga0075121_1002436_pt1 | contig 10696 bp, 9 predicted proteins | sample AntAceMetag02UKG_FD_69793 | JGI IMG/M metagenome (GOLD analysis project Ga0075121, IMG submission 69793) | Saline lake microbial communities from Ace Lake, Antarctica - Antarctic Ace Lake Metagenome 02UKG | ecosystem: Environmental > Aquatic > Non-marine Saline and Alkaline > Saline | place... | reverse complement strand
ACCAGTACCCGTATCTTTCCGGATTTAAATTCGTTAAGACGGCGGAGCCGTTTTTGCTGGGGGACCTCCCCGGAGAGCATGGAGCAGTTAATGCCGTAGCGGGTCAGCATCTCCGAGAGTCTTCTGACCTCATCGCGCCTGTTGCAAAAAACCAGGGCACGGCTTAACTCCTGCCGGGTGATGATGTTCAGGAGTAGTGCAAATTTCTCGCCCGAGGTTACGATGTAGACAAGCTGCTCCACTGTATCGACCGCAACCTGCTCCGGTTCTATCTCAACGGTTACAGGGCTGCTGGTCCACTCTGAGGCGAGGCGGGTGATCTGCCCGGTCAGCGTAGCGCTGAAAAGCAGGGTCTGGCGCTTATCTTTTGGCGGCGTGCTGTGGATGATCTTTCGGACATCCGGAATAAAACCCATGTCGAGCATACGATCGGCCTCGTCGATGATCAACACCTCGACCTTCTTCAGGGAGAGGTCGTGTCGCCGCTGAAAGTCGAGTAGCCTTCCAGGAGTTGCCACGATGATATCGACCGGATCGGCGACAAGCTGTTTTCTCTGTTTGACGTAATCCATGCCCCCAAATACGGATATGACGTTTATAGCACAGTATTTGGAAAGCTGCCGGGCCTCCTCGGAGATCTGAAGCACTAACTCCCGGGTGGGGGCTAAGATCAGCATCCGGGGTGTGCCAGGTTTTCGTTTTCCCTGGAGAGGGTTATTCAGTATCTGGGTAATGATGGCGATCAGAAAGGCGGCCGTCTTTCCCGTACCTGTCTGGGCCCGGCCGCTCGCATCCTTTCCCGACAGTGTGCTGGGGAGGATTTCAGATTGGATCGGTGTGCAATACTCAAAGCCAAGATCGCTGATGGCATGAAGGAGCGGATCTGGAAACCCAAAATCGTGAAACCGGGTCTTGCCTTCTGCTTCCGGGACCTTGAACTGTGAAGCGTTCCATCTCTCCTCTAATACCGCTCCGCTAGTGGGTGCGGGTGAATCCCCGGCCCCTATAATCTTCTTTCCCTTTTTTTGTGGGGCCCGTCTGCGAAAGGAAGGCCTTTCCCTGTCTGGATCCGACGGCACGGGATTGGCCGCTGTAGTGGATTTTTTTCCCTCCCGGATCATTTTTTTCAGTCTATCTTCTCCTTCAGTTTCGGTCTGACAGTTCCATCATTTTCCTGTCATTCCTGACTTTGCACTTTTTTAGCGGGCGTTAACAGCCTCAAATTAGACCTTCTCCCTCAACCTTGACATGAACTCCCTACCTGAATCATGGGCATATTTGAAGAAGTGCTCCACCCTGTCCTCAGTTGAATTGAGAGGGATCTCACAACCGGAGGAAAGGATATAGCCGCTCCCTTCCGCGGCTGTCTCTATGCAGTCTGTGATTGCCTTCTCCATCTCTTCACGGGTTCCGGTTGCGAACAGGGAGGTTGGCACGTTCCCCATAATCGCTAACTTGCCGTTAGAGTGTTCAACCAATTTTCTTAGGGATGAGGGGGCATCCAGACTGATGAAATTGATCCCGGTGTCGATGACATGCTCCATAATGGGGTCAATATACCCGCATATATGAATGGTCATGGGGGCCTTTTTAGACCTGAAATATTCACAAAGTTCCCGATGGCAGGGCTTTATAAAATCACGGTAAATTTCAGGAGAAATCAGACTGCACGAAGCAAAAGCCTCCCCGAGGGATGGCAAGAATCCGGCCTCTATTACGGCATCGCCCACGGTTCGAACAATCTCTGTTGTGAATTTCATCAATTCATGGACGAATTCGGGTTCTGTAATGCATTCGATCAGGAGTTGTTCCGCACCCCTGAGATGCATGGCCAAGTTCCAGGGTCCGGAATGTCCGAGTCCAACGACGGCGGTCTTTTTTACCCCGGCAGAGACTCTTTCGCACAATTCAAAAAAATAGGGAAGCCTGCCGTCCTTTTTTGGGTCAGGAACCTTTAGGCCCGCAAGTTGGGATTGATCCTTCAGTAAGATGGATTTTGGGTGAGATATGTTGTCTTCAGGGAATTCCAGTTCACATCCAATAGCTTCAACTTCAAGAAAAATGTCGTTATATACAATTACGCTATCGGGCTGAAACCTATCGTAGAATGCGAGATGGGCTTCAGCGCTTTTCTTAGCGTCCTTCAGGATTTCCCTCACTGTGTAATTGGTCAGCTTTGAGCAATAAGGTCCGATCAATACGGTAGTCGGGATCCGGTCCGTATACTGCCGCTTCAACGCAGAAACCATATATTGACGACCCGTCAGTTTTTCCATAACCTCTCCTTTTGGAACTTCCTCTTTTTTTATCTCTTACCAATGAGTATATATTAATAAATCCTCTATGTCGACAAAAAGATGCCGCCCAGCATCTCTCCGATGCATAGGCTCTTTACGAATCAGAGACCAGTATTCCGGCTAAATACGGGATTCACGTTTCGCTACAACAAATATCTCCGCTCAAACGGGATCTTCGACCAGAACCCGCCCGGCAATTTTCCTTGAATCGGTAAAATAAAAGTGGTATTGATTAATCTTGTTTTAGATTTATGCTGCAGCCTGATTCACCTCAATCATTACAAAATGACCAAATCCCGATTAAATACCAGAGCCATAGAGCCGGAGGGGCTAATCGCCTGCCCTGAATGCGATCTGTTAATCCGAAGAACCGACCCCGGTCCAGGCGTTAAATGTTTCTGCCCAAGATGCCGGTCCATGCTCTTCCATGTGAAGAGGGACTCGGTTGAATCTGCCCTTATTCTGAGCCTGACCGGCCTGATTCTTTTTGTGCCTGCCATGGTACTGCCCATCATGACCCTGAACGCGTTTGGACTCGAGCAGAGCGCCAACATTTTACAGTGGGTAAGTGCATTGTTCCGAACCGGGTTTTATATGGTTGGCATTGTCGTGCTCTTGACCGTTGTAGTTGTTCCACTCCTGAAGCTTCTATTGCTCTTCTATGTATCGATGGCTATTCGAATGAGGGCTGATTGGAATAACCTGGGGCCCACATTCAGGTTTTATCAAAGAATAGATGAATGGGGAATGTTAGAGATCTGCATGCTCGGGATTCTTATATCAATCATAAAACTGAAAGATCTTGCCCAGATCTCTTACGGGACAGGGCTCTTCTGTTTTGTCTTGGTCCTGACGATCACTTTGATTGCATCTGTTACCTTGGACGAACATAAATACTGGTCTTCCATAAAGGATGTCAAATCATTTAGTCGTTGAGATCCGTATGAGGCGGGATTGAGATGGAAGAAGGAATGGACAAAGAGCGTCTGACGGCACGGGAGGCAGGTCTGGTTAACTGTCTGGATTGTCACCTGCTGACGACAAAGGGAAACGATACCCTGAAAATGCACTGCCCACGCTGCGGGGCAATACTTCACCCTAGAAAGACCAACGGTATGGCAAGGACCTGGGCCCTACTGATCACCAGCCTGATCCTCCTGTTTCCCGCCAACCTCCTTCCCATTATGACAGTGACCTATCTTGGCGGTAAGGAACCCAATACCATTATAGAAGGGATCGAGCATTTCGTACAATCGGGCGATTATTTCATCGCGATTATCATCTTTTTTGCAAGCATCCTGGTGCCGATTTTCAAGGTCGTGGGGATTATGCTCATTATGATCTCAATCCAGAAAAAATGGCAAACATGGTTAAAACACAGGACCTTGATGTTCCGGGTCATAAAGTTCATAGGTCGTTGGTCCATGCTCGATATTTTCGTGATTGCCGTTATGGTTGCCCTTGTCAATCTAGGTACACTCACCTCTATCATACCTGCACCCGCAGCCACATATTTTGCAGCCGTAGTTATATCAACCATGTTAGCATCAAACACATTTGATACGCGGCTAATATGGGAGGGTGATTAGGGCATAATTTTGGATTTCGGAATGGGGATTCAGGTGGAGAACAAATTATGACCATTTTAAAGATCCCTCAAACAGGCTGTAAAAGAATAGGCTTATTATTATGGGTAAGATTATGAAGTTTTTACAGCACTGTCGAATGAATAGCCGAAGTTCGAACCAACCCAAAGGCAAGTAATAAGGGAGGATTATCTGATGGAGTCAAATATCCCGGAACCCGAGACAAAATCCAGAAGCGGTATTTCCCCAATCTGGATCTTGCCGATTGTGGCATTATTGGTTGCAGGCTGGATCGCCTACAAAGCAATTGTTGATGCGGGGATCGAAGCAACCATAAAGTTTGAAAATGCCCAGGGGATTGAAAAGGGGAAAACCCGTGTTATTTATCGGGGAATGCCCATCGGATTGGTCAAAAATCTCTCAATCAATAAGGACTTCAAAAGCACCGAGGTGTCAGTGGAATTTGTAAAACAGGCACGTGATCAACTCAGGAAGAATACCATGTTCTGGATGGTGGCGCCAAAGATCTCCATAAAGGGGATTACAGGTCTGGAGACCATTTTGAAGGGGAACTACATCACTATGTTGCCGGGAGACGGAGCGGAAGAACGCCATTTTGTGGCATTGGCTAAACCACCGGCCACCCTCTCCGCCGAACCCGGGGGTCTCGATATTCAGCTCATTGCCGATGAACTGGGCTCACTCTCACAGGGGAGTGAGGTTTATTATAAAGGGATTAAGGCGGGAGAAATCTTAGATTTTTCCCTGAACGAAAAGGGAAAGGTCCTGATAGAGGTTCACATAGACGCAAAATTCGCCCATAGGGTAAAGAAATCCACGCGATTCTATAATGTCAGCGGTATAACTTTTGAGGCCGGTCTATCAGGTTTCAAAGTCAACGCAGAGGCCCTGAGCACCTTGTTGATGGGCGGTATTGCGTTTTTTAAGCCTGAGGAAGAAGTCAAAAACATCGAAGCGGCTAATGGGGACTCCTTCAGGCTCTTTAAAAATATAGACCTTGCTGAACAGGAAGGGAAACATATTACGCTTCTCTTTGATGAGGCCAAGGGGATCTATGGGAGGACTCAGATCAGGTACAAGGGAGTCGAAATAGGGAGAGTTTTCAGTGTTGAACTCAATAGGGAGATGACAGGTATACAGGTAACTGCCTCCATACAAAAACAATATCGCTCTTTGCTCAGGGAGGGGACGCAATTCTGGCTTGTGGAACCGAGCCTCGGCCTTGCAGGTGCCAAGAATTTAGAAACGATTGTTACCGGAACATATGTCACCCTCCGTCCTGGCAAGGGAAAGCCGAAACGAACTTTCAAAGCGCTTGGCGCGCCCCCCACATACCAGGAACCGAGGAAGGGCCTGAAAATAATTCTAATCGCTGAACGGCTCGGGTCGATAAAGGCGGATGACCCGGTGTATTTCCGCCAGATAAAGGTGGGTGAGGTCACAGGATACCGGCTTTCCAAAGATGCGACCTCTGCGATCATCAATTTAGATATCGAAAACGCCTATGCCCCTCTGGTCCGCACTACTTCAAAGTTCTGGAATGCATCCGGGATCAACATTGACTTCAGCCTGTTCAAAGGCGCAAAGGTGCGCACCGAATCAATGCAATCCATTTTGGAAGGCGGCATCGCCTTTGCCACACCGGAAAAAGCGAGCGCGACGGTTGAAGAGACTAAATTCGATAAGGCCGGGGGTGTCGTCTTAGAAGAATCAGAATCAAAAAACACTAAGGGCAAAGGTAAGTCATCCGTAGAGAAGCGGCCCTCCGGAAGGGCTGTAAAAAACGGTGCGAAATTTGTCCTCCATAACGAAGCCAAAGATGAGTGGCTGAAATGGCGACCAAGCATCGTACTGGGAAAATGATTACCTCTTTTATAGTCCAGGCTCTCGGTCTACGGTCTGATCCGCTTATCCGCAAAGGCTGCTAAGGCTTCGGCTTTAATCAGATATTTTCCAAGCTTCAACGCCGCATCCTTGCTCCATAACACGGCGGAGCCGAAAATCTTAGATTCGGCTATTTCAACGACAAAATTACTTCCCTGTTTTGATGAAAAAGTAATTTTGTAATTGCCTGAAGGTATTGTTTTGGAAGACTTCAAATCATCGCTTTTTTCCTGCTCTCTGTAATAATCATCTGTTTTTTTCAGCACTTCCCCAATCATTTTTGCCTGTGATGGCGGGACAGACATGGTTGCCAGTGGACCGCCCATGCTTTTTAGAATCACTGCAAGACCCTCAGGGCTTTTTTGAATCTCCATCTTAGAGTCTCCCTCATTAGCAACATACCATGTGAAAATGTAGTCCTTTATGGCAAAATCCTTGGCATCGGCTAAGGGCAAGAAGGCCCCCAAACAAAGCATGCAGGCAATCACGATCATTTTTTTAGTCATAGCCATTTCTCTCCCTTCTGTTTTTTAAAAGATAGTCAAATCTGCCACTCTATCATATCATGGATTTCATCCCAATCCCCGACAGATAGAAAAGGATGCTCTTTGCGGTTCCAGGGCTGGTCAAAAACAATCGGCGTAACCGGGCTTCCCTGAATAAGATAGCATGTCTCCAAACGATCCTCTACAAAATATCTGATACCATGCTTAAGAAGTATCGGGAGCTTATCTTCGTGGGCGCCTGTGGCCTCAAGGTGAATAGCGTTTCCATCTCCAAGCCCCAGGGTTTTTTCGACCCATTCGATGATCGCGTCTCTGTTACTTCTTGCCGTAACAAAAAATACCGGTCCGAAATATGAAAGGCGCGTTAACACCTCCACAGCGCCACTTATCGGATTTATCCCCATTCCCACCGGGTCTTCCAATATCATCTCAATAATCTCATTACTGGTTCCCTCGTCAATATCAATGACCTTTCTGAAGTCATAATCCGTGATGGCCTCATACTCAATTTCAATGCTATACTTTTCGCGAGCCGTCTTAACAAAGGCCCTGAAGGTATCGGCGATCACCCCATCGATATCAAATGCCAGTTCACTAGGTGAGATTTTGGGTGTTCCTGTTTTCATATCATAGTCCCTAAAGGCCCAAACGCCAGATTTGCCCAGTCGCTAATTTCCGTTCGCAAATGATAACCATTAGCGCCCCTTCACGCAAGCTTTTTCATCTGTATCGAGGCCGATCAACGAAAGAGATATATTAGCCCTTGAAAAATTAGTATAGGGCGGGTATTGAATAGGGAGTTCTCAAGACCATGTCGCTAAAAATCTCATAGATCCTGGGGAGAGGTCAGAACCGAGACTGGAACAAAAGGAGCAACTCATGAATAATGCCCTTAGCCCTGGCAATGATACAGGAAAGAAACCGGTTTGTTCGGCATTAAACGTGCTTAGAGCCCTTTTTAATAGGTATCTCGACATAAGGATGTGCCTTAGGAAGATACCAGTGCGGGGCCTGCATGTCTCTCTGATGCTCACAATACTTTTGTTCCTGGTGGCGGGCGACCATTCTCATGGAGCCAACAAGCCTTCCTTTCAGGCCTGGCTGACCGAGGTACGGAAAGAAGCCCTGGCGAATGGCGTTGCTGAGAAAACCCTGAATTACGCCCTCAAGGACCTCCGACCGATACCTCAGATCGTCAAGCTTGATCGCTCTCAGCCTGAATTCAAGCTTACTCTCGACCAATATCTCAATCGGGTGGTTACTGAAAGGAGAATCCGGAAAGGACGAAAAAAACTCCACGAGCACAGGGATCTTCTCTTACGCATTTCGAAAAAATATGGGGTGCAACCTGAGTTTATCGTAGCCCTTTGGGGTATTGAGACGCGTTACGGGCAGCTCACCGGCAGTTTTCCAGTCCTTGCAGCGGTAGCCACGCTCGCCTATGACGGCAGGCGCAGTCGGTATTTTCGGAGGGAGTTCCTGAACGCTCTTAAGATACTGGACGATGGCCATATTTCAGCGGAAAATATGAATGGATCATGGGCGGGGGCAATGGGCCAGGTTCAGTTTATGCCATCATCGTTTCAAAGCTATGCCGTAGACTATGACGGGGACGGCAGGATCGACATCTGGAATAATGTGGGCGATGCCCTCGCTTCTGCTGCCAATTACCTGGCCCGGTCAGGATGGAAGGGGGGACAGGGCTGGGGCCAGGAGATACAACTGCCTGAGAGATTCGATAAAAAGCTTATCAATAGCCGTATAAAAAAGTCTCTCAGTGAATGGCAGAGGATGGGTATTTTGGCCAAAGGGTTCCAGGAAAATCCTAACTTAAAGGCATCTATAGTGCAGCCGGACGGGCAGGGTGGCCGCATGTTCCTGACGTATCCCAACTATCGCGTGATCCTTAAATGGAATCGCTCAAACTTCTTTGCAGTGGCGGTAGGAACACTTGCCGATGGGGTAGGAACACCTTAGATGGTTAACATAAGATTAAAGATGAACATCGAATCTCGCTGGCAGCGGGAAATCCCGCTTAACAGCGGGACCAAGGCACCGCTATCTTACCTAAAAGGCTCGGTCGGCTCCCCAACATCTATAACTCGGAAAGGTGCAGGAAGTAGATAAGTTATCCGAAAATCGAGGAACGTCTTTCATGAGAATCCTTATCGTTGATGATGAGCTTGTTAGCAGGGAGAAGTTGCAAAAAATAATGGATAGTTTTGGGCAATGCGTCGTGGTTGAAAATGGGGCAGATGCTCTACGAGTCGCCACATCTCAAAATCCTCCCGACTTGATACTCCTGGACATCATAATGCCTGGGATGAGCGGGTACGAAGTGTGCAAGGGGTTGAAGGCTAACAGGAGAACGTCAAATATACCGGTTATTTTCATATCTGCAAAAAGCGGGGAGGACGACGAGGCCGAAGGACTTGAACTTGGTGCAGTTGATTACATCACAAAGCCTTTTAGCCCATCTATCGTAAAAGCCAGGGTTCGAACCCATTTCGAACTTAAGAAATACCATAATCATCTTGAGGATCTGGTGAAAGAAAGAAATATCGAATTAATAGAAACCAATAAGAGGTTAAGAAAAGAAATCCATGAACGTAAAAAGGCAGAAACATCTCTGCTGGTTCAGTCGCAACATTTGGAAGAAGTCAATACCGCCCTGAAGGTTTTATTGAAGCAGCGGGAAGACGACAAAAAAACTCTCGAAGAGGCGATGGTGTCGAATGTAAAAGAATTGATCAATCCCTATATTGAAAAACTCGCAAAGTGCAGGTTAGGAGAAAACCAAAGGACACTTCTCGGTATCCTGGAATCCAATTTAAACAGTATCGTATCCCCTTTCATCAATAAAATTTCATCAAAAATTCTAAATTTCACCCCAATGGAAATCAAGATTGCCAATCTCGTCAGGGAGGGAAGGACAAACAAGGAAATCGCAGACGTGTTGTTTTTGTCAATCAATACAGTTTTGGTTCACCGTCATCATATCAGGACTAAACTCGGCATAAAAAATAAAAAAGCCAACCTGAGATCCCACCTTTTAAGCCTTAGCAGCTAGCAGTTCCTAAAAGAAAACCTCGAAATAAGAAAAACCAAATCCAGACTACGTATGTTTAAATTATGTTAAACTAATTTAATTACGCCATAACTAGCAGCCCAATCCCGCCTTGCGGGATCAAAATCGTCTCTGAACAAGGGTTTCCTTTATATAATAGTTATTTTAAATAGCTATAATCTAACTATTATATAAACTTGCTTCCTTTAGAAGAATCTGCAATAATATGTTTAGGATAGAAATAGTCACAAATATAATACTTTAGATTGAGACTTTTGAAAATGTTCATCCTTGGCTTGGGAGGCTGTCCGGGAATGGCTATTTTTCGTCCCCCGCTAAAGCGGGGCGGGACTTCAGACTCATCCCGCCAGGCGGGACTCAAAATACTCATTGTATTCCTGGGTTATAATCTTCGTCTTCCTTGACCTTGCAATAAATTTCTCATTCTCGGTCAGCCTCCTAGGTAAAGAAAGATGAAAAACAAAATGCCAATGAAAAAATTCGAAAAGCAAGGTAATGTCCTAAAGCCCTTCTCCTTCGTTGACTTAGAAGAGAAGAAAGCCCTTATAAAAAGGGAAGTTTCAGTCGAGCCTGTTTCGGGAAAAGAATACGTTCGCCCTCTCTCTTTGTTCCACCGCGAAGACCTGGCTCACACTTTGGGAAATGCCAAGTTAATCGAGAAAGACTCTCTGGCGAATATGCTTAATCACATTCATTTCATGGATGGCTGTCTATTTGTCCAGCTACGTCATCCTAGGTATGATGAGAGCGTACTTGTAAAGGCCAGACCTGGTCCTTGCATTGGTACGGAACTGACCTGCCACTTCGCAGATGAAAATTTAACAGCAATAGATCTTAAGAAATATCAATTCCTCAATCTGATTTTAGACGATGGACAATCGGGGATATTTGTCCCGGCTGTTTTAACCAGGATGAGTAAAGAGGGTTTCTCCGTCCAATTACCGCAGGAAGGCTACGCTGTTCAAGAACGTCAAGTAAAAAGGCATCTCTGCGAAGGAGTGGATGCCGAGTTGGTACTGGGCGGACGCTTAATCAGGGGGAAATTGCTCGATTTCAGTGCCAAAGGATTCCGTATCGGTGTACCCCACATTCCCTCCCGTACATTTGACTGGTCACATACGGATATGCTGACCATGTTGCACTTGAGGAGAGACCAGCATCTCTTGTTTTCCGGCCTTTGTTTCTGTATACGTCATCACAAAAGCCCATTCTTCACGGAGGTTGTGCTGGTACCTTCCGGGGATCAGGCCAAACGTTCTGATAGAAAGCAGACCAGAAATACTGCAAAGAATATTTTCACATCACCTGTTATCA
>Ga0075121_1002432_pt1 | contig 10700 bp, 9 predicted proteins | sample AntAceMetag02UKG_FD_69793 | JGI IMG/M metagenome (GOLD analysis project Ga0075121, IMG submission 69793) | Saline lake microbial communities from Ace Lake, Antarctica - Antarctic Ace Lake Metagenome 02UKG | ecosystem: Environmental > Aquatic > Non-marine Saline and Alkaline > Saline | place... | reverse complement strand
TGTAGTATTCAGTAAATACCTGCATATTATAAACGTCGTTGGAAGCGGAGAACTTGCTGTGTTCTGCGCTGCTCTGGTAGGAGCAAGTCTGGGTTTTCTCTGGTTCAATTGCTATCCTGCGGAGATATTCATGGGGGATACAGGTTCCCTTGCAATAGGTGGAGCGCTTGGTTTTGTATCTGTAATTGTAAAACAGGAGATATTGCTGGTCATAGCTGGCGGTATTTTTGTTATAGAGGCTATATCTGTTATTATTCAGATTGTTTCCTTTCGTATGACAGGGAAAAGAGTATTTTTAATAGCTCCTCTGCATCACCATTTTGAAAAAATGGGCTGGGATGAACCAAAGGTTACAATTAGATTCTGGATAGTATCTATAATTTTTGCTCTTATAAGCCTTGCAACTCTGAAGCTAAGATAATAATGGATAGGGGAATGCCAGCGTTAACTCCAATGCTCAGGCAGTATCTAGGTATAAAAAAGAACAATGAAAACACGATTCTCTTCTTCAGGCTGGGGGATTTTTATGAGATGTTCTTTGAGGATGCAAAGCTTGCATCAAAGATTCTTGAGATTACTCTGACTTCCCGCGATGGAGGAGAAGGGAAAAAGATCCCTATGTGCGGCATTCCGTATCATGCTGCAGAAAACTATATAGCAAAATTAATAAAAAGCGGTCATAAAGTTGCTATCTGCGAACAAGTTGAAGATGCCAGAAAAGCAAAAGGGCTTGTTAAAAGAGAGATTGTAAAAACAATAACTCCCGGTACGGTTCTTTCAGGCTCTATGCTTGATGCGAAAAGCAATAATTATCTTGGAGCGGTGGTATTATCGGATAAAAAATTTGCGCTTGCAGTCTCGGATTTATCAACGGGTGAGTTTAAAGCAACAGAGTTTTCTGTATATGCAAAATTTCTTGATGAAGTCCGCCGTGTCAGTCCAAAGGAAATTGTCCTTCCCAATTCCTTAATAACAAATGAAAAGATTAAAAAAGATCTTAGTATATCGTGCTCGGTTTTAACACCTTACGATGACTGGCACTTTGATAGAGAAAGCGCAAACCAGATACTTACTTCTCATTTTAAGACACAGTCGATGGATGGTTTTGGATGCAGGGATTTTCCTACTGCTACATGCTGCGGAGGCGCGCTTCTTGAATACATAAAAGATATACAGCAGATTTCGCCAACACACATAAATGATTTCAAGATATATTCAACATCAGACTTTATGATACTGGATAGTGCTACTCAAAAAACCCTTGAACTTGTTGAAACCATACATACTCATAAAGAGAAGGGCGCATTGCTGGATATACTGGATGAAACTCTTACTCCAATGGGCGCTCGTCTCCTACGTACATGGATTATACAACCGCTGAGGAACCCAAAGGAGATTAACAGCAGGCTTGATGCTGTTAATGAGTTTGTGAATTCTGCGAATATTAATGATAAGATAAGAGTCACCGTCAGACATATCTCTGATATAGAGAGAATAATCAGCCGCGTTAATTGTGGTCTGGCTAATGGGCGTGATCTGATAGGTCTCAGAGAGTCATTAAAAAAGGTTCCTCAAATAAGAGAGATAATTAACCAATTCAAAGTACAGGTGTTAAAGAATGTATGTGAGAACTTGCAGGATGTCTCAGAACTGGTTAGTTTACTCGATAAGGCTATTGTTGATGAACCTCCAATCAGTATTCGAGACGGCAATATTATCAAGCAGGGATTTGATGCCGGTCTTGATGAAATAAGACAGGTTAGCAAGGGAGGAAAGGACTGGATCAAGTCGCTTCAGGTAGAAGAGATTCAAAGAACAGGAATAAAATCTCTAAAGGTAAGATACAATAAAGTTTTTGGATACTATATTGAAATTACAAAGTCAAACTTGAATATGGTGCCTGATAATTACATCAGAAAACAGACTCTCTTGAGTTGTGAAAGGTTTATAACTCCGGAGCTGAAGGAGAAAGAAGCGCTTGTTCTTGGCGCAGAAGAAAGAATTAATGAAGCGGAATATAAGATTTTCACTGATGTGCGTAGTCAGGTCGCATGTGAAACTGTCAGACTACAAAAAATAGCGCGAGCTATTGGTATCCTTGATGGAGTAAGTTCATTGGCATTAGTAGCCGTGCAAAATGATTACGTAAGACCTGAAATTACAGATTCTGACGTTATGGAGATTATTGAGGGCAGACATCCGGTTCTTGAGAGGTTGGATATCGGAAGCAAATTTGTTCCAAATGATACATATCTTGATAATTCCAGCCAGCAGGTACTGATAATCACAGGACCAAACATGGCAGGTAAGTCAACTTATATTAGACAAGTTGCACTCATTGTTCTCATGGGACAGATCGGCAGTTTTGTGCCTGCGAAAAGCGCAAAGATTGGTACAGTTGATAGAATTTTTACCAGAGTCGGCGCATCAGATGATCTAACAAAAGGACAGAGTACATTTATGATAGAGATGAATGAGGTAGCAAATATACTCAATAATGCCACTCCGCGCAGTTTAATAATACTTGACGAAGTAGGAAGGGGCACAAGTACCTTTGATGGTGTTAGCATTGCGTGGGCAGTGGCAGAATATATACACAATAACCCAAAAGTTAGCGCAAAAACTCTTTTTGCCACTCACTATCATGAGCTGACGGAACTAGTTCTCACTTTGGAAAGAGCAAAGAATTATAATGTTTCAGTAAAAGAATGGAATAACGAAGTCATTTTTCTCCATAAGATAGTTGAGGGGCCAACAGATAAGAGCTATGGCATCCATGTTGCGTCTCTTGCAGGTTTACCTAAAGAGGTTATAGAAAGGGCAAAAGATATCCTTGTTAATTTAGAAAATGAGACAATCTCTAAAGATGGTCTTCCTAAATTCGCAAAAGAACCTGCTCAGCTTACATTTTTTACTCCAATAGATCATCATCCTGTTGTGGATGAGATAAAAGATTTAGACACAGAGAATATGACGCCGATTCAAGCTCTTAAGAAACTAGATGAGTTGAAGAAAAAGATTAAAGAAGAGAAATAACATTAAAGCTCAACGGCGCGGCTTGCCCGCGTCCGCTGAAGCGTCTGGTTCGGCCAACTTATCTCTTAGTGCTCGTTTCAAGATCTTGCCCATTGCATTACGAGGCAGTTCATTAACCAGTTCAAAACGTGTTGGTACCTGATAACCGGCCAATCTCGCATGGCAATGCTTCTTCAATTCACTGATATGCGGATGGCCATCGGGTACTACTATGGCGACTACTTTCTCGCCTCTCCTTTTGTCTGAAACGCCAATCACCGCTGATTCTTTTACTTGTGCAAAGCTGTTCAATACCCTCTCAACTACTGAAGGATAGACATTATAGCCGTCGGTAATAATAAGGTCCTTTTTCCGTCCAACCAAAGTCAAAAAACCGAGTTTATCAAAATAACCAAGATCCCCGGTAGAAAAAAATCCTTCTTGATCAAATGCGCTCGCTGTCGCTGCAGGATTGTTCCAATAGTGACTAAAAAGGTTCTTGCTTCTTATCTTCACCTCGCCAACAGCTTTGTGAGTATCTTTCAGATCAGTCCCAGCAGAGAGTGTTCTTCCATCTTCAGCAACTAACTTCATTTCCACACCATCCAGGGGCAGGCCAACAGAGCCCTGTGGAAAGGGGCCGTTTAACGGAAGACTTGTTATCACATGACTCTCGGTCATCCCGTAACGGTTTATCAGTTGCGTATTGAGAATTGCTTCCAGCCCTGGCAACACTTCCGGTCGGATAGGCGCGGAGCCGCAGGTGAAAAGCCTTGTTCTATTCCACTCTTTTGCCTTTTTCTTGAACTCATGTCTTCTCAGGAATGCATAATAGATGGTTGGCACAGCCATGAAAACGGTAGCATCCTTGATCTTTTCCATAGTCTTCAATGGATGGAACTTATCCTCCAGTATCATAGAAGCACCAGAGATCAGGGATAGATGAGTAGCAAAAGAGAGTCCGTGGATATGAAAAAGCGGAAGCACATTGAGCAGTATATCTTCCGGAACGAACCTCCAACATGTCTTAAGGGCAAGAAGACTCGCCGCCAGGCCCTGGTGAGTATGAACAACCCCTTTGGGTCTCCCGGTTGTACCGGAGGAATAAAGCATGAAGCAGTTGTCCTCTGCCCTTAGGCTCGGCCTTTTGAAGTGCTTGGAATTATCCTTCACGATTGATTCAGCGGGGCTAATAATCTCTCTTAGTTTCGGACAGCTGTTCTCTATTTGGTCAATCAGCGAGGCCTGTTCGCCGGAAGCAAAAACGATACGTGCGCCACTATCGTTGAGAAAATAGAGCATTTCGTCTTTCGTGAAACTGAAGTTTAAGGGGAGGGATACTCCACCGCTCAGGATGATTCCCAAATGAATTATGAGAAATGAAAGCTTGTCCGGTGTATAGAGAATCACCCTATCACCTTTTTCCAATCCCTTGTCTTGAAGGAGTGCACCAACGCTCTTTGCTCTGTTTTCAAGCTGTGCAAAAGTCAGAATGTCACCGTGATAGATGATAGCTGGCTTATCAGCATTCTGATTGAACTGATGCCGAAGAAGTTCAACAAAACTCGCCATTGTCACGCCTCGTGAAAATCATGTCTCAGATTGCGGTCCAACAATTACTATAAGATGTTCTTTATTTTAAATATTATTGTACACAAGGGTTAGATTGATTCCTGCCTATGCTTCACCTTCTCCAGCTTGAATATGACTGGGCGGTAACCATCCGTGCAGCACGTCACAAATACGTCCTGCCCTCCTCTCGCCATGCCATACACCAATTTCTGAATATCTGCCCACGCCCAGCCGCAGAACCCCTCCGGCATTTCCCACGGAGTCTCTCTTGACGTAACGAATTGTTGCCCTACTTTAAACTGTTTGCATTCCGTCCAGCCTTCTGGTTTGGCAGCGTATTTCTCGACGAATTCCTTATGGAAGTGCTTCTTGAGAACGGTGATTCGTACCGAATGTCTCTCAATAGAGAAGTTGTTACTCATATCTGTTCCCTATGTTCAGGAATCTAACTTCATTCTAAATATTATTGTACACAAGGGTTAGCTTAGTAACAAGTAAATTTAAAAAACTCTTGAGTAATGTCCAATTATATCCATAATATCCTTAGGGTAGTCTTAAGAAAGAAAAATATGACGAAAAAAATTGCAATGATTATTGCATCTATGAATTTCAGGGATGAAGAACTTTCAATTCCCAAATTTGTTTTTGAAGGAGCAGGCGCAACGGTTCATGTTGCGAGTACCTCACTTGAACAGGCAGAAGGTAAATTAGGTATGAAAATTAAGCCGGATATGATGGTCAAGGATATAAGAGTAGCGAATTACGATGCGGTTGTTTTTGTAGGTGGGACAGGTGCTTCGTGTTATTTTAATAGCAAGATAGCTCATGATATAGCAAAAGAAGCTTATTTAAAGCACAAATTGCTCTGCGCAATTTGTGCCGGACCTGTCATACTTGCAAATGCAGGAGTTTTGGATAGAAAGAAAGCCACAGTCTTCCCATCCTTTGAAAGAGAACTTAAACAAAAGGGCGCTATTTATACAGGTGAATCTGTTCAGGTAGATGGAAGTATTGTTACAGCTGACGGGTCTCAGAGTGCAGAGAGATTTGCCGTTGAGATAGTAAAATTACTCAGCAGATCAAAATGACAAATAAGACAAAAAATTCAAATGGCAAAAAATTTAATCTGGGAATGGTCGGAGGCAAGCCCCGCCCCTACAGTGTGAGAATCGGGAAATGTAGGGGCAGGCCTTGCGTCTACCCTAATGTGTTTTGGCATTTGACATTGGCTTTAGTGATATTCTTTGCTGCAGGATGTAGAAGAACTAATCACTGGGAAATTAAAAACAACCGTCCGGAGGGAACTCATATCATATGTTTTGGAAACAGTATAACTGAAGGTCTTGGAACATCAGAAGGATGTGATTATCCAACTCTACTCAGTAAGAAATTAGGACTGCCGGTAATTAATGCAGGAGTGAGTGGAGATACAACTGAGGATGCAATCAGGAGACTTCAAAGGAGTGTGCTGGAGAAGAGTCCTAAGATTGTTATAGTAGAGTTTGGTGGCAATGATGCCCTGAAAAAGACTGTTTCTATGGAGAAAACCTTTGAGAATCTCGAGCTGATTATAACCAGAATTCAGGAAAAAGGCGCTTTGGTGTTAGTGCTTGGTATCCAGCCATCTCTAATGGGTACAAGTTACAAGAGAAGATTTGTGAAAATCGCAAAAAAGCATGGAGCGCTTGTTATCCCGGATATCTACGATAAAATACTTGGTAAACCTGATATGATGAGTGACCACATACATCCGTCTTATAAAGGATATGAGCTTATTGCTAAACAGGTATATGCTCTACTGAAACAGTATTTATAAATCTCAAACTACTTAAGACGCACTGTTACCATAAAGGTTATTATATATTTTTGAATTTTTTATAGCTCTAATAGTATGCATTAGTCGCTTGCGAGATGTGCGATCCCTCGCAAGTCGCGCTGTATGCAGTTTTGTTCGGCTATTATTCGTACGGATCAAAAAATATCAGATCCGCATTGAAGTTGTCCATTGCCACAACGGCGTCTCCCTGCATCTTCACCCGAATCGGATGGATGTGCAGGCGCTCGGAAAGCGTTATCTGTACTTCTTTCAGCGGGAAATGCAATTCAATCGCTTGTCCTGCTGAGACTTTGCTGAAGAAAAGATAACCGTTTGTCCAAATCGGCAATGTGCTGTTACCTTCTACATTGACTTCGTCGCGATTTACCCATGGAGGAATGCGCACAAACAGCGGTCCCGATTGCCCAAGTTTGACACGAAGACAATCGTGCGTGTATGGAGACTGTACTCGGATTGCACTTGTCTCGTGATCAAACAGCAGATTGACCCAATGACCGGTCGATTCAGACCGTACCATTTCTCTGTAGGCTTCGCATAGTGAACCCACCGTGCCCCCTACAATGTCCATATTGAAGGAAATATTGCCGCGACCCTTGTCAGCGGACTCATGGCCGTATGGTGCGGGAAAACCGTATGCGCCCAAATGCCTGTTCGCAACATCTCTCAATCCGTCCACACCATCTGGATTTGGTGGGGTCTTGATAAAAGATGTATCTCGAAGCTGCGAAGGCAGCAGGTGGCATCGCAGAATACGCTCGGCGTCATGGTAGCACTCCGAATATCCCCACCGACCCAGGATCAATGCTGTCTCCAGAATATCGCCAGTGTTGTTGGCTTCGCCGTGATCGCTGTCCTGTTGGACTACCGTCTCCGGCGACCATCCGATCTCGTCCCGCATGTTCCAGAGCCCGTTGTCGTAGAACGCTTTCACGCGCGTTGCAAGTGAACCATCCCCGAGTAGATCTGCAAGCTGCGCGAGGGACGACAGCACGCAAGTGATGGAATGAACGTGGCTGGTTCCGAAACGCTTTGGATCGAACGCCCCGTCGGGGAGGAAGAACTCTCTGATGGTCTTTTCTTTCAGGATCAGCGCCAGCTCCAGAGCCGGGCCATAGCGTGTGGCGTGGTAGTACTTAACAAGAGGTCCCAACATTCGCGCTTCTCCGTTGAGAAAGTTCTGGTTTTTCCGATAGTGCAGTCCGAGGGTACCCAGACGCTGTACGTCCCAGCCACGATCCGGGCTCCAAAGATCAAAGACGGCCGCGATGCTTTGTTCGGCCAGCTTACAGGCCTCATCATCATTACGGTACCTCGCCAGAGCATAAAGTGCGTGAAAACCTTCTCGAAGGTTATGCGGGCTGAAATTGACTGGGAGACCACCGATAGTTTGCCGGTTTAGAGGCAGCGCAACTGGCCCGCTGTAGGAAAGAAGAGCAGCGCGTCGATGGTTTTTTACCGCGTCTTCATCAAGCTCTACATCTGCCGCATCCTCGGCATTCAACAGCGCGTTGAGATGTCGTCCTGGCACATGGGATTCACTGTGATGAGCACTGAAACTCAGAGCAGCCTTTGGCCGCACAGTCGAGCCAAAGAAAGGGACCTGGTTATCGTCCGCGTTGAAAACGTTCTGCATGGTCCGGCATCCCAATCGAATGGCATCTGCGATATCCGTGCTGTTAACCTGCTCAAGTTTGCTCATCAGTTTCTCATTAGAATTGGTATTCCCTTTAAGTCGAACAATTAATATATGGAATAACTGTACCAAGACACACTGCGCGCTGTCAAGCATCACCTGCATGTGTCGTGTCACATAAGCACTTATCTTTAGAGCACACCGAGCAGAGCTTTCTTGAAACGTTTCTCAAAGTCTATTGTGCACCAACAGAATGAGTTCACCTCGTATCCTCCTTCCTCGAAATGTTTCGCCAGAGGCAGATATAAGAAATTATCACTGCAATTGCCCGCAACGGCAAGGAACTCGTCAGGGATTAGCGACTGGGCGTAAAGCTGGTATTCAACAAAGGGTTCACCCGGCAGAAAGAGGATTTTAACACTTCCCATCCTCAGTATAGACAGACGGTATGAAGCGTTCTTCCTGTATTCAAGACAGGTCAGTAGAACGGCTTTTTGAAGTCTTTCGTTGAGGCAGATGCTTTCATCATTAATCTGGCTTAATATCTTATCTTTGTTCATTTGTTGGGTCGGGAAAGGAAATTCAATAAAATGCCAGTGCAATTCTCTTGTATCTTCCCATTTCATTGCATCAAGATTCAAACTGATTCCATCCGCCAGAATTTTTCCAAACCTGAAAAGATTGTCATTCAGATCGGTTGCTGAAGAATACTTGCCGGCTGCAACGTTTCCACCAGCTCCGGTAAAGAACCCGTGTAGTCCATCGCACGAATGTCCTTTCAAGATGTTTAACGCTTCACCTGGAGCATCGGCGCTATACATTTTTCTGTCATTCGAAACCTGAGGATGTGTCGCATAAAAACTCAGCGAACCGGCTATCTGTCCAGATGAGTTTTTGAAAGCAACCGTCCTGAGCATCGGGTCGATGACTCCCGCAGGCTTGTTTCTGAGCGAAGTGTCACTGCATCTGCTCAACCTCATACCAACAACCTTTCCGTCACATCCCAGAATTCTTCTGTTTGACGCATAACCGTGGAGTCTGGTTTCGTTATATCCTATAGACAAGATCGTATCCATCCTATCTAGACATTCTTTCGCAGATTGACTACATTTTTCCATTACATTTGTCCACCATTGCCTAGGATAGGTCTCGCACTTAAGATATGTTTCGATCTCATAATTCAACAGCGGAGCATCATGTTGATGGATGCAGTGGATCACGACGCGTTCTTTAGGAGTTTTCACAGCCCTTGCAAACACTTTGACGAGATCATCGTAGGCGCTATTCATCAATCCGCAGAAGTCCATAGTTGCAATGAGACATCTATGGTCTTTATCATCAAGGACAAATCCTCGCAATAAAAGAGGGTCTCTGACGCCTGTAGTAGCGCCAGTTATACCGAATGATACTCCGCAGCCTACGGGCGGAGTACAGTCAACTGTAAACGTTCCTAACTTCAACATTCTGTAATCTCACCATAAAGGTACACTGTTTCAGCACTGCCGCAAAATTTTAAATTTATTGCCATGTATAACTACCTGATATCTGTTTTATGGAATTTGTAAGATGCTCCTTTTGCCATTCACATGCTTTTTTGTATAAAGGGAAATTTCGTTCAAGTTTTCTGAACTCTTTAGGATGTCTTTGTATTCTGTCATTGACAACCATTTGCTTAAACACCTCATGCAGCATTTCATGATAAACCAGATAGTTGATGTAGTACGTGGGAACTTTTTTGGTATCAAGAAGCCGATTAATTCTTATAAGGTTTTTTTCTAATCCTGTATCTTTCCATGTGCCCATAAGTCTTTTATTAGGTTTATGCGACCATGTAATATCAATGTTTAGCCTGCTGCTAAAATATTCGCTATTTAGATTGCCGTAGATTTTTCTAAGATTAAACACCTTGCCGACTGGCTCAGGTAGGATTCGGTGAGTTTTTGGTTTACATACTATTCTATGCTGATTTTGGGTTATAAAATTTCTTATTATTTTCCTGCATGAAGCGCGTGTGCTTTTTCTTGTGAAGCGAGTGTATATCTTAAGTATTGCATCAAGAACATGTTCAGGGGCGTTCTTAAACATGTTATGTAATCGGATAGTACGTTTATTGAAGTTTCTCTTACAGCTGATCATAACTGCAGAATTATTCGTATAGTGAAATGTTACTCGTCTATTCAAGATTTTGATTTTTTATTCTTCTCTTCAGGTATCTGCAAGCCTATTTTATCAGCAATCTCATAAAATTCTTTTTTATTTACATTGTCTAAAGTCTTTCCGCGTTTTTTAAGTTGTTCATTAAGCTTTATTGCCTTTTCCTGCATTGTGTTATGAGTGTCTTCAGAACCGCCTACTAGATAGAAATTATAGCCTTTTGTAAACCGCTTATGACCATCTTTATTATCAAGGCCTAACCCCAGTAGTATCTTTCTCCAGTTTTTCTCCCTAACCATGTCTCTTCCGTATCCTTTCATTATTAATGAGCACTTACATTTAACACTTTTTCAGGCTATAACTCAAGGAAATGTACTGGCTGGGCACATAGGTAACACTTTTTGTTTAAGATTCTCATTACAATTCTCAATATATCCCATAGGTGTTAAATAATCAAGCGCTTGATGAGGGCGATTAAAATTATACTCA